>Ga0068862_100001852_pt1 | contig 19160 bp, 19 predicted proteins | sample KBSSwiS52_FD_66598 | JGI IMG/M metagenome (GOLD analysis project Ga0068862, IMG submission 66598) | Switchgrass rhizosphere microbial communities from Kellogg Biological Station, Michigan, USA - KBS Switchgrass S5-2 | ecosystem: Host-associated > Plants > Roots > Rhizosphere > Soil ... | reverse complement strand
GCTTGTACGTGTCGCGGGCCTTGTCCAGTTCCTGCCGCGTCTCCTCGGTAAACTCCGGGGGCGTGTTCAGGGCCGGGGCCTTGCGCTTGACGACGGGCAGGTACAGCCACCGGTTCGCAGACCCGTTCGTCATCGCGGATAGGCCGATCATGTTCCGCAGTTCCTTCGGCGTGATCCCGATCAGCGCCGGCAACCAGTACGGTGGGTCCACCACCTTGCTGTCGCCCACCTTCCGGTTGGACAGCTGCCCGCCGTCGAACGCTAGCCGCATCTTCGGGTCCAGGGTCGAGCCCTCGCGGCCCCGTGACGCAAGGTTGTTGGCGTACTCCTCCTCCAAGAGCAGGGCCGTTATCGGGCCGTAGCCCTTGCGGGCCGCCAGATGCGTGACGAGCCCTTCGCCGCTGTTGATCCCGTCGAGCAGGACGCCGTTAACCGCCATCGTCCCGAACGCCTTGGTAAAGGCGTCCTGGGTCCGCATCATCGTCGTGCCTTTCCGGCCGAACGTTGACTCACCTACCAGCGCGATGAACGGGCTGCTGGTCTGCGTCCGGTGGAAGTACGCCATTCCCGGCAGCAATGCCCCACAGAACGCTAGAACGGCCCCTAGCAGCCCGACGTGCCCCGCATCGGTACCGGCGGCCAGGTCGTACACCATCCGGCCTACGAGCCCTTCGTAGGCGATGGCCGGGAGATCGTCGGGGAATGCCTCGGACCGGGATACGCCCAACAGGTCCAGCTCGTCGTCCCCGATCCGCCGGGTGGCTCGTTCCTCGATCTCCTCTACCGGGTCAGGTCCGAACCGCTGGAAGACTTCTCCGATGGCGCGATCCACTTCCTCGGCCGACTTGGGCTGCTCCAGGCGGTCGTTCTCCGCGAGGACCGCGACCCGCAGTACGGCCGGGTCGTTGATGACGCCGCGCAGTGCCCGGGCTCGGTTCCTGAGCCAGTCGTGGCGGCCGCCGACAGACGGCAGCGTGTCGCCGATAATGGTGATGGCCGCGGCTGGCGCGTCAGCCACGCCGGCCGCGGCCCACGACGCGGGCAACGTGGCTATCTCCAAGGTACCCGACACCGGCTCGTACTCGTAGCCGCTGGCATGGACGCTGCGGGGACCGATGACGTAGCCCTGGAGCCGGCCGTTTCCCCAGCGGGTGACGAACCCGAACAGCTTCCGGATCGGCCGCGGGTAACCGTCCGGCCATCGGTAGAAGACGTGCTGGCCGTTGGCGGTCTTCGTCGTTAGCGTCTCGGGCAGGACGCCGTACCGCTCCGACAGGTCCGCGATCCGCTGGAACTCCTCGTGGGTGTCCACGTCCATCGCGAAGACGCCATCCGGACACACGAGCCCATAGTTCGGTTCGGAGCCTGCCAGCAGCAGTGTCCGAATGCGCTCCGGGTCGCGGGTCGCGTCCTTAAAGCCGTTGACGCCGATCGGGTGTTTACCCGGGGAGCTGCAGTCGATCCCCTTCGGACAGCGGCACCTGCCGCCGGGGAAGGTGGACCACACCGAGAAGATGCCGAAGCCGCGTTCCGCGAACCACAGTGCCGCGCGGATGCGTTGCTCGGGTGACGGGCGCGGAGAGGGCTGTGCCATCCCGGAACCTCTAGAGATAGTGGAGCCGCGACAGCAGGGGGGATGCTGCCGCGGCCCATATGGGGAAGGCTAGAAGGGCAGTTCGTCGGACTGGCCGACCGTCTCCCGAAGCGGGGCAGCGGCTGCTGGCGCAGCTGTCGCACCCGTGTTCGCCGTACCCGTTGCCTGGGCGAACTGCTGCTGGACCTGCTGGACCGGCATCGCGAGCAGGGCATCCACCTTGGGATACCCGCCGTCGTCGTGAATGACCTTGCCGAGCGCCACGCGTCCGACCAGATCGTCCACGTTGAACTTCTCGCCCACTGCAGGCGGCTTGCCGCCGTTCAGGGCGACGATCAGCCCGTACTGCTTGGACTTAGGGCCAGCGGCTGCGCTGGCCGATGTCCGGGCCCCACGGCCAGCAAACTCGCCGTCAGTGACCTTGAACTGCCAGTCCCGCAGGTACGTCTTCTCGCCGGCTCGGTCGCCCTGTCGGATCGTGACCTCTCGCCAGTCGCCGATCTCCGTCAGCATCAGCGGATACGTCCCATCCGCTACATCGTCCTCCGGGGACGGTCCCCCGGCACCGATCGTGATATCGCGTTCCAATGTCACGTCCAAACTCCTCTGCCTGCGGGCGATTGCCCAATGGCGATGCATTCGTGGCACTTGATCGTCGGAGGCCAGGAGCGGCGCTCCTCGATGATGCGGAGGCCACATAAGGTCCGCAGCTCACCCTTCCGAAAGGCGTGGTCGATCTGATCCGTACCGGCTCGCCAGTACAGCCGGTCATCCATGCCGGTTGTGGTTCCAGCGGGCCTGCTCCCGCATCAGGTTCGACACCGCATGCTCGTACGCTTTCTGCGCGTCGTTGTACGGGCCGTACGGTGCCCGCTCCCCGTCCGTTACCCGGTTCACTAGATCATCCGCTTCCCACTGCCACGCGGCCCACGCGATGTTGCGTCGGGCTATGGCGTTCTCCAGGTGTTCGTCGGGCCGCGGGTACACGAAGTGGTCCCCGTCGTGCATCGTGGGATCGTCGGCTGCGCTGCACACGGCTACCACCACCGCCGAATACGGTAGGTCCGCATCAAGCACTCGGTATTCCAACGACCGCGGAACAGCAGGTAATCGGCCCACCACGAGCGGATCACAGCACGTCCCCCGTCAGGTCCTTGGCGGCTAGTCGCCGCTTCCAGGGCGGCTGCCACGGTTCGGACTCGGGAGCGCGGGTCGGCAGCGGGGTGTCCTCAACCGGACCTTGACGAACGGTTGTACCCGCTGCCGACCGGCGTTCCCGAATACGATCCAATAGCGGCGTGCGCGAGGTCATGGCTTGATCCTTCCGGCAACGGAGCGCCACACGAAAGCGATCGTCAGCAGCGCGATCCACCAGATGAGGATCAGCACAACGCCGTCTAGTGTCAGCATGTCAAGGTCTCCGATTGCGTAGACAGAACCCTACGCCTATCCGGAACGGGTTGTCAATAGGTATGTCGATAGGCTAGGTGGTCAGGTTCGTTTCCAGGACGGTGATCGTCGCCGCCGAGACGGTGGTGGAGGCGTACAGCGTCCCGGTCGCCGCGCCGTTGTCCACCTTCCACTGGATTTTGATCGTGTGGGAGCCGGCCGACAACACGCCGGTCATCAACGTGAAGCTGCAGCTGCGGGATGCACCCGAGCCTTGGAAGATCGCGGAGCCGTACGCCTGCCCCTGCCGGGTGCCGTCCACGGCCACGTCAATGGAGCCGGCCGCGGTACTCGTGACAATGGCATTGCCGTTGAAGATCACCATGCAGCGGGTAGCACCGGTGGTGAGCGTGACGGTAAGACCGGTCGCGTCCACGTAGGTCGTGCTGCTCGTTGTCAGGTCGCCGGCCGTCCGGGTCGCAATGGCGATCTGCGCGAAGCCACCACCGCCGCCCGTGCCACCGGACATCAGCGTCTCGGTACCGGCGTCGTCCTTGGAGTACATCTTGCCGTCTGACTTGGCGTAGGTAACGACCTTGCCGGACGCGGGCGTAGACGGCGCGGCCGCTTCCGGCCATGTCAGCTTCGGTACGTCAATTGCGTCGATCTTCGCCATGTGCTTCTCCTAATCCGGCACGAAGCCGTAGACCCAATCATCCTCGGCCACGTTGGTAACGGCCACGGGCGGCGCGGTCCCGTCCACGATCACTTCGTAGTGGCCCGCCGCGCCGCCGGTCTGCGCCTGCCATGTTGCCGCGCTGCTGCTCGTGGCGGTCGGTACGTAGCCCACCGAAGGGGTGCCGCTGATCGTCACCCCCTGGATCGCGTCCACGTCCGGGTTGGGGTACGTGCCGGACAGATCACCGCCCGCCGCCCCGCTCGGCGTCGATGGGATGCCGGTCCCGATCTCGTGGGCCAGCACGTTGGCCCCCCCGTTGATATTGAAGATGTGATCGACCGGCCCCGAGAAGTCGGCCCCATTCCAGGTGATCGTTCCCACCATCGCGTCGGAGCCGTCATCTAGGTCGTATACCGTGGCAGACCACGCGGGGCTCGACAGGTGCTCGGCGTCGTATAGCAGCACGTCGCAGGACACCGGGAACGAGCCCGCCACGGCCTTGATCCCGTAGGTGCATCCGGTCTGATGCATCTCGATGATCTGGGACGGGTGCGGAGCCGATGTCAGCTCAACGCCTACGATGTCCTGTCCGAAGATCAGCCCCTTCGCCACCGTCAGCTCGCCGAGCTGGACGCCGGTATAGAAGGCGTAGACGCACGCGCCGTCAACGTAGGTGTAGTTCGACTGGCCCCGCTGGGGGAGCCGGATGCCGTAGGCGTTGGAATGGGTCGGCTGTGTGACGGACGCCGAGGACGTGGGCCAGCTCGCCATCGTCACCATCACGTCACGGATCGCGCTGGCCTGGGTTGACATCAGGTTCCAGAACGTGAACGTGGGATTGTCAGGTGCGAGGCACAGCAGGCTTTCAACAACCACTTGGATATTGTTCCTGCTCGTGAACACCTGATTGCCGGCACCGAAGCAGGCCGCGGTTCCCGATGCCCCGGTCAGTGTCGAGTTCAGGATGGAATAGCCGCTCGGGTCCGGGATTGGCCCCGCGTACGAGTATGGCGGGCGAGCGGCACCGATCAGTCGAACCGTTATCTGCGGGTCGGACGTGGAGACGGCTGGCAGGACGATCTGCGCGTTACGCGAACCGGTGTCCTGGAGAGCGCCACCGATCAGGTACGTCCCCGGTGGAAAGTAGATCGTGCCGCTCTCGGTACCGCTAACGGTGCAGCCGTCGATCGCGTCCTGGATGGCGTCGGTGTCGTCGGTGACGCCATCCCCGACAGCGCCGTAGTCCATGACGCTGCACCAGTTGAGGATGCTGCTACCGCCTCCGCCTCCCGGCGTGTAGTCCGCGAAGGTCAGAGCCGTCGAGCCGATCGTAGGCACGCTCGTGTTCGTGTTGCGGAACAGCTTCCCGCCGTTGGCTGTACCGGTCACGACGTAGATGAGCGCGCCGTACGCCGCTACGCCCTCCTCCATGTCAAAGGCTCGCGCAGGACTGGCACCTGCGATGTAGACGCCGTTCTGCGAACCGGTGGACTGATCCTTTACCAGTACCCGATCACCGGCCGCAAGTGCCACACCGTCAACCGTGTCGCCCGCGTTCAGGCCCGTGCTGATCGTCAGGTTCGCAGTCGTGGCGACCCGGACCGGGAGTTGCGGAGGAGCGGCCCGGTGGAATTCCGGCTTGTGGGCGTCCAGTCGGATCGTCATGTACCGGGGCCTCCGACGTTCGCTTGGTAGTTCACGGTCAGCCGCTCGGCCCGCGTGTCACCGGATGCCGCCTGCGGAGCGAAGTCCAGCGAGAAGGTACCGGCATCGGGATCGATTTCCGTATAGCCGTTGATGATCGGCACACCATCCACAAACGGTTCCAGCGTCCCCGCGGCATACGGGAACCGGGTCGTAAAGGTGGCCGTAGTCCCGTCGCCGTCCGCCACGAATTCGTTCTTGACGTGCATAAGGGCACCGGGCGGGACGCTGGCACCGCACGGCAGGAACGCGGTAGAGACGCCAGCGTGGGCGGTACCAGAAGGCCGGTCCGTGCCGGTGACGTAGGAGCCGGTCGCATCCGTGACGATCTGGTATCCCACATTGCCGATGGCGTCTACCGCGATCGGTGACTCATCGATGATGGTGCCGCCCGCGATGCTGGTACCGGCTCCCGGGTAGGCCAGTCCTTGGTTGCCGCCCGCGGCGGACAGGATGACAACATCTAGGCCGGCTGTCGGCGTGTGCACGGTGGTGCACTGGCCGGTGAAGCCGGTCGGTACCTCCGTCGTCTGGGCGGTGTCTAGGTCGCCCAGCCCGGACCATTCCATATAGGCGTAATACTCCGGGGCCACGATGCTGGCGATGCCGGTATCGTTGACGACGGGCGTCAGCGACTCCCCGGCCTCGGCGACCTTGGTGAACACGTTCACGACGGCCGGCCCGCCGCCCACCCCGACCTCGCTGGCCTGCCCGTGCCAGGTCCAGCCGGGCATATCGTAGGTGCCCGGGCTGGGCGGCGCGTTGTCGCCGGCATACCACGCGACCCACATCAGGTTCCCGGGAGTCGGGGCCGAGCTGATCGTGAACGTCCAGCTGTCCGTGATGCCGACCTCGGTTGCCACGACCACGCCCTGCGAGTGCTCCAGGACCGCATCCCCGATTTCGCATGATGCCTGATACGGTCCTTCGCCGGGATCGCCCCCACCGGGGCCGACCGCCTGGATTTCGTTCGATAGCGTCAGGTGCAGGTCGTACATATCCCGCCGACCGTCGCTCGGGATGACGTTGCGTCGGGTCACGGGCACCGTCACGAAGTCCTCGTACCCCGGCAGGTGGGAGAATTTCACGTCCACCAGATCGCCGGCCATCAGCAGGTTGACTTGCGAGGCAGGCACTCGGATGGCGCAGGTGATCGTGTCCACTTCCACGGCCCGCGCCGCGAGCTGCGCCTGCACGAGTGCATTGGCCGTGGCGAGCTTGCCTACCCGGTCGGTTGTGTACACCGCATCCCGGAGGAAGTTCACCGGGCTGAACTCGGTCGGGGACAGCTCCGCGATGAGCAGATCGTTGCGGGCGTAGACATAGTTACCGCCGAGATAGCCGAACAGGACGCCCGTCACCTGGTCCGCGGCGCTGCGGCTGAGACTGGCGTCGATGAACGGGTAGAACGTCGTGCTGTCGGCGTCCGACTCGACGTTGCTGATCGCCAGCGTGGAGGTCGGCCCCACCCCTACCAAGTCGTAGTGCAGGCTCGGCTCGTTGGCCGACTGGTCGAAGTAGGCGAAAAAGTTCTTCCCGCTCGTCCCCGCCACCGACTCGAACAAGCCTTGCGGGAACTGGGTCACGTAGTCGGACGGACCGAAGCCGACCGGGTTGTCAGTTGTGTTGAACCGGCCGTTATCCGCGAGCGGTGTGCCGGCCATCGGTGCCGACGCCTGCGCCCACGCGACCCGCTCGATGTCGGTTTCCTCCGGCCGTTTGGCGCTACTCGCCCGGAAGACCTCTAAGCTGAACGCGGTGTTGAGGTCGTGGACTTCGCATTCCCATACCCGAGCCGCGCCGTACCGAAACGGTCCGCGGTCGATGGTCTTGCCGATGATCCACCCGGAGAAGGTGCGCTCGTTGCCGGTGCAGCTGGTCTCGTCATGGGTGAAGGTGTGCCAGCCGCGGAGGTCCAGCTCGCCTAGCGGATCGTCAATGCGGACGCCGGCTACCGCGGGCTCGCCGTACCACGCCGCCGAAGGCAGGCCGACCACGCCCTGCTTCGCGTCGTTGTTGAGGCGGACGCGGTTGGTAATCAGTACCGTATCGATCCGGTATTCCTGGGCCATCAGGAGAGCGTCGAGTGGAAGGTCTTTGTGAAGGTCTTCTGTCCCTTGCTCAGTTCCTGGATGGAGAACTTGGCGGAGATGTTGACCGTGGGCGAGAAGTCCTTCCGGCGGATCGCTTCCAACCGTTCATTGGCGATGTTCTGCCGGGAGGCGACCGTCTGTGTCGCGGACGTGGTTGCAGCGGCAACGGTCTTGACGGCGTTCACGGCCCCGATAACGAGCGAACCGGATGTACCTACCCTGTCGCGGATCGCGAAGGCGGCAGCCTGATTGCGGGTAGCAATGGCCGCGTTCTGTACAGACGAATTGCGAACGGCTCCGGCCACAGCATCGATGTTGGCCTTCTGTGTTTCGATGGCCTCCAGCCGCTCGTTCGTGATGTTCTGAGCGGTGTTTTCTGCGGCACTGTTCGTTTTGCCGGACGCTTCCAGCTCCGTGATCTTGTCCCGAAGCGTCTGTTGACTCTGCTCCATCGCCGTGGCGATGCCGTCGATATCCAGCTGGAACGCGATCTGATCCGGCGCGAACCCGGACCGTAGCTGCGACTCCCGCTCCTCCAATCCCTTCAGGGACTGCTTCAGATCAGCAAGCGATGCACCGCCCGCGAAGTCCTTGGTTTGCTTGGCTAGGTCCGCGATGCCTTGCTTGTTCTCCTCGGACTGCTGGCCGCGGATGCTGCCCAACTCCGCGATGAACGCCGCGGCCGCTCCGATGATGAAGACCTTGGATGCCGCACTGGCAATCTTCCCGGCGGTACTAGTGGCACCACCCGCTGCCGCGCCACCCGCTACCCCGCCGCCAACACCCGCCACGGTCGCAGCCCTGACGTTGACTACCCCGGCGTTGATGCCCAGCACGCCCTTGATGAGCCCCTTGCCAAGCTCGGAAGCAATGCCGCTGATGGCTCCGCCTGACAGCTTGTTGAGGCCGGCCAACGCAATGATGGTTGTCTGGACTTCGGGCGGCAGCCCCAAGAAGGCGTCGAACAGGACGCCGGCCCAATGGGCGGCGGACTCCAAGCCCGCGGCGATTGCGCCCCACGGGATTTTCTCGGCGAACGCCAGTGCCTTATCGAACGCCCCCGGTAGCTTGTTGGCGAACTCCTGGATAGCGGGGCCGTTCTTCACGACAAGATCGTTGAGCTTCTTTGCCAAGTTCACGATCTGCGGCAACAGAGCCGCGCCGATGACAGTTGACGCATCGGTGAGATTGCCCTTCAGCCGCCGCATCAGGTTTGCCATCCCGCCGGCCGTCTTTTCGAAGTCGCCCTGTTGTACCGCCGTGTCCTTGAGGATGAGCGCGTATCGGGCTTGGACCTTCTGCGCCTCCGTGAGCGCGTCACCGCGCTTCGCAATACCGGATGCGTAGGCTTCCTCTTTGACGCGGGCCTCTGACAGCAGGACGCCGAACCGGCGCAACGGCTCCGCCTCGCCGGACAGCCCTGACCGCAGCCGGTCCAGCATTTCGGACGGGTCTTCGTCGTTGAACGACGCCATATCCGCTGCCAGCGTAACGAGCGTTTTGGACATGTCCGCAGCCTTGGCTTCGGCCAGTCCCGTCGTCTTGAACATGTTGCCGAACGCACCAGCAGCGGTCAGGGCCTCGATCCGGCTAAGCCCCAACTTGTCGGCCGTCGTCTGACTGAACGCCAGAACGGACTTGGAGGCGTCCCCGAATACTGCCTTGGTCTTGTTGATCTGCTCGTTGAGGGAGGACGCGTTTTCGACGGACTTGGCGAGCAGGCCCACGGCCCCGATGCTGGCAATCGTCGTGATCTTGGCGATGTTGCCGGCAGCGGTGGACAGCCCCTTACCGGCCTTCGACCCGACGTTGGATAGCGTCTTGTCGAGCTGGCCGGACTTCCTGATCGCCTTGTCTACGCCGCGGTTAAAGCCCTTGTCGTCCAGCGTGAGCTGTGCGACGAGCGCGGCAGTCTCAGCCCTTGGCACTTGTGGCGGTCCTCAGTTTCTGCATCTTGGCTTCCTCGGCCACAGACTCAGCCCTGACAGCGGTGCCGATACTCAGCTCTGCGAGGTACTGGAGTCGCCATCGGGCTGTGAGAACGTCATCCCGGTGTCGCCCGTCCGGGTAGTGGTAGTCGAGGACCGCGAGGAGTGCTTGCGGCTCGATCGTGTCGATCCAGTCGTCGCTGATGTCGATACGCCGGTCGGCGTGGGCCGCGAGGATGTCGCGACCCTGTTCGCCAAAGGGATGAGTACCTGCGGGTTGTACAGGGTTTCCGCCTCGCTGCTCACGATGTCCCCGGCCACGAAGTCGGACATCAGGTACTTACGGATATTGCCGGCCGTAACCGGGATGGCGGCACCGTTCTGCAGCGTCCAGGAAGCGATACCGGAAAACATGTACTGGGTGACGACGGCCGCGATCCGGCGGGCCGTCAGGTCGTTCATATCGCCGCTATCTTCCACGAGCTGGATGGCCTGCTTGCAAGCCGCGGCTTCCTCGAAGCCGAGCCGGTCCTTCAGGGTTACGGTGTCCCCGTCCGGGTGCCGCGGCTCGTCGCCTTCGGCCACCGGACAGGGGCACGGGATGAGAACGTCCATTACGAGCCTGTCGCGCCGAGATCGGCGTTCGTCATGTCGCAGACAACCGCGGACGTGTACACGCCGTCGAAGTCGTCGGGATCGTAGAAGGCATGGCCGGTCAGGACGACAACGGTATTGCCGCCGATCTCGCCCTCGGTCCGGGTGTAGTAGCGGATCGGCATCGTCTGGGTCCACTTGTACGGAACGGCCGTCCCCGGGATAAGGGTCGTTGACGTGGTGATGAGTCGCAGGTAACGGTTCACCGCGTCATCCGACATCCAGGCATCCGACTCGGAACCGGTACCGACGATATCGCTGGTCTTGGCAAACGTCAGCTCGACTTCGATGGAGCCGGTGGCCCGGACAATCTCGTTGATGCCGAACGACTGACTGCCGTTCATCCACCGCTTCAGGTCCAGGTCGCCGCCGAACCGGAGTGTGGCCGTGTACAGCGCGTCCGACACCTGCCCGCCCGAGAGGCCGGCAACGCTGGACGCAATGTAAATAGCGGTGTCCTTGCCGTAAATCTTCGCGCCGGCTGTATCGACTGCCAGCCCCGGAGTCGGGACGGTGCCGGTAACGGGCTGGTCGGTGGAGGACGTTGACGCGACCTCGCCGAACCGCCACGTAGCGGAGGCGGTCGCAGCCACGAGCTGTTCGGGAAAGACAATCTCGAAAGACTCCAGTACCGAGTCCCCGAACTGGTACCAGTCGGAGGTCACATCGTCTCCGAATTCCCACGTCCAGGGGTCCCCTTCCGAAGATGACGTGGGGTCCGGGTCATGGGTCCAGGTCTTCGCGAGTCCGCCCGTACCGCTGGACGACGGCTCCACGTCCCCGCCGAAGAACCCTGACATCAGGGCCGGGATCGTGTTGTACTCCAAGCCGTTGTCGGTGATCGGCCCCGTTGCCTCATCGCCCTGTCGGATCGGGGCAACTGTCGGGTAGACAGAACCGGCGTCCACGTCCGGGTCTGTCCACTGTAGGTCAACGTCCGGCACACCCTTCCACGGGTACGCCTTCGTCGCGGCGACAACTGTTCCCTGTACTGCCTGCCGTGCACCCTGCCACTTGCGCAGGCGCACGAGCCCTTGGACCGGCATCTGTTCTCCTCCTGCTGATGAGCTGTACGCCTACCGTCCGGCGCTGGACATGGAGAACGCCTATTTGGCCCGTCCGACCAGCGGACTGTCCGCGCTAAGCGCCGGCACCGGGGGTTCCGCCCGGAGGCCCTTGCCTCAGTTGTCGCCTACATAGCCCTCCAGGGTGATCCGCGTCCCGTAGTAGGTCCGCTGGTACTGTGGTAGGAGCCAATCTGGAACGTAGGTTGGTTCATCGTCAACGGACGTAACCGCGATAAGACTGTTGGAACCGGCCGCGTGGACGCGATCCCGGACCCATACAACGAACCCGTCCACGAATGCGTCCCGCTGATCGACGGCATTACCGCTGTCGAACTCGCCATGCAGGACGATGATTTCGGCTGTCGGTGATCGCTGGTACGTGGCCCTGCCAATCGGCGCGATGGTCTCGCCCATCGAGTCAACGAACGCTGTCGGCGGACTGATGCTCGCCGGCCTTGCCCGGTAAATCTGAAGGTCGATCTGAGCATCTGATTTGTAGTCGCTGAGCAACTGCACGCACGCGGCCCGGTAGTCCGCCTGAACATCCATCAGGCAGCCTTATTCCAAAGGTCGATCATCTGAGCCGCCAGCGGTTCCCGGCGCAATGCTTCCTCGGCCGCTCGCTGTCGGAACGGCTGGCCGCGATAGCCAGGATGGTGGACCCGCTTCGCGAAGATCGTCTGCCCGCCATCACGCCAGGACAGCATCTTCGCCTTGCGCGGCTTGATGTTGTGTGACTTCGGACCCTTGTCCACGAAGTACGCGGAGTAGTGGCCGGCCACGGTCGCCTTGCGCTGCGTCGAGTTCTTGACACGGAACGAGCGGCGCAACCGGCCGGTGCGCTGCGGAACGGCCGGCCGCATCAGCTTCACGGTCTCATCAGCCCATGCACGGCCAGCCGGTTTGAACGTCTGCTTGATCGCTCGCAGACGCGCGTTCAGCTGCTTGGTTCCCTTGATCGAACTCACGACTTCTTGTCGGCCTCTTCGGCTTTCTTCTGTTCCTTCGCCTTGGCGGCTTCCCGCTTGGCGATGGCCTTCAGCGTGTCCTTGCTCATGCGACCGCGAACCTCCGATGTTTGCCGGTCATGTATGCCCGGACTGCTGCGTCTCTCAGCAGCGACTCCACCGACGTATCCGGCTCCAGGAGCATCAGTTGCGCGAGTCGCAGGGCGGCAGACGACAGGTTGGCTGTCGGAACATCGTTCGTCTCATCCCAATACCCGCGCTGGCCTTTGATGACTTCGATAGCCGATGCAAGGGAGCTGTCGATGTTCGCCAGCATCACATCGTCCTGATCGTCCGTGAAGTTCAGAACTCGCGTCAGGGCCTCCTGGTCCGGCCACTCGACCGGGGTCGAGAAGTACAGGGACAGGTCGGCTTCGTCCGATGGCTCGTAATCGCTTCCGTAGAACTGGCGAATGGTGATCGGGAAGCTGTAGTACGAACCGGAGTCGGTCTTAGAGCCTGTCACGTAACCGATGCTGCGACCACTGCGCTCGGCAACGATCGTGATTACGTCCCCGGTGTCAATGGTCGCCAGTACCGCCGCACGGCTGTTGCCGTCCCGATCCGTTTCCGAGATACGCAGCGTGTTTGCGTACCCCGGAACCGGATCAGAGGCGTAAGTGACCTGACCCGCGGTCGGGGTTCCGCGGGTCGTGGACCACTCATAGGCACCTAGTGTCGCGGACACTTAGCTCGCGACGTTGTACAGGCTGAAGGCTGCCGGATACCAAGGTGCGAACCAGTCGATACCCACGAGGGCCACGTCGCGACCGGCTTTGCTCGGCACGTCCGCCTGGAGGGTGTAGGTACCGTCTTCGGCCCATGCGAAGCCACTCGACGGACCGACGATCGCGTACGCGCCACGGGCATCGAGCGCCGGGACGTGGACGGCCCGAAGGCCGCTGATCGTACCGGTGATGCCACCGGCCACCGTTGCCGAAGCCGAGAGGCCCGGGTAAAGCGGCTGGTTGGTGGTGGTGGCCTTCGCATCGATGAACTCGCCGATGGCCGCGGTGGACATCCAGATGGTGTCCGGCGGTCGGCGGATCGCGTCGAACGACGTAACGAACGCCGCTCCAAGGCTGAGGTTCGCCGGGTTCAGCGGTGCATTCGGCCCACCGAAACCACCCATGGCGTCGGCAAGGGCCTGGACAGCCGCTTCCTCTGTCTCGATGGCATACGCCTCGGCCAGCAGGTCCAGCCACAGGCTGAGGAAGCTCGGCGAGCTTCGCTTGATGAGCTGAATGGACAGGTCGCCGGCACCTGCGAAGGTCCGGGCGTCGAAGCTCTCCGTGCCGATCAGGGTCTTGGTGCTTGCGACTTCGGCCTTTTCCTGCGACTGCTCGGCGACTTCCGGCCGCTGGTTGATGACAGGAACAATGAGCTGCATGCCGCTCTCGGGCGTCTCCAGCCGACGCGTAGAGCCGAGGAACGGTCGCGTGGCGTCAATGACGCCGATCAACTCGGACAGATACGCGGGCGGAACGACACCGGCATTGTCCGTCGTCGTCACGTCATCCAGCGTTCGCATCTGCTCCAGCTGGTTCAGTTCCTCCTGAGTCAGCCGGTCCCCGCCGAGAGAGCGGCCAACAAGCTTGAACCACTCGCCTTTGCTCGGAAGCTTCGGCTTGTCGGTCGGCAGCTGGGAGGGAATTTCGAACGATGCGCGGTACTGCTCGGCCTGCTGGTCGTACCGCTCCAGGAGCTTTTCCTGAAGGGCTGCCTGGGCCTCGGCCCGGGCCTCGATTGACGCAAGCGCGGACCCGATCCTGTCGAGAGCGCCGGCGATTTCTGCCCCGATCTCAGGGGCGGTAACGGTGTCGCCCATCGGGGCAGTTCCTCCATTCTGCGACCGGACAGCTAGCACCGTTGCCTGGTCGCCGTAGGCGGGACGGTGGGTAGGCGTTGCGCCTTTCAACAGGGCGCGATGGTGGACACGGACCCGGCGGCCGTTCCGTCTTTCGATAACGGTCCCGCCGGGAACCTCGGAGAACTCGACACTTACACCGGTAACGATGCCGTCCGCCATCAGGGCCAAGTTCTCATCACCGGATGCAGTCTTGGCGACCCGGTACGTGGCGTGAGGACCGTCAGCCTCATTAGTGAGGCTCATACCCCGGCCGATCGGTACGCGGGTCGGCTTCGGTGTACCGTCCTGTCCGAGCCCCATCCGCATTTCGTGTTCGGCCCCGTACAGATACAGGGACTCGGGAGGCGTGCCGTCGAACGCACCAGCGCGGAATTCCTCCGGCCCTAGCAGGGTGTCGATCTGGTAGTTCCACGGCAGCAGGCGGAAATCGACTTCGCGCTTGCTGAGACTGCGAACCTCGATAGGCCCAACGATGTCGAATGACCGGCTCTCGGTAACTGGTTCGACCTCATCACCGACCGGCGACAGCTCCACGTCCGTCTCAGCCGCTTCCTCAGTGCTGATGCTGGGCTGAGTCGTTACGTCTGCGTCGTCGGTATCCGGTTCCGCCAGCCCCTGGTCCGTTGGCTTCGGATCGTCAGGCATCGGTGCGCTTCACATCGGCATCGTTGGACGCCGGCGCGCTACCGGTGATGCGTGCCTTCAGCTCGGACTTCGTACCCGAAACGGGGAGACCGGCAGCCTTGGCTTCGGCCTTCAGGTCCGCGACTGTGGCGGAAGGATCGACACGAACTGACCGCCGAACGCCGGCCATGTCCCGGCCGTTGGCTGCGTTCCGACTGATCCTGACTCCTGCGTGTGTGAGCCGCATAAGAGAAACCTCCGCTAGACCCGGTGTTTAGGGACACGCGCCGGGAGCGAAGGTCACATACGGGGCTGGTCACGATGGACACGGCCCGTTCAGGTATTCGGTTGTACCGGGGCCTATCTCGGGTGTCCAGTTGTTACCCTGTTCCGTCGAAGTCGCCAGGGCGGCTTATCAGTCCCGGTTGCTCGTAAGGTATTCGACGGCTTGCCGGTAAGTCAAGCCTTACGCGGTTCGCTGCCACGCAAACGCGGTGATCGACAACGGGTCCGTCGTGCCGTTGGCAACCGCTCCGCCCGCGTGGGCCGAGTGGCTGAGCGCCGCGTGGTCAGTATGGGCACTCGGTTGCGTGACGCCGTGAACCTGGGCAGCCACACCGCCCGATGTCGGGTTCAGCGTGGATTGTCCAGCTGATCGGAGACTGCCACCGGTAGCCGCTGATCCCATCAGGTGCGTGCCGGTCGTCGTGCCCGTCGTGCCGCCTTGTAGCTGCTCGACGTGGACGTGGTTCGTTACGTCGGTATGGTTCGCGACCGCCGTGCCGGTATGGGCACTGTGGGCCTGGGCAGCGTGGTCTGAATGCGCCGATGGCTGCGTGAATGTATGGGCATGTGTCGCCGATCCTGCCTGCGTACCTGCCGACGTGTCGCTGAAGAGCAGGAAGCGGCCAGCACCGAAGCGTGCCCATGTCCCGTAACCGAAGTGCGTAGCAACGGCTCCGGCGTTTGCGTGGTTGATCGTCGTCAGGTACAGGTCGCCGACTGCGTACACCTGTCCGGACGTACCGGCTGGCCCCTGATCGCCTGTCGGTCCCTTGTCACCCGTGGGACCTTTATCGCCTACCGGCCCCTGATTACCGGTTGCGCCGGCTTGCCCCGTGGCCCCGACGGCTCCGGCGTCGCCGGTAGCGCCCTTATCGCCCGTTGCGCCTTTGTCTCCGGTCGGTCCTTTGTCGCCTACCGGACCCTGCGAACCCGTAGGACCGGCGTCCCCGATCGGTCCCTGTTGACCCGTGGGGCCTACCGGACCATCGTCACCCGTAGGCCCCTGATCGCCAATCGGGCCTTTATTGCCGACCGGTCCCTGCGGTCCCTGCGGACCGGGATCGCCCGTAGGCCCTTGCTCGCCTTCCGGTCCCTGTTCGCCTTCAGGTCCCTGTGGGCCTTGCTCGCCGATCGGTCCCTGCGGGCCAGCCTCGCCACCACCGATTGCAGTAGGCGGATCACCGTTCCGGACGATAAGCAGCTGGCCCTGCTCGTTGGCGTATAAGCCAACTTGCCGATCGTTACCCGGTGGTAGCGGGGCTCGGCGAAGTCGCCGAAACCAGATCATGCGACACGCTCACCGTCGTATACGGTCCCGCAACGACGGCAGCGACCGACGAACGGGCCGGCCTCGGCCAGCATCGCGTTACAGGGCTTGATGATGCCGGCGAGGATGCGCGTCCCGGTGCAACGAACGGGTGCAGCCGAACGGACTTGCGGAATAGCCGTAACGGCGGCAGCCGGTGGCGCGAACGGCATCGGCTTGTACTCCGAGTCACCCGGCAGGTAGCCCTCCTCGGAGGCCGCGACTTCGGCCGTGTAGATACCCTGCTCGATGGCGATTGCGTGGACTTCATACCGGGTCTTGATGTCCGGCTCAGTGATGGGTTTCCGATTGAACCGGGCGACCGTCGAACGGGTGAGCAGGTCGGACATCGCATGTTCGATCGGCTCCAGGTAGTTCGGGCTGAGGCAACTTGCAAGGAAGTCTTTCCAGAGGTCTGTCCGGTTGCCGTACACGAGACTGGAGCCCGATGCGCTGTACTCCAGCAGCGGCCCGGGCATATCGAAGATGCGGGCCGCGTCACCGTTCTGGTAGTCGCGAGCTGCCAACGCCTGCACCGACGCCACGTCCACCGGAAATTGCTTCAGGTCTTCGATCCCGTCATCCGTGACCATCACGGTATTGTTGTCCCGGCCAATGATCTGATCCCGCAGGATATCGGCCTCATGGCGTCCGGTCTCGGGGTCTTCGGACAACGCGCCAGCGGCTTTTGCCCACCACGACGGCACGCCATTCTCGGCGTAGAAGTTGGCCGCGTACTCCTGGGCCTCAACCGACACCGAGACCGCCGCTTGGCACATCTGCAACGGTCCGCGGCCCCGCAGGTCGCCGGGATCGCGGGCATAGACCTTGTGGACGAACTGCCCGGACGGGTTGGCCGGCGTCCAACGCGTGGATTTGATGTCGCCCCACGTATACGTTGGCCGTAGCCGGTTGCGGGGATTGGCTTCGACGTTCAGCTCGGCCAACGGTACGACAACGAGCGCGGTTGCGAGCCCGTCGTTATCGCGACTGGCAATCCACCACACGAACTCGCCGCGGGTCGCTTGGTTCCATGCCGTGTCCCGGTAGAAGTCCTGGGCATCGCAGTTGGGATCGGGACGCGTGATCAGCCGCGGCCCTTCCGGCATCTTGCCTCCCTCGCGGTAGCCCTCCATCGTCAGGCTGCCAACGGTGTTCGAAATCAAGACAACGGCCCGCTTCAGGGCCGGTACGCCGAGGGCTTCGGTAATGCTGGCCGCTCGCCACGGCCGCGGGCTCAGCCCCTGGACCCGGAGCAGTTGCTCGGTCAGTCCGGGATAGTCCACGAACGAGTCAATGGCCCGCATCTGCGTCTGTTCGGAGGCTCGTTCCATCCGCGCGATCGCCCGATAGTGGGCAGCCTCCCGAACCGCCATCGAGCGAACGGCATCCACAGACGTGTCTACTAGGACGGGTTCTGTTGCCCGCTGCCACATCAGCCGATCCCACAGGGCCATTACATCACCCGCGCTTTCGGCTTTACGGGGCCGGACGCCAGCCACACGGCACGGATGACAGCCAATGCCGCAGTGATTGGCCGGTCATCCTGTGCCCGGACTGCATGGTACTTGCCGTCGCCGGTGTCTTTCCGGCTGGTCCACTTCAGGTCCGTGGTGATCTGGTCACCGGCGTCCCAGCGAAGGGTCCGACTCGTGACAAGATTCACGAACTGCGCCGACGCGTTGCCGAACTCGGCCCCCCCGACTGCCTTTGCCCTGCCCTTCGGCACGTACTTGACAAGCTCGCGATCCGTCATCGGGTCGTGACCGACTTCGCGAATGCCGTTCTTTGCTGCCAGCTTCCGGACATCCTCGCCGAGTGCATCGGTGTCGATCGGGCTACCGGTTGCCTCCAGCAGCAGCCGTACCGAAACAGCGTCGCCTGTCCGCCATGCCATCGCCACGGATGCCCGGTTGCCCTCCGGTGACATGCTCACTGCGAGACTCGGCCTGGAAGCCGGACCGAGGTCACCCCTGCATGATACCCATTCGAACTCCGAAACCAAGGGCTGGCGCATGGTGGAGACCCAGCGGCACAGATGCTCGGTTTCAAACCCGGGCATCTTCTGCGGGCTGAGCGTCGCTTTGCGGTAGTCATCGGTAAGGGTCCGAAGTACCGGCTTGAGATGACCGATCGCCGGATTGGACTGGACCCAGCCCCGGACATCGCCGGTGTCGTAATTGGGATCGGCGGACCATTCCAGGTACGCCAGCCCCGGGTCCGTCTCGCGCCGCGACCTGACCTCGTTCAGCACCACGCTATCGTCATGCCCGGCGTTTGACAGGTAGACGTACTGCGGGTCTTCCGACATCGTGGTTGTGGACTCCCACGCATCGCGGGCAATCTCGTCTGTCAGCTCCCGCAACTCATCCACGATCACGATGTCTGCGGACCGGCCGCGGCTGCCGCCATTGGCTGCGGCGATCCGGTACCAGCCCCCGTTCTCCAACAGGATTTCTTCCTGACCGGCCCCGTAGCGCGGCCAGATGGTGTGCAGGCGTCCGCCTTTGCCGCGGCGTTTCTGGAACAGGTCTTCGGACAGCTCGTTCGCGATCAGCGGGAACATTTCGCGGGGGATTTCCCGGGTCGCCGCGATATGCAGGATGCGCTTCCCCAGCCGTAGGGCGTCGATGATGTACGGCTTCATCAGCGTGGTTTTGCCGTTCTGACGGCCAACCACGATGCAGACTTCGCGATACAGCTTGCCGTCCGGCCCCTGGGCGGTCAGGTAACGGGCAGCGGTCTCCTGCCACGGCATGAGGGTGATGCCGATTTCCTGGGCCACCTTGCGGAAACCCGGAACGTCGGACCTTGCCGGGATCGGCGGCGCGATCCGGGGCAGCGCCGAACCGATCGGCTCCGTTCCAGCGTTACGCTGCGCCAGTGCCATCCACCGCCGACTTTCTCGTGTAGTCGCGAGTCATCACCGGATCAGGCTCGGTATGTAGACTTTTCGCGAG
>Ga0068862_100001850_pt1 | contig 19179 bp, 17 predicted proteins | sample KBSSwiS52_FD_66598 | JGI IMG/M metagenome (GOLD analysis project Ga0068862, IMG submission 66598) | Switchgrass rhizosphere microbial communities from Kellogg Biological Station, Michigan, USA - KBS Switchgrass S5-2 | ecosystem: Host-associated > Plants > Roots > Rhizosphere > Soil ... | reverse complement strand
TCGATCGCAAGGGCCTGATGATGTACGGCCAGATGACCGCCGGCAGCTGGATCTACATCGGCACGCAGGGCATCGTCCAAGGCACGTACGAGACCTTCGCCGAGATGGGCCGCCAGCATTATGACGGCGATCTCAAGGGCAAGTGGATCCTGACCGCCGGGCTTGGCGGGATGGGCGGCGCGCAGCCGCTCGCGGCGGTGATGGCCGGGGCGCACTGCATCGCCATCGAGGTGCAGGAAAGCTCGATCGAGAAGCGTCTTGCCACCCGTTATGTCGACCACCGCGCGACCAGCATCGACGAAGCGCTGGAGATCATCCGCACGGCAACCGAGCCGACGTCAGTCGGCCTGCTCGGAAACGCTGCTGAAATCCTGCCCGAGATGCTGAAGCGCGGGATCAAGCCCGATGCGCTGACCGACCAGACCAGCGCGCACGATCCGGCGAACGGTTACTGCCCGGCCGGGTGGAGCGTCGCCAAATGGGTCGAGATGCGCGAGCGCGACCCCGCCGCCGTGGCCAAGGCCGCGCGTCAATCCATGGCCAAACATGTCGAAGCGATGCTCGCATTTCGCGAACTCGGAGTTCCGACCTTCGATTATGGCAACAACATTCGCCAGGAAGCCAAGGACGAAGGTGTGACCCATGCGTTCGACTTTCCCGGCTTCGTTCCGGCTTATGTCCGCCCGTTGTTCTGCCGCGGCATCGGCCCGTTCCGCTGGGCGGCGCTGTCGGGCGACCCCGAAGACATCTACCGCACCGATCAGCGCGTGAAGGAGCTGATCCCCGACGACCCGCACCTCCATCGCTGGCTCGGCATGGCGCGCGAGCGGATCGCCTTCCAGGGCCTGCCGGCACGGATCTGCTGGGTCGGCCTGGGGCAACGCCATCGGCTCGGCCTCGCCTTTAACGAGATGGTGCGGAACGGCGAAGTATCGGCCCCGATCGTCATCGGCCGCGACCATCTCGACAGCGGCAGCGTCGCTTCGCCCAACCGCGAGACGGAAAGCATGGCCGACGGCAGCGATGCCATCTCCGACTGGCCGCTGCTCAACGCTTTGCTCAACACCGCGTCGGGCGCGACCTGGGTGTCGCTCCACCACGGCGGCGGGGTCGGCATGGGCTATTCGCAGCACGCCGGGATGGTGATCGTCGCCGACGGCACCGACGATGCCGCGCGGCGGCTCGAACGGGTGCTGTGGAACGACCCCGGCACCGGGGTGATGCGCCACGCCGACGCCGGTTACGACATTGCCGTGGACTGCGCGCGCGAGCAGGGGCTCGACCTGCCGATGATCGGCTGAGCCGCTTACCGGCTACGCCGTTTCATGTTAGCAGCCTTCCGGGGAATCGGGGGGAGAGGCGCAATGCCTTATCGCAGGGCTTACCTGTACGTGCTGGCGTTGCTGGCGCTGACCTTCGCTGCTTTCTGGCCAGGTTATTTCACCAGGCTTTCGAGCCATAACGCAGCCCACCATTGGCATGCAGCGGGCGCCGTCCTGTGGACCGTCCTGGCAATCGTCCAGAGCTGGACCGTGCACCACTACCGTTTGGCCCTGCATCGCAAGACAGGGCTCGCCGTGTTCGCGCTGTTTCCGTTGTTCATCATGGGAGGGATGTGGGTCATCCATGTCGAGGCGGCGACGCTCGCTGGTGCGCTGGGCTCGCCAACGGCGATGGCCGATCCAGATACCAGCCAGATCGCGCAATTCGGCTTTTTCGACCCGCTCGCCAACATCGGCTTCGCAATCCTGTTCTGGGGCGGCCTCAGATATCGGCACAAGGTTCAGCTGCACGCCCGCTACATTCTCGGGAGCCTGCTCTTCGTGATTGCGCCGATCGGCTTCCGGCTGATCAGCCGCTATGTTCCGGGTCTATCTTCCGACACTCCCGAAACAGCGTGGCGCTTCGCCTTTGCCATGGGCGGCGGCAATGTGATCGCGTTGGCGATCGGGCTTTATCTTTATTGGCTGGCACCGAAACATGGCCGCCCCTGGCTATTGGCGGGAGGCGTCATCGCCGCCCAGGAAGTCACCTACGAAACGCTTGGCCGGCTGCCCGGATGGGCAGCCATGTTCGCCAGCGTGTCGCAAATAAACCTGGCGTTCCTGCTGGTGATAACGGTCATCGCCAGCCTTGGCATCGCCTGGCATGGGTGGGTTGCCGGCGCACGGCCGTCGGCGCCACGGGCAGCCGCGCCGGCTTAACAGCCGCTGGTCGGCTGGCAGCCAATCTCCTAGACGCACCCTCCATGACATCGATCCTCGATCCGACCGCCATCGACCTTGCCACCCTGCGCCAGTTGTGGAGCGGCGCCGACGCGCGCCTCGACGATGCCTCCATGCAGCGCGTCGCCAGTGCTGCCGCCTCGGTCGACCGCATCGTTGCCGGCGGGGAGACCGTCTACGGCGTCAACACCGGCTTCGGGCTGCTCGCCCAGACGCGCATTCCTGACGGCCGCCTCGCCGAGCTGCAGACCAACCTCATCCTGTCGCATAGCGCCGGCCTCGGCGATCCGCTGCCGCGCCACGTCACGCGGCTGATGATTGTTCTCAAATTGCTCGGCCTGGGCCGCGGTTATTCGGGCGTGCGCCCATTGGTCATCGATGCGCTGCAAACCTTGGTCGACCGCGACGCGATGCCGCTGATCCCGAGCCAGGGCAGCGTCGGCGCATCGGGCGATCTCGCGCCGCTCGCCCACCTGATTTCGGCGCTGATGGGTTACGGACGGATGTGCGTCGCGGGTGAGGTCATGCCCGCGGCCGACGCGCTCAAGCGGATCGGACTCGACCCGCTCCAGCTTGGCCCCAAGGAAGGGCTGGCGCTGATCAACGGCACGCAGGCGTCGACCGCGCTGGCACTCGACGCCTTGTTCAAGGGCGAGCGCGTGTTCGCGGCGGCGATTGCCGCCGGAGCGATGTCGGTCGATGCCCTCAAGGGCAGCGCCAAGCCGTTCGATCCGCGCATTTCGGAGCTGCGCGGCCAGCCCGGGCAAATCCGCGTCGCCGCCGCGATCCGCGGCCTGCTCGACGGCAGCGAAATCCTGACCTCGCACATCGCCTGCAGCCGGGTGCAGGACCCGTACAGCTTTCGTTGCCAGCCGCAGGTGATGGGCGCCGCGCTCGACCTGCTCGACAATGCCGCGCGGACGCTGACCATCGAGGCCGGCGCGGTGACCGACAATCCGATCGTCTTCCCGGACGAAGACAAGGCGATTTCGGGCGGCAACTTCCATGCCCAGCCGGTGGCCTTCGCCGCCGACACCATCGCCATGGCGCTATGCGAAGTCGGCTCGATCTCCGAGCGGCGCGTGAGCGTCCTCGTCGATCCCAAGATGAGCGGCCTGCCGGCCTTCCTGACCGAGGATTCGGGGGTCAATTCGGGCCTGATGATCCCGCAGGTCACGGCCGCTGCTTTGGTCAGCGAGAACAAGAGCCTGGCATTCCCGGCCAGCGTCGATTCGATCCCGACCTCGGCCGGCCAGGAGGACCATGTGTCGATGGCCCCGATCGCCGCGCGCAAGGCGGGAACGATCGCCACGAATGCGGCCGGCGTGATCGCGGTCGAGCTGATGGCTGCGGCCGAGGGCATCGATTACCACGCGCCGTTGAAGACAAGCGGCAGGCTGCAGGCGATTCACGATGCCGTGCGCGGCCTGTCGCCGCACTTCACCGCCGACCGTTATTGGGCCGACGAGATGAGCGCGCTTCAGGCAGCGGTGCTGGCGGGCGCGATCGGGCCGGAGGCAATCAGCCTCCGCTGACCCGCGTCCAGCGCTGTTCCTTGCAGATCATGCCGAGCAACGCGCAGCCATTGACGATCATCACGTTGGGACCGTCCTGGCGGACGACCGCTGAGCCGCTGATGTTGCGCTTGGGCTCGAGTGCGCGCCCGCGATAGGTGCCGTTGCCGAGCGGCTTGAGGTCGCTCAGCACGCGCTTGCCGGGCGTGACGCCCTTTTCGCGATTGGTCGGTGAAGCCCAGGCGACGGTGCCGCAAATGGCGTCGCCGCAGCGCGCGACATTGACGATCACGCTTCGCTTGGGGTTGGCCCATTTGCCTTCGAGCGCCGCCTGCGCCGCCGCCGTTACCGGCACCGTCGCTGCAAGCAGCACAAAAGCAATCTTCGTCAGAATCCGTGTCATGGCGCCGATCTAGCGAAATTTTGTGGCGGAATTGGCACCCCCAGCTTGCCCTGAGATTAATGGAAGTCGCGGCTTTTGGGGATGATTTCGACATCCCGTGGGTGACGTGCGGCGGGTGCCCGCCAACTGCCTGCCCCATCGCCCTGGTTCAGCGTCGACGGCATCGCCTCATCGCTCAGCTGGCGGAGCAGATGGGTATGGTCCTCTAATCTGCGGGCGACGACGTGGATCACGCCATCGTCCTCGTCCTTCTGGATAATGCCGTGCACCGCCATCAGCCGCGCGCCCATCACGATCTTGCGCTGCTTCTCGAACACGTCGGGCCAGACGACGAGGTTGGCGATGCCGCTCTCGTCTTCGAGGGTGATGAACACCACGCCCTTGGCGCTGCCCGGCCGCTGGCGGATCAGCACCAGCCCGGCGATCGACAGGCGCTTGCCGTCGCGGATTGATTTCAGCCGGTCGGCGGTGACGAACTTCTGCCCGGCATAATGTTCGCGCAGGAAGCGCATCGGATGCGCCTTCAGGCTGAGGCGGATGGTCTGGTAATCGGTCACCACATGCTCCGCGAGCGGCATGACCGGAAGCTGCGCCGGATCGGCTTCCGCCCCTTCGTCGCGGGCTTCGGCATAAGCGAACAGGGGCAGGTCGGGCACCTGCCGGAGCGCACGGGAATCCCACAATGCCGCGCGCCGATCGAGCCCCATCGAGCGGAATGCGTCGGCCGCTGCCAGCCGCTGGATCGCGTGCACCGGGACTTGCCCGCGCGTCCGCAATTCCTCGACCGTGCGATAGGGCCGCCGCGCCACCAGCCGATCCCCCGCCTCGCGCTGCAACCCGTCGACCTGGCGCAGGCCAAGGCGCAGCGCGCCGTCCTCCAATGTGCAATCCCAGTCGCTGCAATTCACATCGACCTCGCGCACCTGAACCCCATGCTCGCGCGCATCGCGGACGATCTGCGCCGGCGCGTAAAAGCCCATCGGCTGCGAGTTCAACAGCCCGCACGCAAACGCTGCCGGATATTTCCATTTGAGCCAGCTCGATACGTAGACGAGGTGGGCGAAGCTCGCCGCGTGGCTTTCGGGGAAGCCATATTCGCCGAAACCCTTGATCTGGTCGAAGCAGCGCTGGGCAAATTCGGGGTCGTAACCGCGCTCGACCATCCGCCCGACCATCTTGTCCTGGAGCGTTTCGATATTCCCGCGGCTGCGGAAGGTCGCCATCGCCTTCCTGAGCTGGTTCGCTTCCTCGGAGCTGAACCTCGCCGCATCGAGCGCGATCTTCATCGCCTGCTCCTGGAAGATCGGCACCCCGAGCGTCCGCCCGAGAATCTTCTCCAACTCGTCGGGCTCGCCATGCGCCGGGTCCGGGCAGGGGAAGGTCACCGGCTCCTTGCCCGCGCGGCGTTTCAGATACGGGTGGACCATGTCGCCCTGGATCGGCCCCGGCCGGACGATCGCCACCTCGATCACGAGATCGTAGAAGCAGCGCGGCTTCAAGCGCGGCAGCATGTTCATCTGCGCCCGGCTTTCGACCTGGAACACGCCCAGCGAATCGCCCTGGCACAGCATGTCGTAGACTTGCCGAACCTCCTGCGGGACGGTCGCCAGCTCCCACCGTTCGCCATGATGCAATTCGATCAGGTCGAAGCATTTGCGGATGCAGGTCAGCATGCCGAGTGCGAGCACGTCGATCTTGAGGATGCCCAATTCCTCGATGTCGTCTTTGTCCCATTCGATGAAGGTACGGTCGTCCATCGCGCCATTGCCGATCGGCACGGTCTCGGTCAGCGGCCGCTCGGTCAGGATGAAACCGCCGACGTGCTGCGACAAATGGCGCGGCATGCCGATCAACTGCTCGGCGAGCTTCATCGTCCGCTTCAGGTGCGGGTCGCTGAGGTCGAGCCCGGCGTCGTTGGCCCGCGCATCCTCCAGTTCGGGGTCCATGCTTCCCCACACGGTCGAGGCGAGGGCACCGCACACGTCTTCGCTCAAGCCCATCACCTTGCCGACCTCGCGGATTGCCGAGCGCGGCCGGTAATGGATGATGGTCGCCGCGATCCCGGCGCGGTCGCGGCCGTATTTCGCGTAGATGTGCTGGATCACTTCCTCGCGGCGCTCATGTTCGAAATCGACGTCGATGTCGGGCGGTTCCTTGCGCTCCTCGCTGATGAAGCGCTCGAACAACAAGTCGCTGGTCGCCGGATCGACCGCGGTGATGCCGAGGCAATAGCAGACCGCGCTGTTGGCCGCCGACCCGCGGCCCTGGCAGAGGATCGGTGGATCGAGGCTGCGGGCGAAAGCGACGATGTCGTGGACGGTCAGGAAATAGCGCGCGAAGTCGAGCTTCGCGATCAGTGCCAGCTCATGCTTCAGCTGCTTCATCACCTTGGCCGAAATGCCCTTGGGCCAGCGCTCTGCGGCGCCGGTCCAGGTCAGGACTTCCAGATATTGCTGCGGGGTCCGTCCGTCCGGCACCGTCTCCCGCGGATATTCGTAGCGGAGCTCGTCGAGGCTGAAATGAAGCGCATCGGCGAACTCCCGCGTCGCCGAAATCGCGTGCGGCCAGCGTTCGAATAGCCGGATCATCTCCTCGGGCGGCTTCAAATGCCGCTCGGCATTGGGGTTGAGCAAAAAACCGGCGGTCGTAATCGTCACTTTCTCGCGAATGCAGGTGACGACGTCCTGCAGCGGCCGCCGGTCGGGGGCGTGGTAATGAATGTCGTTGGTAGCGAGGATGGTGCAGCCGTTGGCACTCGCCAGCTGGTCGAGCCGCTCGATCCGCGCATTGTCGTTGCCGCGATAGAGCCACGACGCCGCGACATGGCGAAGTGACGTCAAGGCTTCGCGCAGGCGCGGCAACAACCGTTCGAAATCAGCGAGATCGGCATCGGGCCAGGCGATGAAGGCAATGCCGTCGGCATGGTCAGCGACGTCTTGCAGCGTCAGGTCGCAGGCGCCTTTCTCGGCGCGCATCTTGCCCAGGCTAAGCAAGCGCGACAGCCGGCCATAGCTGTCGCGATCGACCGGGTAGGCGAGCAGGCTCGGCGCATCGGTGAGGTCGAGCCGGCAGCCGATCAGCGGTCTTAAGCCCGCACCCGTGCACGCGCTGTGCATGCGCACGACGCCGGCCAGCGTGTTGCGGTCGGTAATGCCGATCGCGTCATAGCCCTGGCCGAGGGCGGTCAGGGTCAGCTCGATCGCGTCCGACGCCCCGCGGAGGAAGGAGAAAGGCGAGCTGACGCCCAGCTCGACATAAGGTGACGGCGTCGTCGGCGGAGGCGGCATCCCCTCGCGCCGCACCAGCTTCAGTCGCGAAAATCCGGGCTTCTCGGGCATCAGCCAAGTCGCTTTTTGATAGGATTGCTCATCCGAACAGGCCGTGGATGAACCAGTTGGGGAGGCCGCCACGGCCGTCGCCGATCACGCCTTCGCGATAGATCCAGTAACGACGGCCCGTCGCATCCTCGACCCGGTAATAATCGCGCAGGCGGCTGGTCGACGGCTGGCACCACCATTCCGGCGCGATCCGCTCCGGCCCCTCGGCGCGGGTGATGTCATGCACCGCGCGCCGCCACACGAACCGTCGCGGCAGGCCTTCGGGGGTGGCGTAAATGACGGCAATCGCCTCGGGCCGGTCGAGTAGGCGGGGGGGACGGCTAAGCTCCTCCCTCGCCGCAGGCTGGGGAGCAATCGCACTCACCCACCCGCTCGCTTTCTCTGGCAGATGGCTCTCGTGCCGCTGTGGCCGCCGCACCCGCAGCGGTCCCAGCTTCACCGTCAGCCGGTCGACGAGCCGCGCCAACTCGCGTGTCCCCGACGGCTCCTCGACCAGGCTGTCCTGGGCCGCAGCCAGGCTTTCGGCCCAGTCGGCGGTCAGCGCGAACGCGTCGAACCCGAACTCGGGGTTCAGCTCGGCTGCCTTGTCGGCCAGCAGCCGGGCGAGGTGTTTCGGCTCCCGGCTCGGAATCGCGGTTGAGACCGACGCCACGGCCACGCTGCCGTCAACCCGATATCCGCTGAGCGACAGCCGCCGCGCGCCGAGGTGCCGCTCCTGCAATTGGCGGACGAGGCCGGGCATCAGGCGCTCCAGCGCCTGCATGGGCGCTTCGGGATGAGTCGCCGGTTCTTCGAGCTTGAGCAGCGCGCGCGGCGGCAGCTCGACCGGAGCGGATGTCAGCGGATCGGGCTTGCGGCCGAACATCCGGTCGAGCGCATCGACCACGTCCTCGCCGCCGCGGAATCGCCGCGCCAGCGCCAGCCGCGGCAGGTCGAGCAATGCGCCGATGGTTTTGAGCCCGAGCCGTTCGAGCGTTCGCACCGTGTCCGGGTCGAGGCGGAGCGCGTGGACTGGGAGCGGCGTCAATTCGTCACCGCCAAAATGACTAAGGGCCCACGCCGCTCCAGAGGTCGGGGCAATCGCGACGCGCGCCGTGATTCCGGTAGCTGTGAAGCATTGCACCATGTCGCGGATCAGCCCGGCCTCGCCGCCGAACAGGTGCGCGACTCCGCTGACGTCCAGCCGGAGCCCATCGCCATCGACCTCGACCAGCGGCGACCACCGCCCGGCCCAGTGCGCAAACCGCTGCACCAGCGCGCCATCGCCATCGGGATCGGCGGGGAGGGCGATGAACGCCGGGTCGAGCGCCCGGGCATCGGTCAGCCTCGCCCCGGCCCGCGCGCCGCGTGTCGCGGCGGCCATGGTCACGGCATGGATGATCGGTCCATGCGTCCCTTCGACGGTGAGCACGATCGGCGCATCAGGCGATGAATCGTTGCCCTTCGCCCAGCGCTCGATCGCGAGGGCCGGCAACCAGATGGAAGCGATCCGAGTCATGCGCCACGCTCCACCGGCCGGGCGGGAGCCCGCGGGCGCGGAACAGCTCCGCCTCCCACGCCGGCACGCCCGGTGCGCGACGGTCGAGCGGATTGCGGAGCGATGGCGCGCTTTCGATCCGCCAGCGCATCCGTGCGCCGCTGAGGTTTGCGTGACCGCCGAGCCGCACCAGCCAACAGGCCACGCCGCTGCGCTCCACCGCCACGGCCAGCCGCCGCGTCGCGGTGAAGTCGAGCACCTTCGGGTCGCCCCACAATTCGCCGATCACACAGGAGAGCGCGGTGCATCTTACGCCCTCCTCCATTGCCCACAGCGCATCCCTGGCATCGCGCGCCTCGACATGGATGAGGTCTTGGGCAGGCAAGCCTGGCGGATAGATTCGCCCGCTTTCGAGGATCGCCATCCGGTCCTGGACCCACAGCAGCGGCCGTGCCGGATCGGTCTGTGCGAGGAGGAATCCGGCCCAGCCGCCATCGCGTGGGTGGGTTGCGAACAGCTCGGCGAGGGTCGGGCTGGGCGGCGCAGGCAGCAGCCAGCGCTCGCCCAACCCGCTGGGGAGACGATCATATGCAGCCGGTCGGACCTGTGCCGAGACAGCTCCGCCGGCGACCAGGGACAAGCCTCTTGCCACACGACTCACAACGTAAATGTTCTGCTTTTGTTCTTATCTCTTGAGTCGCGTCACAGAGTCAATCTTGCGACTCGTGCGGTAGTGGGTCAGTTTCAGAATGACCCACTACCACTCGTGCCTCCGGCTGGACCTAGTCGGCTGCCACGTCCTAGCGTTCGACCTCGTCGAGAAACGCCTGCACCTCACGCACCACCTGGCGCGTGATCCGCGTCGATACGCCAAAGCCCATGTGGGTACATTTGAGCTCGACCTCTTTGTCCCGCTCATGCTCCAGCCCCCGAGCGGAGCGCGGCGCGACGATCCCGTCGCTGCGCGACCAGATCGCCAGGTGCGGCACCGGCGGCTTGTCGGTGACGCGCGGGATCGGCGGCTCGTCGACCTTGTGCCCGGCGACCCATTCGTACAGCCGCCACACGTTGTTCTGCTTGGGGCTGCCCGAAAAGGGCGATCCCAGTGTCACCACCGCCCGCACCCGGTCCGGCGCCTCGCGCCCGAGCTCCCGGGCGAACAGGCCACCGAGACTCCAGCCGACGACCAGCACCGGGCGATCGCCGTCGATCTCCTCAAGCCGCTTCGCCAGCAGTTTGACGGTGTCGTGGCGAACCCCCCAGTTCCAGCCCATCTCCCAGCCGTGGACCCGCCATCCGGCGGCAGCCAACGCGCGCCGCAGGGCCAGCGTCGTGCGGTCGCTGGCGATGAAGCCGGGAATGACCAGCGCCGGTGGCCCGTCGACCGGACCTCGCGGCCGAAGATGGCCGATGCCATGCCAGAATCGGGCGGCGAGAGCGCTGCCTTCGTAGATCCGCCGCCAGCGTGGTGGCGGCTGGTCGTCGCCCTGCCAGGTCAGAGGAATTCCCGCCCCATCAGCTCTTGGAGCGCGGCTGGCAGTTTTACCCGTCCGTCCGCCGTCTGGTGATTCTCGAGCAAGGGCACGAGGATCCGCGGCGAGGCGAGTGCGGTATTGTTGAGCGTGTGCGCGAACCGCACCTTCCCGTCGCTCCCGCGATAACGGATGTTCGCTCGCCGCGCCTGCCAGTCGTGCAGGGTCGAGCAGCTGTGTGTCTCGCGATACTTGCCCAGAGACGGCACCCAGCTCTCGATGTCGTTCATGCGATACTTGCCGAGGCCCATGTCGCCGGTCGACGTTTCGATCACCTGGTAGGGAATTTCCATCGCCTGGAGCATGTCCTCGGCCAGGCGCAGCAAGGTCGCGTGCCACTCGGCCGACTGCGCCTCATCGGCCTCGCAGATCACATATTGCTCGACCTTCACGAACTGGTGGACGCGAAGCAGCCCGCGCACGTCCTTGCCCGCGCTCCCCGCCTCGCGCCGGAAGCAGGGCGAGTAGCCGGCGTAGAGAACCGGCAATTTATCGGCCTCGATGATCTCCCCCGAATGGAGCGAGGTCAGCACCACCTCGGCCGTGCCGGCCAGCCACAGATCGTCGTTGGGCAGCTCGTACGTCTCTTCGCGGTGGCCCGGGAACTGGCCCTGGTTGAGGAACGCCTGTTCGCGCGCGATCGCCGGCACCGTGATCGGCGTGAAGTTCGCCGCCGCGATCCGCTCCAGCGCCCAGGCCATCAGCTTGGCCTCGAGCAGGGCCAGTCCGCCCTTAAGGCAGTACGTCCGGCTGCCCGACACCTGCGTCACCCGCGACAGGTCGCCCCAGCCGTTCTTCTCGATCAACGCGACATGGTCGAGGGGTTCGAAGTCGAATGCGGGCGGCGTGCCCTCGGTGCGGATGACGACATTGAAGCTTTCGTCCGGCCCGACCGGCGCGCCGTCGTAGGGGATGCCCGGCAGCTTGAGCATCAAAGCCGACAGCTCGCCTTCCTTTCCGGCGAGGTCATTCTCCAGCTCGGACGCCCGGGCTCCCGCCTCCTTGGCCTTGCGGCCGAGCTCGGCCTTCTCTTCCGGCGCCGCCTTCGGAAACTGGGCGCTGATCGCGTTGCGCTCGGCCCGGAGCGCCTCGATCTCGGTCTTGAGCGCGCGGACCTCGCCATCCAGCGCCAGCAGGGCATCGAGATCGAGCGCCACGCCCTTGTCGCTGATCGCGCGCTCCACCGTCGCGCGGTTCGCCTTGATGAAGTCCAACGCCAGCATGGCGGCCAAGTGCGCGAATTGCGCGGCGAGGGCAAGTTCGCCTAGGGCCCGGCCATGCCCTCAGGCCTCATTGCCCTGCTCGACGATGTCGCGACCATCGCCAAGCTCGCCGCTGCCTCGCTCGACGACGTTGCCGGGGCGGCCGGCAAGGCGAGCACCAAGGCGGCCGGGGTGGTGATCGACGATACGGCGGTGACCCCGCGCTACGTCGTCGGCCTGGCCCCCGAACGCGAACTGCCGATCATCGGCAAGATCGCCTGGGGGTCGCTCAAGAACAAGGTCCTGCTGCTCCTCCCGGCGGCGTTGCTCCTGACCGCCTTCGCCCCGATGCTGATCACGCCGCTGCTGATGGTCGGCGGCGCCTACCTGGCGTTCGAGGCGACGGAAAAGATCCTCGAAAAGATCCTTCACGATCACGACCATGAAGACGCGCTGATTGACGCCCTCGACGACCCCAGGGAGCTCGAGCAGCTGCAGGTGAAGGGCGCGATCCGCACCGACTTCATCCTGTCGGCGGAGATCATGGCCATCGCGCTTGCCAGCCTCGAGCATTTGACGCTCCTGACGACCGCCATCGCCCTGCTCGTTGTTGCCCTGGCGATTACCGCCGGCGTCTACGGCGTCGTCGCGATCATCGTGAAGCTCGACGATATCGGCCTGCACCTCGCCAAACGCCGCAACAGCAGCGCCCGGGCGTTCGGCAATATGCTCGTGCATGTGGTCCCGAAGCTGCTCGTCGCACTGTCGGCGATCGGCACGGCAGCGATGCTGTGGGTCGGCGGCGGAATCCTCGTCCACGGGCTCGAGGAGCTGAATTTTGCGACAACGATACCGCACGCCATCCACGACACGGCGCACTGGCTCGCGGCGCGCGCCGGCCCGCTGCACGGCCTCGTGGACTGGCTGGTCAATGCGCTTGGCGGGGCGATCGTCGGGCTCGTCGCCGGTGGGGCGATTGCCGCCGTGATCCGGCGGCTCATTCCCCACCCGGAAAAGCTGATCGTCGATTAGTCGAAGTGCAAGCGGCGGTAGCTGCCGCGGAAGAACAGCAACGGGTCGAGCCCGGCGTCGAAGCTCGCCTTGACCACCCGCCCGACGAGGATGTGGTGGTCACCGCCGTCGTGAACCGCGAAGCGCTCGCATTCGAACACGCAGAGCGATTCCTCGAGGATCGGCGCGCCGGCCTCGCCGCACGACCACGCCATGCTCCCGAACCGGTCCTCAACCCGCGTCGAGAAAGTGATCGACGCCGGCTGCTGCTCGCGCTGGAGCACGTTGACCGCAAAGCACGGCGCATCAGTTAGAGTCGTCGACGCCGCCGCTTGTTTGTGCAGGCACACCAGCAGCAAGGGCGGGTCGAGCGACACCGAGGTGAAGCTGTTGACCGTGATCCCCGCCGGCTTCTGCTCGGCGTCCAGCGCCGTAACCACGGTCACACCCGTGGCGAAGCAGCCGAGCGCGTCGCGCAGCGTCCGCGGGTCGTGCCCGCTGCGATATTCGTGTTTGGTCGGCTGGTCGGCCATGGTCAGCCTATAGCGCCAGCAACGCCTCCGGGGTCAACGCCAGCACGTCGGATATCGTTTTCTCGACCGATTCGGATACCAGGTAGCGCGGCTGGAACACGTCGTTCCGGTAAGGGGTGGTAACGGCCCGCTCGACCGAAAAGGGCAACCGCTCGACCGTGTCGCTCTCAAGGCTGAAATGCGCCTCGCCGAAGCTCGACGCGAGCCCCGCGCCAAGGATCTTCAGCTCGCCCTGCTCCTGCGCCAGCCCGAATTCGACGCTGTACCAGTAAAGCCGTGCAGCCCGCTGCCCCTCGCCCGCCGCGATCGCCGCCGAGCCGAGCTCGCCGACGTGCCGCGTCATTTCAGCATAATCGGGATGCGCGAGCATCGGGATGTGACCGAACATGTCGTGGAAGCAGTCCGGTTCCTCAAGATAGTCGAGCTGTTCGCGCGTGCGGATGAAGTTGCCGACCGGGAAGATGCGCTCGCCCAGCATCGCGAAGAACACCTCATCCGGGACCAGTCCGGCGACCGCCACCGTGCGCCAGCCGGTGCGCGGCTCGAGGATCGCATTGAGCCCCTTGATGTCGGGCACGCCGGGGTGGGACAGGCGGAGGAGGTCGATGCCGTCGAGGAAGGGCGTGACCACGCGCGTGCCGAGCAAATCGACCTGGCGCGCGAACAGCAGGTCCCACACTGCGTGGTCGTCCTCGGTGAACGACTCCCACTCCTGCGGCACGACATAATCCTGCCAGCCGCTGGGCTGCTCTGTGGTGGCGGTGGCTCGGTGAAGCATGTTCTGGTCCTTCATTCGGGCAATAAAAAACCCGCCGCGGAGGCCGGGGCGGGGTTCGAGGTCGGTCGTCTGAACTAGGCGCGCGTCAGCCGATCCCAACCTCGTCGGGATAATAATAAACGGCGCTGATCGTGCGGTCAGTCATTGCGGGGCCGTATCTCATCTCCCGCCTGAACGCACAATGGCTCAGTTTGAGCCAGTTCTATGCGCCTGCGGCGAAACCCTCATCCAGAATTGCAATCAGCGGCCGGATCTCGTCGGGGAAGATAAACCTGCCCCCGACAGCGTCGATTGTATCAGGGTCAGTGCGATAAAGATTCAGCCAGCGCACATAGGCGGCATTGTCTAGAATAAGCATAAGTTCGCCATACACTTCTAGCCGAACGTCCACGCCCCTGTCCGGCATGCGGACAAGGTCAGCGACAAACTGCCGAAACGCTCTGTCGATATTTCCGTAGATTAGGTCGCTTGTCTGGTTCCAATAACCGTATGAAAAATACCTCAGACGTGGAAGCCGCTCGAGCATCTGGGCTTACAACAGCCGATTGATCGCTTCGGCGAGCTTCACATCCCGCTCCGTCACGCCCCCGGCGTCATGGCTGGTAAGCCGGAAATCGACGCGGTTCCAGACGTTGGTGAACTCCGGATGATGATCGACTTTCTCGGCGTGCAGCGCGACCCGGGTGAGGAAGCCGAACGCTTCGCTGAAGTCCTTGAACTTGAACGTCCCCAGCAGCGCCTTGCCGCCGTCGTCGAGTGACCAGCCTTCGGGGATGTCCATCCGTCCGCTCCCTTGAAATGCCGCCCCTGCAGGAGCAGTTGGGCGCCAAAGGAGTCAAGCCATGGCCACCTCGGCAGAGGAGCAAACCGCCACCGGGTTCGCCAACCCGATGGGCACCGACGGGTTCGAGTTCGTCGAATATACCGCGCCCGACCCGCAGCTGCTGCGCGAGCTGTTTACGAAAATGGGCTTCCCCGCGGTGGCGAAGCACAAGCGCAAGGACGTCACCCTCCACCGCCAGGGCGAGATCAACTTCATCATCAATGCCGAACCCGGCAGCTACGCCGAACAGTTCGCGCGCGACCACGGCCCGAGCGCCTGTGCGATGGCCTTCCGCGTCAAGGATGCGAAATTCGCGCTTGAGCGCGCTGTCGGCCTCGGCGCGACCGCGGTCGAGACCGACGTCGCCCACGGCGAGATGGATATCCCGGCGATCGAGGGCATCGGCGGCTCCCGGCTGTTCCTGGTCGACACTTATGGCGACAAGGGCAGCATCTACGACGTTGATTTCGACTTCTTCCCCGACGCCGGGCAGCGTCTGGCCGAGCTCGACAGCCGCCTGACCTACATCGACCACCTGACCCACAATGTGAATCGCGGGCAGATGAGCGTCTGGGCCGGATATTATGAGAAACTCTTCAACTTCCGCGAGATCCGTTATTTCGACATCGAAGGGAAGCAGACCGGCCTGTTCTCCAAGGCGATGACCTCGCCCGACGGCAAGATCCGCATCCCGCTCAACGAGAGCCAGGACGACAAGAGCCAGATCGAGGAATTCCTGCGCGAATATAAAGGCGAGGGCATCCAACACATCGCGCTCGGCACCTCGAACATCTACGACAGCGTCGACATCCTGCGCGGGCGCGGCATTGCCTTCCAGGACACGCCCGACACCTATTACGAACTGGTCGACGAGCGGGTGAAGGATCATGGCGAGCCGACCGCCGAGATGAAGAAGCGCGCCATCCTGGTCGACGGCGCCCCGACCGAGGACCAGGGCTTGCTGCTGCAGATCTTCACCCAGAATGTGATCGGCCCGATCTTCTTCGAGATCATCCAGCGCAAGGGCAACGAGGGCTTCGGCGAGGGCAATTTCAAGGCATTGTTCGAGTCGATCGAACTCGACCAAATCCGGCGTGGCGTGATTTGATCCTTCGATACGCCGCTAACGCAGCTACTCAGGATGAGCGGACCTCGGTAGCAGCACCATTCACCGCTCATGCTGAGTAGCGACTGGGCGAAGCGGAAGGCGCGTATCGAAGTATGACCGAAGCTTACATCTGCGACTACGTCCGCACCCCGATCGGCCGCTACGGTGGGGCGCTGTCGAGCGTTCGCCCCGACGACCTCGCGGCGATCCCGCTGGCCGCGCTCAGGGAGCGCAATCCCGGCGTCCACTGGGCGCATGTCGATGACGTGATCCTCGGTTGCGCCAACCAGGCGGGCGAAGACAATCGCAACGTTGCGCGCATGGCGGCCCTGCTTGCCGGGCTCGGCGCGGCAGTCCCGGGCACGACCGTCAACCGGCTATGCGGCTCCGGCCTTGACGCAGTCGGCATGGCGGCGCGGGCAATCAAGGCCGGCGAGGCCGAGTTGGTGATCGCCGGTGGCGTCGAAAGCATGAGCCGCGCACCCTTCGTCATGCCCAAGGCTGACAGTGCGTTCAGCCGCGCCAATGCGGTCTTCGACACGACCATCGGCTGGCGCTTCGTCAACCGGCGCCTGAAGGACGAATTCGGGATCGATTCGATGCCCGAGACGGCGGAGAATGTCGCGCAGGAGTTTCACGTCAGCCGCGAAGACCAGGACAAGTTTGCCGCCGAGAGCCAGCGCCGCGCCGCGGCGGCCCAGGCAAGCGGGCGTCTCGCGGCCGAGATCGTCGCGGTCACTATCCCGCAGCGCAAGGGCGATCCCGTCGTCGTCGACAAGGACGAGCACCCGCGCGAAACGACTGCCGAGAAGCTCGCCCAGCTGAAGCCGATCGTGAAGCCCGACGGCAGCGTGACCGCGGGCAATGCCAGCGGCGTCAATGACGGCGCCGCCGCCCTCATCGTCGCCAGCCACGCCGCGATCGACAAATATGGGCTGACGCCGCGCGCTCGCGTGCTCGGCGGCGCCGTCGCCGGGGTCGAGCCGCGCATCATGGGCATCGGCCCGGCGCCGGCGTCCGAGAAACTAATGAAGCGCCTCGGTCTCACAATCGGCGATATCGACGTGGTCGAACTCAACGAGGCGTTCGCCGCGCAGGGCCTCGCGGTCATGCGCATGCTCGGCCTGCCCGACGACGCGGCGCATGTGAACCCCAACGGCGGCGCGATCGCGCTCGGCCATCCGCTCGGCATGTCCGGCGCGCGGCTCGCCCTCACCGCGACCGAAGAGCTGCAGCGGAATGGCAGCAAGGTGGCGCTCGCGACCATGTGCATCGGCGTTGGACAAGGCATCGCGCTCGCCCTCGAACGGGTGTAAACTCCCACGATGGCGGCAGTTGCGGAAAAGGCGCTCGACAAAGCGGCGATCATGGCCGTGCTTGATCGCGTGCCCGATCCCGAGATTCCGGCGCTGACCATTACCGACCTCGGCATCGTCCGCGGCGTCGCCGACGACCCGCCCCGCGTGCTGGTCACGCCGACCTACACCGGCTGCCCGGCGACGGTGGCCATCGAGCAGATGATCCGTGTTGCGCTCGACGAGGCGGGATATGGCGGCGTCCACATCGAACGGGTGCTGTTCCCGGCCTGGACGACCGATTGGATCAGCGAGCGCGGGATGGCGCGGCTCAAGGCCTACGGGATCGCGCCGCCAAACCCGTCAGCGACTGCCGAATGCCCGCGCTGCGGCTCGCTGGAGACCGAAGAGGTCAGCCGCTTCGGCTCGACCCCGTGCAAGGCGCAATGGCGCTGCACCGCCTGCCTGGAACCGTTCGACCGCTTCAAATGCCACTGAATTAGGGCGTCACCACTCCGCGAAGCTGCCGTCCTTGGTGCGGAAGATCGGGTTGCGCCAGCGGTGCTTGTCCTTGTCTGCTTCGCGCACCGCGGCCTCGTCGATGTCGACGCCGAGCCCTGGCCCCTCGGGCACCGGCAGGAACCCGTCGACCGGCGTCAGCGCGTCCTTGTTGGTGCAGAAGTTGAGGAGGTCGTGCCCGCCGGTGTTGTAGTGGATGCCGAGGCTGATTTCCTGGATCGCATGGTTGGGCGTGCACGCCGCGATCTGCAGGCAGGCGCCGAGCGCCAGCGGCCCGAGCGGGCAGTGCGGCGCGACCGCGACGTCATAGGCCTCGGCCATCGCCGCGATCTTGCGCACTTCGAGGATGCCGCCGGCATGGCTGAGATCGGGCTGGATGATATCGACCGCGCCGGCCTCGAAGAACGGCTTGAAGTCCCAACGGCTGTAAAGCCGCTCGCCGAGCGCGATCGGGGTCGCGGTCAGCGCCGCGATCTGCGCCAGGCCGTCCGGGTTCTCGCTGAGCAGCGGTTCCTCGATGAACAATAGCCCGAGCGGGTCGAGTGCTTTCGCCAGCTGCTTGGCGAGCGGGCGATGGACCCGGCCGTGAAAATCGAGCCCGACGTCCATGCCCAGCGCCTGCGCCGCTTCGACCCGCTTGATTACGTCATCGAACAGCTTGGGCGTGCCGATCCAGTTCATCTCGGCGGTCGCGTTCATCTTGACCGCGGTGAAGCCCTGCTTCTTCCGCACGTCAGCCGCTTCCGCGATTTCGTGGGGCCGGTCACCGCCGATCCAGGCGTAGGACCGAACCTTGTCGCGGACCTTGCCGCCAAGCATCTCCCACGCCGGCAGGCCGAGTGCGCGGCCCTTCAAATCCCACAACGCCTGCTCGAGCCCCGCCAGCGCGCTCATCAGTACCGGCCCGCCGCGGTAGAAGCCGCCGCGATAACCGACCTGCCAGATATCCTCGATGGCGAACGGGTCGGCGCCGATGAACCGGTCGCGCAGCGCCGCGAATGCGCCGTCGACGGCTTCCGCCCAACCTTCGAGGCTCGCCTCGCCCCAGCCGACGGCACCATCTTCCGCCTCGACCCGAACGAACAGCCAGCGCGGCGGCGCGAAGAAGGTCTCGATCCGACCGATCTTGCGCTGGGTCACCCCTGCCCTACCTTGGAGTCGGTCGAATCGTCAGGCGTGTTCGCGTCATCGGCCTGCGTGCCGCTGCCGGCCAGGTGGCGGCCGGCGGCGTCGTCACCGCCCCCATCCTGCTCGCCAATCTTCTTGATCGGCACGATCAGGCACACGCTCTGCGCTGGCAGGACGTTGCGCCAGTCGGCGATCAGCTGCTTGTAGGCGCGGCCGACGTTGCGGATCTTGCGGTCGAGGTCGAACAGGCCGAGCGGATTGACGTTGCCGTTCTGCTCGCGAAGCGCGGTGTC
>Ga0068862_100001847_pt1 | contig 19197 bp, 13 predicted proteins | sample KBSSwiS52_FD_66598 | JGI IMG/M metagenome (GOLD analysis project Ga0068862, IMG submission 66598) | Switchgrass rhizosphere microbial communities from Kellogg Biological Station, Michigan, USA - KBS Switchgrass S5-2 | ecosystem: Host-associated > Plants > Roots > Rhizosphere > Soil ... | reverse complement strand
CTCCCCTCGCCGACGCCAGCCTGCGGCAGCGCGCCCTGCAGAAAGGCGGTGAGCTGACGTACACCTGCACCCCGCCGGGCTCAGGAGTACGCGCCGGCATCGATCGCGATGAGGATGGCGTCCTCGACGGCGACGAAGAGGACGCCGGCAATCTGCGGGCAGCTACCGGAGCGGTCTCCGCGGAGCGGTATCCTGGGAAATGGACTGTTCACTTGAGAAAGGACTGAAGGAAATGTTGAGCGCATCGAGAACCACCGCTCTGCTGCTCATCTGTCTTGCCGCCGCGGTGACCGCGGCGGGGGCTGGAGGTACCCGGCCGGCTGACGTCAGGCTGGCCGCGGCCCACACCCCGGGCCGCTTCACGGTGTTCGAGACCGGCCAGGTCCGCCCCCTGGCCCTGTCCCCGAGCGGCAAGTTCCTCTTCGCGGTCAACACCCCCGACAACCGTCTCGAGGTCTTCCGTATCGAGGGCCACGGCCTGGAGCATCGCGCCTCGGTCTCGGTCGGCCTCGAACCGGTGGCCGTCGCGGCGCGCAGCGACGGCGAGGTCTGGGTGGTCAATCATCTTTCCGACAGCATCAGCGTGGTGGAGCTGGACCAGGGCGGGCACAGCGGACGCGTCGTGCGCACCCTGCTCGTGGGGGATGAGCCCCGCGACATCGTCTTCGGCGGGACGGCCGGGAACCGCGCCTTCATCACCACCGCGCACCGCGGCCAGAACGTCCCGTACGATCCCCAGCTCGCCACTCCCGGCGTGGGCCGGGCGGACGTCTGGGTCTTCGACGCGGATGCTCCCGGAGACACGCTCGCGGGGACGCCGCTCACCATCGTCCATCTGTTCAGCGACACGCCGCGCGCCCTGGCGGTCTCCCTGGACGGCAGCAAGGTCTACGCGGCGGCGTTCCACTCCGGAAACCGGACCACGACGGTCCACAGGATTTTCGTCCCGGACGGCGGGGAAGCCGCGGGGGGGCTGCCCGCGCCCGACACCAACGCCGCCGGCGTGCCGCGGCCGGAGATGGCGCTCATCGTCCGGTTCGACGGCACCCACTGGGTCGACGAGCTCGGCCGGGCCTGGGACGACCAGATCCGCTTCTCCCTGCCCGACAAGGACGTCTTTGTCCTCGACGCGAACGCCGATCCTCCGGCGCAGCTCGCCGGTGCCGCCGGGTTCTACCAGGGCGTCGGCACCATCCTCTACAACATGGTGGTGAACCCGGTGAACGGCAAGGTCTACGTCTCGAACACCGAGGCGGGGAACGAAAAACGTTTCGAAGGCCCCGGCATCTTCGCCGGCCACAGCGTCCGCGGCCACCTCCACGAGAGCCGGATCACAGTCCTCGGTCCGGCGGGAAGCGTCGCTCCGCGGCACCTCAACAAGCACATCGACTACGCCGCCTGCTGCGACACGATCCCGAACGCCGAGAACGACAAAAGCCTCGCCCTGCCGCAGGAGATGGCGGTCACGGCCGACGGCAGGACCCTCTACGTGGCGACGCTCGGCTCGTCCAGGATCGGGGTCTTCGACACCCAGGCCCTGGAGAACGACACGTTCACGCCGAGCACCTCGGACCAGATCCAGGTGTCCGGCGGCGGCCTCACCGGCCTGGTGCTCCAGGAGGACAGGAACCGCCTCTACACGCTGACCCGCTTCGACAACTCGATCGCGGTCGTGGATACGGTCTCGGGCGCGGAGATCGAGCACGTCGCCATGCACAATCCCGAGCCGCCGAGCGTGGTCGCCGGGCGTCCTTTCCTCTACGACGCGTCGCTCACGTCGAGCCACGGGGATTCCGCCTGCGCCAGTTGCCACGTCTTCGGCGACTTCGACAGCCTGGCGTGGGACCTCGGCAATCCGGACGGCGTGGTGCAGCCCGTTCCGGGGCCGTTCGAGATTCGCCCCTCGGATGTCGGGCTGATGGACACCCACCACCCGATGAAGGGGCCGATGATCACGCAGAGCCTGCGCGGCATGGCGAACCACGGGCCGATGCACTGGCGCGGCGACCGCACCGGCGGTCTCGACAACCCGAGCGCGCAGCCGGACAGCGGGACCTTCGATGAAGTGGCGGCCTTCAAGAAGTTCCAGGTCGGCTTCACCGGCCTCCTGGGGCGCAGCGGACCGATCGCCGACGACGACATGGAGGCGTTCGCCGCCTTCATGCTCCAGGTCACCTATCCGCCCAACCCGATCCGCAGGCTCGACAACCAGCGCACCCCGAGCCAGCAGGCCGGGCTCGACTTCTTCCTGCACAACGTCTCCGATCTGTCCATCCTGGGCACCTGCGCGTCCTGTCATAAACTCGATCCCGAGGCGAACCAGGAATACGGCGTGGCCGCGCCAGGCTTCTTCGGCACCGATGGCCGCTATACCCGGGATGGATCGCCGGAAGGGTTCAAAACGCCGCACCTCCGCAACCTCTACCAGAAGGTCGGCATGTTCGGACTGAAGACCAGACCAGCCATGCCCACCAGCGACGCCTTCCTGGGGGACCAGATCCGCGGCTTCGGCTTCACGCACGACGGGGCCACCCCGACGATCTTCAATTTCCTCAGCACCACGACCGCCACGACGGGCTTCAACCAGTCTCCGTCCACGCCCGGCGGGTTCCTGCCCGGGCCGGCCGGCGAGCTCCAGAAACGCCAGGTCGAAGATTTCCTGCTCGCCTTCGACAGCAACCTGGCACCCATCGTGGGGCAGCAGACCACGCTCACCGGGACCAACGGAGCCGTGGTCGGAGGGCGGATCGACCTGCTGATCGACCGTGCCGAGGCGGGAGAGTGCGACCTGATCGTCAAGGGCGGCACGAACCAGGGCGAGACGGGGTATCTCTACGACCCCGGCTCCGGCCTCTTCCTCGGCAACCGGAGCCAGGACGCTCCCCTCGCCGACGCCGGCCTGCGTCAGCGTGCCCTGCAGAAAGGCGGCGAGCTGACCTATACCTGCACCCCGCCGGGCTCAGGGGTCCGCATCGGCATCGATCGCGATGAGGATGGCGTCCTCGACGGCGACGAATAGGACGCCGGCAATCTGCGGCAGCTACCGGAGAGGTGTCACGCGGCGGCCGGTCCTACTGGTACGTCACCACGAGCTGCGGCCGGTTGGCCGCGGTCGCCTCGCCCGAGTAGTAGCCGAGGTAATCGTTGCCCGTGTCGTCGTTGTCGTCGAGGTTGAACCAGACCCGGAGCTGCGTCGTCCCGGTCTTGCTGATCGCCGCCAGGCCGGCGGCGTTCAAGCTGCCTTGCGACCAGATGCCGTTCGATGCGGCGTTCGAGAGGCTCGCCGCCTGGGAAACGGTCGCCGCGGCCTGGAAGTCGCCGGTCTGCAGCGCGGTCGAGCCCGAGAAGCCGCCGGTCTGCACGTCCACCCAGCAGGTGCCGTGGGTGGTGAACGGGCTGGTGCCGGTGAGCGAGCCGCGGAGCAGCCGCACGGTCGCGGAGAGGATCGTGGCGCCGTCCGGGATCGCCGAGGTGTCGAAGGAGACGATGATCTTGTACTGCTTGTCCTTGTTGTCGTCGCCGGCCCGTAGCGCGCTGGTGGTGCTCGCGGTGGCATTGATCGATCCGCCGACGTTCGTGTTTTCGCCCGATTCCAGCACCCAGCCGTCCTCCGCGGCGACGGAAGTGAAGGTCACATCCGTCGCGACCACGGTGATGCTCACCGTGGCGGGCATGGAATCGACCTTGCCGTCGTAGACATTGAATGTGAAGCTGTCCGGGCCGCTGTAGCCGGCGGCCGGTTGGTAGATCACGTCGGGCTCCAGACCGCTCAACGTGCCGTGGACCGGCGCGCTCACCACGTTATAAGTCAGAGGATCGCCGTCCGGGTCCGAGCCGGTCAGTGTGATGGCGACTGCGGCGTTCCCGGCGGTGGTGACCGATTGTGCGTTCGCGGTGGGTGGAGAATTCGTGCCGAGCAGGTGCGCGTTCACCAGCTCGGCCACCGTCGCGACCGTGTTCTGGAGAGCGTTGAAGCCGAGGTCGAGGTCGAGGGCGGAGTAAGAGCTGGCGACGTCGGTCGTCGCGTGGTAGTTGGGGTTGATCCACTCTGCGTTGCTGCCGGAGGTCAAATTGCGGCGGTTCTCGCGCACACTGATCGACGCCACATAAGGATGGAACGATGTGTCGTCCGTGTTGGTGCTGAAGTTGTAGGCCGTCGCCGGGTACTCTGTGGAATAGGTCCCGTTGAGGAAGCGCCACTTCAGGGCCAGCGCCCGTGACTGGCTCTCGGCTGCCGTTCCGGCGCGCCACTCCACGTCCAGGTCGGCGTACGGGCTTTGCGAGGCGCCCGCGGTGCCGGCGCCGTGGTCATAGAGGATCATGTCGTGTTGGATGACGCCCTGCCATGTCGGCTCGCCCGGGGTGCCTTGCAGCGGCCGGCGCTCCTGCACGTAGGCGTTGGATCCCAACAGCCCGGCCTCCTCCTTGTCCCACCAGATGAAGCGCACGGATGTGTCGGTCTCGACGTCGGACCCCGCAAAGACCTCTGCCGCCATCAGCAACAACGCCGATCCCGAGCCGTCGTCGTCATAAGCCGCGCCACCGCCCCGCCCATCCAGATGTGCGGACACGATGTACATCTGGCCGGGATTGACCGCGCCCACCTTGGTCACGTAGAGGTTGGAGACCCCGCCGTTCAACGTAGACGTGTGGTATTGCACCGTGTAGCCCATCGCGGTCAACTGCGACGCCACCCACGCCTGGGCGTCAAAAAAACTATTGGCCGGAGAGCCCGGGCAGGTCGACATCCGGCAGCGATCGCCAAAGCTCGTCAGGCCCTGAAGATAGCTCGCGAGCTCAGCGCTGTTCAGCCGGTCGACGATGGCCTGCCGGTCGCTGACCGCCGGGGCAGAGTTGCCGGAAGCCACCAACACGTCGTCGATCGTCGCCGTCGAGGACTCGTCCGCGGCATCCTTCTTGTTGTTGTAGCCGCCCAAGACGATGGTGTGGATGCCCGCGGCCAGGTCCCCTACGAAGATCCGGTGCTTCTGCCAATCGGTGGTCGGAAGGAAGGTGCTGCTGTTGCCCAGCGTGCTCGCGCCGTCACCGCCGATATGGTCTACATAGTCTTTCGACCCGCGGCCGTACTGGGTTCCGTCCACCTTGACCAGCATGCGCGTGTGCTCGTCGTACTCGTACGCGGCGGACTGGTCCAGCTTGTAGCGGAAGGAGAGCGTCACGCCGCTCTCGGCCGCAGCCAGGTTGAACGTGATGCTCCATCCGCCGGACATGTCGCTGACGGAATTGGCATCGATCCCGCCCAACGTCACTTGCAGGCCACCCGTATTGCCGAAGCCGCCAGACGCCACCCAGGCGCCGCTGGCGTAGCCCGGTTGGTTCGTGCCAAAAGCGTCGTCCGCGTAAACGAAGCCGTTCGTGCCCGCATCAAAGCTTGCGGACAGCAGGGTGCCTTGGGCCGTGGCAGACGCCGGCAGCAGAGCCGGCCACGCGAGCACCATCACCAGGAATGGGATTCTCATCGTCGTTCCTCCCGTTGCCGTTCTTGACGCGACCCCTACTGGTACGTCACCACGAGCTGCGGCCGGTTGGCCGCGGTGGCCTCGCCCGAGTAGTAGCCGAGGTAGTCGTTGCCCGTGTCGTCGTTGTCATCCAGGTTGAACCAGACGCGGAGCTGCGTCGTCCCCGCCTTGTCGATGGCCGCGAGGCCCGCAGCGTTCAGGCTGCCTTCCGACCAGGAGCCGTTGGACGCGGCGTTGGAGAGGCTCGCCGCCTGGGCAACGGTCGCCGCGGCCTGGAAGTCGCCCGCCTGGAGCATGGTCGAACCCGAGAAGCCGCCCGTCTGCACGTCGGCCCAGCAAGTGCCATGGGTGGTGAACGGGCTGGTGCCGGTGAGCGAGCCGCGGAGCAGCCGCACGGTCGCGGAAAGGATCGTGGCGCCGTCCGGGATCGCCGAGGTGTCGAAGGAGACGATCAGCTTGTACTGCTTGTCCTTGTTGTCGTCGCCGGCCCGCAGGGCGCTCGTGGTCGAAGCGGTCGCATTGATCGATCCGCCGGCGTTCGTGTTTTCGCCCGATTCCAGCACCCAGCCGTCCTGCGCGGCCACGGAGGTGAGGGTTACCTGGGTCGGAGGCGGCAGTCCGCCGCAATACTGCGCCTGCTTGCCGATCACGGCGTACGGACAGGCGGCGTTGTCCAGCAGATAGAGGATCGCCGCGCGGTTGCGCGCCGTCTGCGCCGGGATCACCTCGTCCGGGGGATAGAAGCCGCCCTGGGCGGAGGTCGTCGGGTACATCTCGAACGTGAAGCTGAACACACGGTGGGCGCCATAGAGCCAGTCCCGGACCCCGCCGTCGGAGATGTACAGATCGCTGGCCTGTTGCGGTGTGTAGCCGTTCGTGGCCGCCATGGCCTGGCCCATGGCGACGAGCGCGTCATGGTCGTCCTGGGTCATGTCGGCGGGCACGTCGGTGAAGGTGTAGCCGTAGGGCCACATCACGAGCTCGGCGTAGCTGTGGAAGTCGATATGGGCCTTGATCTGCTGCACTCCCCCGACCACGCGGCTGTCCACGAAGTCGCGCACCACCGCGGTCTCCGGAGCGGAAAAGGCAGAGGCGCCGCGGTAGGTCTCGCTGGCCGGATCGCCGCTGCTGCCGCCGCAACAGCCCCACCTGTAACCCCAGTTGCGGTTCAGGTCGGTGCCGATGAAGCTGGAGCCGGCGTTGGGCTGGCGGTTCTTGCGCCAGGAGGCGTAGGAGCCGGTGGCGATGTCGAATTCGCCGCCGTCCGGGTTGACGTCGAAGACCATCCAGATCTCGCGGCCGTCGACCAGGCTGGTGATCTGGGGATCGACGCCGTACTCGTCGGTCAGCATGCGCAGCGTGTAGAGAGCCATCTCGACCGTGATGTGCTCGCGCGCGTGCTGATGGTGCGTGAAGATCACCTCGGGCTCGTCCTCGTCCACGCCCACGTTGTCGGAGATCTTGCCGGCCCAGACCGTGCGACCCTCGTAGGAAAGCCCGAGGCTGAACAGCGAGAAGATCGCCGGATGATCGAAAGCGGCCTGCTGCAGCTCGGCCACCATCTCGGCGTAATCGTGATAGTTCGAGTCGGCCGGCGGGAAGGCCTCGGGGAACAGTTGGATCTCGAGCGTGAAGCCGAGACGGCCGAGGGCGCGGGCCTCGTCCGGCGTCGCTTCCACCAGGACGTAGTCGTGGCCGACCTCGAAGAGGTTGGCGCCCGTGGCCGCGATGGCGGAACGGGTCTGGACGTCGAAGACGTTCGCAACGCGATAGGTCGAAACGACCTGCGCGGCGGCCGGGGTGATCGCAGCCAGGGCGGCCAGCGCGAGAAACAGGAACAGCAAAGTGACGCGTCTCATGGGACGCTCCTTTCTCAGACGGTTGCGGAGCGATGGGCTTGTCCTGCCGGGCTCCCGCGAGAGCCCGGCAGATGCAAACCGCTACTGGTATGTCACCACGAGCTGCGGCCGGTTGGCCGCGGTCGCCTCGCCCGAATAGTAGCCGAGGTAGTCGTTGCCCGTGTCGTCGTTGTCATCCAGGTTGAACCAGACGCGGAGCTGCGTGGTCCCCGTCTTGCTGATCGCGGCGAGGCCGGCGGCATTCAAGCTGCCTTCCGACCAGGTGCCGTTGGACGCGGCGTTCGAGAGGCTCGCCGCCTGGGAAACGGTTGCCGCAGCCTGGAAGTCGCCCGTCTGGAGCGTGGTCGAACCCGAGAAGCCGCCGGTCTGCACGTCGGCCCAGCAGGTGCCGTGGGTGGTGAACGGGCTGGTGCCGGTCAGCGAGCCGCGGAGCAGCCGCACGGTCGCGGAGAGGATCGTGGCGCCGTCGGGGATCGAGGAGGTGTCGAAGGAGACGATGACCTTGTACTGGCGGTCCTGGTTGTTGTCGCCGGTTCGCAGGGCGCTGGAGTTCGAGGAGGTCGCGCTGATCGATCCGCCGGCGTTCGTGTTCTCGCCCGATTCCAGCACCCAGCCGTCCTGCGCGGCCACGGAGGCGAGGGTCACGGTCACGGGCGCTGCCACGGGCGTGGCCGACGCCTCGTTCGAATCCGGCCCCTCTCCCACCAGGTTGACCGCGGTCGCCACGTAGTAGTAGGTCGTGCCGTTGGCCAGGCCGGTGTCGAGGAAGCTCGTGCCGGTGAGGTTGGTCTGGATGGTCGTGTAGGGCCCGCCGCTCGCCGTGGCGCGGTGAAGGCGGTAGGTGGCCGCGCCGCTGACGGCCGTCCAGGAGAGGCTGATCTGCGCGCTGCCCGGCGTGGCCGAAAGCACCGGCGCGCCCGGCAGGGCGTCGCAGTACTGCGCCTGCTTGCCGATCACGGCGTACGGGCAGGCCGACTTCTCGAAGAAATAGAGGATCGCCTCGCGGTTGCGCGCGGTCTCGGTGGGGATCACCTCGTCCGCAGGATAGAAGCCCGGCGAGGAGCTGACCGGATACATCTCGAAGGTGTAGGTAAAGATCCGGTGCACGCCATAGAGCCAGTCGTTGATCGTGCCGTCGGTGACGTAGAGGTCGTAGAGCTGTTGCGGCGTGTAGCCGTTGCTCCCGGCCATGGCCTGGCCGATCGCCACGAAGGCGTCGTGATCGTCTTGCGTCATGTCGGCCGGAACGTCGGTGCCGGTGTAGCCGTAAGGCCACATCACCAGCTCGCCGTAGGTGTGAAAGTCGATATGGGTCTTGATCTGCTGCACGCCGCCGATCACGCGGCTGTCCACGAAGTCGCGCAGCACCTGGGTCTCCGGCGCCGAGAAGGCGGCCGGCCCGCGGTAGGTCGTGCTGCTCGGCGTGCCGCTGCTGCCGCCGCAGCAACCCCACCGATAGCCCCAGTTGCGGTTGAGATCGGTGCCGACGGCGCTCGTGCCCGCATTCGGCTGGCGGTTCTTGCGCCAGGACACGTACGAGCCCGTGGCGATGTCGAACTCGCCGCCGTCGGGATTGGCGTCGAAGACGAGCCAGATCTCGCGGCTGTCCACGATGCCGGTGATGCGCGAATCCACGCCGTACTCGTCGGTGAGCATCTGCAAGGTATAGAGCCCCTGCTCGACGGTCAGGTGCTCGCGGGCGTGCTGGTGATGCGTGAAGAGCACCTCGGGCTCGTCCTCGTCCGTGCCCACGTTGTCGGAGATCTTGACCACCCACAGCGTGCGGCCTTCATAGGCCAGGCCGAGGCTGGAGAGCGAGAGGATCGCCGGATGATCGAACGCGGCCTGCTCGAGCTCGGCCACCATCTCGGCGTAATCGTGATAGTTCGAGTCGGCCGCCGGGAAGACGTCCGGGAGCACCACGATCTCGAGCTTGAAGCCGAGACGGCCGAGAGCGCGAGCCTCCTCCGGCGTCGTTTCCACCAGGACGTAATCCTGGCCGACCTCGAAGATGTTGGCGCCCGTGCCCACGATGGCGGAACGGGTCTGGACGTCGAAGACGTTCGAAATGCGATAGGTCGAAATACCCTGCGCGCCGGCCGGGGTGATCGCAGCCAGGGCGCGAGAAACAGGAACAGACAGGCAATGCGTCTCATGGGACGCTCCTTTCTAACATGGAAGGCGAAGTCCTCAAAACGGCTGCGTGAAGGTGAGGCTCGTGGTCCCCGTCGCCGACTCGGCAGACTCCGAAGGCCAGGCATTGCGACAGTCCTCTCCTTTGGCCAAAGCGAGGAAGACTCTCGGATGCCCGGCCTTCGCGCATTGCCAACCCGCTCCGTATTACGAGCGTGGTGTCCTACGGGCTTTGGAAGGTGATCTTTCCACGGTCAAGACAGCCTGTGGCAAGATAGGAGCCACCCGGGAGCCCGGTACCCTCTGCCTGGACGTGTACTAACTGTAAATCTCCACACTCCGCAGGCGCAGATCCGGGGGCGCTCACGACTACAAACGCCGCGCCGCTTGCCTGCCCTTGCGAGTTAATGAGCCCCAGGGAAGCGGAGCCGCCTACCTCGCTCACGATCTCTGCCGCTTCCTCACAGGTGTCAACCACCCCTAACTCAGGAATCTCAGAGAGAGGAGTCCACGGTAGGTGGGCCGTGAAGTTAGCGCCGTTGGCGTTATCGGTCCAATGGATGGTACTGAGCACCGCATCCTTCCTGTCGTTGCAGATGACGGAAACCGCCACGTTGGCGTCCGTGAGCACACCAGGCCCCAACCCCGTCTCAACGTCATAAACGGAGACCACGCCACCGCCGTGGATCGTCCCGATGCAGCCGATCGCCGCGAGGGCCGCGATTGCCAACGCCACCCCGAGGAGCCCCTGCCGATTTCTTGCACTAGCCTTTTTCATTTTGTTCTCCCTTCTTCCTTACCGTTAGAGGTCTTTGGTCCCACTCGACCGTCCGCGAAGCCGCCAAAGCCCGCTGCTTTGCGTGCTTGAGGTCTTACATCCCGGTCGAAGTGCGCCCTGAGAACAGCGGCTGAGATCCACCGTGAGCATAGGAGAACGCGATGGGTTTGTCGTCCTACAAATGTATGATTTTTATCTCAACGTTTGTTGTAGGCGGGCCGGCCCCGAAGTCATACATTCGATATAGAAGGTGGGGCGTGTTGGCGGCGGGCCTGTTTGGAGCTCCTATCAAAACCGGCCTGAAAGGCCGATAGAACATAGCCCAGGGCTGAGGCCGAAGGCCGATGCCCTGGGAAGAAAGGCGACAGACCGTTGCGGCCTGAAGGGCCGCGAGAACCGGGGGCGGAGTCAACTCACGGCAGAGCTCTCGCGGCCTGTCAGGCCGCATGATTCGTTGTCGCCTGATACCCAGGGCATTGGCCTTCGGCCTCAGCCCTGGGCTAGGCTCTGCCGGCCCGTTGGGCCGGCTGGCGCATCATCTGTCACACCGGAATCGTGGTGGCAGGGTGTTTCCAATGGACGTTGAGATACCGCCGCAAATCGCTCAGCCTCTCCTGGCCGATGGCGCGGTGGCCGGTGGCGGCCAGGAGCTGTTCCCAGACGGTGCGCATCTGGTCGTGCGCGACCGCGGAGAGGGAGGCATCGGTCAGCGCCCTGCGGCAGACGCGCGCGGCCTTTTCGATCTCTCCGGCTTTCACGTGGCGGCCATAGAGATAGAGGAGGTCGAGGAAGGCTTCCTTGTAGAGCTCGTGCTCGATCTCGCGATCGATCACCTCGTCGTAGAGACGCTCGGCCGGCTGCTCGTACCCCAGGGCGTCGAGGAGCTTCGCGCCGGTGAACCTCCCGCGGATCTGCATCCGGGTCCCCGGATCGGCATGGAGCAACCGTGAGCAGCGCCGGTACACCCGCAGGGCTTCCGTCGGCCGGGAGACTCCGAGGAGGCAATCCACTCGCAGCAGATCGGCCAGGAGCGCCAGGTGGGCATCCGCGGAGGGAAGCAAGGGGACGGCGTCGTCGAGCGCTTCCAGGCCTAGCGCGGGATCGGAGTCGCCTACGACGCTGGCCGTCTTGACCAGCGCGCGGGCCAGGAGCGCCCATTCGGAACGGGCGCGATAGATCGCCTTGCACCGTTTCAGGGCTTCGAGAGCGCGGGCGATGTGACCCTCGTTCGCCAGGGCCGACGCGGCGATCGACAGAAACCCCGCTTCCAGGAGGGGATCGCCGGTGCCTTCCTTCAGGTGCCGCTCCGCGTTCGCCAGGGCCTGATGCATGCGCTCCCATTCGGCAGCCCGGCGCCGGACGTTGGCCACGGCGGTCCAGACCTCGGCTTTCAGGTCGTGCTCGGCCGCCGGGGTGATCCGCTGGCGCTGGCTCATGGCTTCGATGCAGAGCAGGGCGAGCCCCGCCAGGAACTCGGCCTCGTCCCAGGGCGAGACCTCCCGGATCTCGCCGAGCACGAGACGGAAGAAGGCGGTCGTGTGGCAGGCCTTCGCCATGCGCACGCGGTCCCTCTGGCCGCGGCGGTTGGGCAGGCGGCGCAGCTCGGCCCACTCCGTGACCGCGGCCAAGTAATCCACGGCCCATTGGCGCTCCCGGTCGATCAGGTCGAAGACCAGCCGCAGCGGACCCTCTGCCGCCGGCTTCGCGGGCAGCTCGCCGGCGACGGTGCCGGCCAGGGCCCGGCACGGCTCGCAGGAAACGAGGTGCTCCGCGGCTGCCTCGGCTTCCTGGGGGCCTCCCTCGCCGCCCAGGATCCTGCGCATGGCTTCCCGCCCCAGGTGGGACATTCAAGGCTCTCCTTAAGGTATCGCTTTCCCAAGATGATTAAGCCTATCCCGAAGTACGCGCCTCTGTACAGTTCGCGTGGAAGAGGAAAGCGGGGGGCGTTGGAGGCGCCCCCCGCGCGGACTGGTCAACCGTCGGGGTCCAGGTTCTGGGCGCTGTCCGACGACGGCGCAGCCAGAGAGAGCAGGAGCAGGACGAGATGAAGCAAGGCGTCTCCCTTCCGGGACAGGTGACCGCGCGGGCGGGATTGCCCGTGGGTGGGGTGTCCCCGCAGGCGGAGCATAGGACGAGCGTCGAGGAGGCCAGCGATGAAAGAGAGGAAGAGGAAGCCCGCAACCCGCGATCCGCGCCTCAGGAGCCTCCTGCCGCAGCTCGAAAGTCTTCCCGAGGAGCTGCGCGACGCTCTCGTGTCCGTTTTGGAAGGGGTGTTGAGGACCCACCAGATTCTCGAGGGATATCAGGGCGGGGAGAGGGGTCTACCCGCCGGGTAGAGGGGCCTGCTGTCGGGTAGAGGCGTCTACCCGCTGGGTAGAGGGGTCCGCCCGCTGGGTAGAGGCGTCTACCTGTCGGGTAGAGGGGCCTACCTGTCGGGTAGAGGGGCCTACCCAACAGGTAGCTATGCCTACCCAGCGGGTAGAGGGGTCTACCCAAGGGGTAGAGGGGCCTACCCGTTGGGTGGAGGGGTCTACCCAATGGATAGAGGCGTCTACCCAACGGGGAGAGGGGTCTACCCAGAAGGGGAAGCGTTCCCCCGATGGGTAGAGGCGTCTACCCGACGGGAAAGCCGTGACGCGGGTCTCAGGGGGCTGGCGCGCCTGGTTTCTCCGCGCGCAGGGCGTGAAGGGCCGCCTCCACGCGGTTGCGCACGCCCAGCTTGCCGAAGATGTGGCTGACGTGGGTGCGCACCGTGATCTCCGCGATCAGGCACTCCTGGGAGATGCGGCGGTTGCTCCAGCCGCGCGCGAGCATCGCCAGCACTTCGCGCTCGCGCCCGGTCAGCGGGTGAGAGTCCGGTGCCGGAGGGGGCGCCGGTCCGGCCACGAGGCGGCGGGTGAAGCGCGCCGGCAGCCAGGAGTCGCCGTTCGCGACCTGGCGGATGGCCGTGACGAGCTCCTCCGGCGGCGAGCTCTTGGAGAAATAACCCAGCGCTCCCGCCTCGACGGCGGCCTGCACCTCGTCCTCCATGGCGGCGCCGGTGAGCGCCACGATCGCCGTCTCCGGCTGCTCGGTGAGGATGGACCGCATGGCTGCCACACCATCGAGATCCGGCATCTTGAGATCCATGAGGATCACACTCGGACGGAGGCGCCGCGCCTCCGCAATGGCCTCTCTGCCGCCCCCGGCCTCCCCGGCGACCACGATGCCCGCGGCCTTCGCGAGCAGCGCGCAGACCCCCTTGCGCACAAACAGATGGTCGTCCACGACGAGCACCCGGATGACGTGCTTCATGCCCATGAAAAAACTCCTCCTTCGCCAGTCGTTTCGTGCTGCTGGAAGGACCGCCGGGCGAGGTGCCACTGGTTCGGCGCGGTCGTTGCCACCCCTCGGCCTCGCGAGCCTGGGCGGAGAGTAATAGGGATTCATTAAGAATCGTATTAAGCAGCGGAAGTCGCGTTCCACCCAGGGCAGGCGGGGACTCTTGACATAGGGATGAACAGCATGTTAGCTTCGTCACCCTTTGCGCACCTGCTGGGCAGGAGTAGGGGCTGCGCGTAAGCGGGATGGTCCGTTGTAAATCCGACTGACAGCCCGATGCAGCAGCAAGAGAACGGCTTTCCGAAGCCGTGTGCTCGAAGTGTGCCTCCAGAATGCCCGCTCGTCCAACTCAGGAGAAAAGGAACCATCTCGATGAAGCAGACCTTCTTCGCGCGGGGTACGAAGTCCCGCTCGCAGGCGATGCTACTCGCCGCGCTCTTCGTCTTTCTCGGATTCGCCGTGACCGAGGATCAGGCATCGGCCCAGGCCTGGAGCCTGACCAAGGAGCAGCGCAAGGCGTACCTCAACTACTACGCGCCGGTGATCCTCAAGCGGGGCGACGAGAACGACGGCAAGCAGGGGCGCGACTGGATCACCAACTTCGACTTCGACCAGGACGGTGACTTCTCCAACAATCGCGTCAACTGGCTCAACATCCCCCAGTACGTCAATGCTTCCGCCTATGGGCCGAGCTACTACGACCGCTGGCGCATCCGCCCGACCCTCTATACCGCCCTCATCGAATACATGGAAGGGGGCAGCAAGTCGCTGGTGCTGCTCTTCCATGTCTACAACGCGACCGACAAGGATGGCGGCGATATTCACGACTGGGAGCGCGTCGAGATCGTAGTGCGCGGTGTCTCCGGCACGCCGGGCGGGGGCGGCGAGTACGTCAATCACGTCACGGTCACGGTGCACAAGGAGCAGATCATCCGCCGCTACTACGACACGGGCCTCAGCTTCATGCAGACGGCGACGGGCAAGCACGTCCTCATCTGGCAGGCCGACGAGAGCAACGGCGACCCCTTCCCCACGGGCTACCACGCGCATGCGCTCTGGCACGTCAAGACCCCCTACAGTACGATTGCTTCCCGGATGAGCTCGTCGGCAGAGGCCGAGGTAGACCTCAATTACGCGAGCGACAACAACGTGCACTACGTGTTCGTGCCCGAAGGGGATCAGGCGGCGGTGAGTGCCTGGAGAGCACAGCCCTTGAGCTATGCCACGGCGTCGGGTCTCGCCAGCCGCGTCGATAACGGCCATGAGGTGCCCTGGTACCAGGTGAAACGCATCACGTATGAGCTCCAGGATATTGCCGACATCGTAGCGACCCATTGGCAGTACAACGCCTGGCAAATCCACTGGCTGTCGAGCGATTGGATGGATGTGCTGCTCGAGAGTCCGGTCGTCAACGAGGCGGGACAGGCGGAGGTGAGCCCGGGGATGCAACGTTTCTACGTACGATCCCGAGATATCGGCAAGTCGGGCTACGTCGGCGCGGACGCTGCCTTCATGAGTAAGGAGAAAGCCTTCATGGGAGGCTACTCGGCCGAGCTGAACTCGGAGGTCCCCTATGACGGAGACGCTTTCGGCGGGTTCGAGGGACTCGGGTACGACAGCTACGGGCGAACCCGCGGCGCCGCCAGCGGCTACTACAATTCACACGGTGCCTACTGGTGGCAGCATGACTTCTTCGTGCATTCGGGCGTCGTTACCAGCGATCAAACGCATTACGAAGCCGGCACTTGGCTCGCCGGTCCCTGGTATACGGCAGAGAACGGCGGATTCGACGGGCGCTGGGTGCAGCTCTTCGACGACCGTCCCGGCTATGAGCCCATTGCTCCGCTCAGCCTGACCATCACCTACCCGTACGACCAGTGCGCCTATTCGTTCATGGTCACCGCGAGCGCGAGGGGCGGCCAAGCGCCGTACACCTTCACGTGGACGGACGCTACTCCCTACTCGACGCCGAGCGATCCCAACAACGTGGCGATGGTTGACGCGTACACCTGGGCCACGGTCACCGTCCAGAGCGCCGACGGGCAGGCTGGTTCGTCCTACGTCTACCTTGAGCCGTACTGTAACGGCCAATATCCGACATTCCCAGCGAACTGAATCATGTTCCCTCCGCCTCGTTGAGGCTTTGTGAGGAGGCTCGTGAAAAAGGGCGGCCGGGAGAGCCCGGCAGAGAAGCTCCCCCGGCCGCAGAGGGATCGAGATCAGTTGTGCGCGCTGGGCACGTTGAAGGTGGCGTGGCAGACGCCGATCTGGGCGTGGTCGTCGCCTTATGCGAGCACCAAAACAGGGGCGGACCGGCCGGTCCGCCCCGCCGGGGCGGTGTTAGTGGGGGGTGCAGCTCTCACGGATCAGTTGCGCGCAGGCCTGGCCTTCCGCCGGAGTGACCTCCAGGAAATTGTAGCCATTGGGACTCAACGTGGCACAGACTCCCCCGAGCGATACCTCGGGCAGAGAGCACGTGGCACCCGCCCAAGCGAGATCCGTGTACTTGACGGCGGCCGGTCCGAACTCCACGCACTCGCCAGGGGTGCTCAGCGCGAGCGCGAAATCGGGGAGCGCGTCCACACAGGGGCAGGTGGTCCCGGGGGGCGGCGGAGGGCAGGTCTCGCAGGGCAGGGAGCGGCCGGTGACGTTCGTGAACTTGCTCTGCACCTTGGAGCAGGCGGTGGCCGAAGCGCTGGGCAAGGTCAGGGGGTCGCTGTCGTTGGCGAGCTCGCAGTCCATGGCTTCGCAGTAGGCATTGCAGAGGCCGTACGCGGCGCCGGTCTCGCTGTCGCAGACGGTCTCCTGGTGAGGGGTCATCCAGTCCGGGGTTCCTTGGGCCACGGCGGCGCCGGTACAGATGAGCAGCAGGGCGAAGGCCAGGGTGAGATGAGCTTTCATGATCGGTTTCCTTTCGTTGAGCGGAGGGTTGGCTCCTGCTCTTCAGCGTAGGGTGACGCGTCAGGCCCCGTCGTCCTACAAAAGTATGATTTTTTTCTCAACGTTTGTTGTAGGCGGAGCCCACCCCGAAGGGCGGCGGGCTCCCCTTCCACCGGGGAGCCCGCGGCGTATCGATCGCTATTGGTACGTCACCACGAGCTGCGGCCGGTTGGCCGCGGTCGTGTTGTCGCCCGAGTAGGGCGCAACGCGCCACGGGATCGACAACGCCCGTGGCGCGTTGCACGGCCGGGGCCGGAGGCGGCTGGCTGCTCTGCGCTCGGGCAAGCCCCCTCCTGAAGTGCGGTAGAGTGCAGGCCATGGACTGGACCGGAGTTCGAGAGCGTATCCTCAAAGGAGAGGACGAAAGGACCGAATTCAAGCTTTGGCCGGCCTTCCCAAAGAAGGTGGCGGAGGCGGTCTGTGCTCTGGCCAACTCGGGCGGCGGCCTTCTCGTTCTCGGAGTGGACGATGGGGGGGAGGTTCGCGGCGTCGAAGAGGACCCCGAAATGGTCCAGGAAAAGTTGACCAGCCTCCTCCAGACCGGGCTCAGCGCACCGGTGCAGGCCCGCTTGGGCCATCAGACGGTGGGGCCTTCCGAGGTCCATTGGATCGAGGTGAGGCATTCGCGGGGACCGGAGCCGCTCCGCTGTGGCGGCCGGTTCTACGTTCGGCGCGGGCGGGCCAGTGTCGAACCCTCCTCGGCGGAGCTGCAAGAGCTGTTCAACCTCTTCGGTTTCATCCTGACCGAGGAACAGATCGTTCCCGGGACCTCGCCGGCCGACCTGGATCTCGAGGTCTTCGATTCCTTCCTGCGGCGCCTCAGCCTCGACCTGGAGGAGGAGCCACGGCTGGACCGGCTGGACGATCTGCGCAATCGCGGCGTCGTGGCCGACGACGACGGCGTCGCGCGCCTCACCCTGTATGGTCTCCTGTGCTTCGGCCGCCAGCCGCAATCGTTCGCGCCGACCCGTAGCGCCTGGGTGCAGCTCGTCGCCTACGCCGGGGAGGACCGCGCTTCAGAGGTTCTCCTGAGCGGCGAGGCCAAAGGGCGTCTGGACGAGCAGGTCGAGCGGTCTCTGGGTTGGCTCAAGAGCCTGGGTGTGCGTGAGAGCTATGGGCCGATCGTCCGCACGGACCATCCGCTCGTCCCGCTGCGTGCGTTCCGGGAGGCGGTGGTCAACGCGGTGGTCCACCGCGACTATGCCGTGCTCGGAGCGAAAGTCCTGGTGGAAGTGTTCCGCGACCGGATCGACGTCACCAGCCCGGGCGTCCTGCCGAACCACACGACGGTCGCGAGCGCTCTGGCCGGTGGCCATCCAAGGACGCGCAACGAGCTCATCGCCAACTACCTGATGGCGCGGGGCCTGATGGAGATGCGGGGCCGCGGGCTGCCCATCGTCGCCCGCGAGATGCGCGAGTGGAACGGCACAGCTCCCGAGATGGTGTCGAGCAGCGCGGGCAGGTTCGTGCGGCTGACGCTCAAGCTGGCATCCTGATCGAAATGCTGCGAAACCCGCGGGTCTCGCGGTACGACCCGCGGGTTTTGAGGATCTCTCTCCTCTCTACTGGTAGGTCACCCCCAGCAGGTGCCGTGCGTGGTGAAGGGGTTGGTGCCGCTCGAAGTGCCGCGCCTCAGCCGCAGCGTCACCGAGAGGATCGTGGCGCCGTCGGGGATCGACGAGGTGTCGAACGCCACTACGGTCTTGTACTGCTGAGCCCGCCCCGTGGGGTAGTTTTGCAGGGCGACAGCCGGGGCATGCCCGCGTTACCCTTGGGGGCACGCCACCTGGACCGAGCTCGGCAGGCCATTTGGGTCCTATAATCGCCGGTCATGGATTCGGAGACGTCTCCGCCGAGTGGCGCCACGCCTCGAGCCGACGAGATTCCGGCGGAGTGGCTGGCCGAGTTTGAGGCCGCTGCCCGCCGGCCGCTGCCGACCCGCTTTCGCTACGCCTTCATCCACACCTACAAGCCCGTCCTCGACGACGAACCGTTTCGCGCCTTCGACACGACCGCTGACTACCGCCGCTGGTGCGAGGAGAACCTGCCGGACTGGCTGGGATATGGGCGCCTTTGAGTACCGGCAGGCCGAGGAGATCCGCGACGCTTTCGCCCGCCATGGTGTGCGCTATCTCTTCATCGGCAAGTCCGGCGCGGCCGGGGGGCCCCCACCCTATCAGGGAGCACCCCGGCCGGAGTCACGAAGCAATCTCTACTGGTAGGTCACCACGAGCTGCGGCCGGTTGGCCGCGGTCGTGTTGTCGCCGGAGTAGTAGCCGAGGTAGTCGTTGCCCGTGTCGTCGTTGTCGTCGAGGTTGAAATAGACGCGGAGCTGCGTCGTGCCCGTCTTGCTGAGGGCCGCGAGGCCCGCGGCGTTCAGGCTGCCTTCGGACCAGGTGCCGTTCGTGGCGGCGTTCGTGAGGCTGGCGGCCTGGACGGCGGTCGCCGCGGCCTGGAAGTCGCCGGTCTGGAGCGTGGTCGAGCCGGAGAAGCCGCCGGTCTGGACGTCCACCCAGCAGGTGCCGTGGGTGGTGAAGGGGCTGGTGCCCGAAAGCGTGCCGCGGCGCAGGCGCAGGGTCACCGAAACGATCGTGGCGCCGTCGGGGATCGACGAGGTGTCGAAGGAGACCACCGTCTTGTACTGCTTGTCCTTGTTGTCGTCGCCCACCCGCAGGGCGCTGGTGGT
>Ga0068862_100001839_pt1 | contig 19234 bp, 32 predicted proteins | sample KBSSwiS52_FD_66598 | JGI IMG/M metagenome (GOLD analysis project Ga0068862, IMG submission 66598) | Switchgrass rhizosphere microbial communities from Kellogg Biological Station, Michigan, USA - KBS Switchgrass S5-2 | ecosystem: Host-associated > Plants > Roots > Rhizosphere > Soil ... | reverse complement strand
AGTCAAGTTCTGCGACTGGGCCACTATGGAGGGGCTTGATACCTGCCCAGGGGTTGTAACTGAACTCATCTGGAACTCCCAAGAGACAATCGGTCTCGTAAATAAACTGCGCACAATCTAACAATGGACATTCGAAGGGATGAATCGTTTCCCCGCCACCCCGAAACTCGATGGAACAGCGGTAAGGGTTTTTCCTTTCGAATGCACACTTAGCGCATAGACCTGTGTCGAATATCCAAAGAGGGTATTCAGGCATTGGTACTGGTCTACGCTCGGCAAAGATTCTTGCACAGCCGTAACACTGGTAGGCGATTGGATCAATGATCCAGGGGGAGCCGAAGCTCCCCATGAATCGACCCTCGTAATAAAGGTCAGTCTTGGTCAATCGACCTCCTTCACTCGATCGTCGCCCTCGGCATCGTCCTCGTCCTCGTCCTCGTCCTCGTCCTCCTCATCCTCGCACTCGCACTCATCTTTCGGCCAGCCACACTCCTCACAAAGTTCCTCGTCCCAGCCCTCTGCTTCGGCCTCCTCGTACGTGGGGTCCACGTTTTTGTTTTCCTCGTTCATTTGAGAGCCTTCTTTAAGAGGTCGAACTCCTTCCGCCGACTGATGAGGAAGTTCAGTCGTCCCCAAACTTCGTGCTCTTCACGATCCTTGTAGTGAACCATGAGGTCGTCCATGTTCTCGGCCGAGCGCATGTAGACGATGAGCTGAGCGTCGTCGTCCTTCGACCAGGGCTTGTACGTTTGCGCCACCTTGTCGTAGTTGTAGCCAAGGGTCGCGTGTTCGTTTCCCTGGCCCATAATTTGCTGACCAGCAGCTGCAGCGAAGTTGGCCTGGCCTTGTACCTCAGCAATGTCACGTGCAGTTTGGGTCTGCACTTCAGCTTCGCGGCGCTTCGCTTCCATTTCTTCTTTAAGGGACATTAAACTACTCCTTCTGGTAGTTGAACGATTTCGGACTTCTGTTCAGGTTGGACGTAGGGCACCTTCTTCAAGGGGTCCCAGTCACGGGTTGCGAACTTCGAGACCCAGTCTTCTGGGTTGTGGGCAGTGCAAAGGGACTGGAACGGGCACCCGCCGTACTCGGCGCATGTGTCGTTAAAGTCTTGGTCATACCACCCTTCTTTCCAGGCTTTGACGAGGCGCTCAACGTCGTGGAGGAGTTGGTCATACCAGCGATCTATCTGCCACTGGGCTCGGAGTTGCGGGGCTTCGGCGTGGCCGAAACCGTTTTTAAGGAAGCTAACTCCGCGTACAATCGCGCCAAGCACAGGGTATCCGTATTGTTGGCAAGCCCAGATATACCCTGTGAATTGTCCGCGTAGATTCCATTTGTTGATCCAAGTCGGGCCAAGTTGCGATGTTGTCTTCTCGTCAACAACCACGAGCTGGCCATGCCGCACACCGAGCATATCAAAACGACCCGCGTAGAGGAAGGGTTCTCCTGTTTCTGGGTGGTTAATCGGCAGCGGGATTGAGAAAGTAAACTCAACGCAGGGGTGTCCGGCGATGATGTGGGGCTGCACATGGTCGGTTTCAGGAGGATAGTGGATGAAGTAATCGGCAAGAGCCTCGATCACTCGCTGGACGGATTTTTGGGCCTTGTATTCGGGTGGATCGTGGGTGCCGTACTCGACAATGGCTGCGAGCATACCCTTTTCGAGGGAGTCGCGGAAGGGGAGCTTGTCTCCAAAGAGGTGACGACGGGTGACCTCGAGGCCCTTCGCGAAGGCTCCACCGGCGATGAGGTCGGTGGAAGCCTCGATAGGCCCGAGCTTACGTTGGAAGCTCCAGAACCCCTTCGTCATACACGAAACGTAGTCGCCGCGAATAGTGGAGTCGATGACGCGAGGAAGGGAGGCGTTGATTGCTGGGATCATTCGTTTACCTCCTCTACCTTCAAGTCGAGCGTCGCTTCGCTATCTTCAAGAAGGAGGTGCGGATTGAAGAACTCCTCATCTGAGTTGTCGAAGTCGGTCTGGACATCAGTGAGGTTTAGAGTCGTTCGCTGCTCCTCTGTCAGATCCGGATACAGTTCCGTCAGGAAATACTCCCGCGTTGCTGTCATGGTGATTTTGACTTTCTTGGCTTGCATTTTGCTCTCCAGTTACAAGTTCGGGTTGCCACTCTGGCATCAATTCGACTACTACGACCTTGCCATTTATTCGGAAGGCCATCTTGTCTGCGCGCTCCTTTACTTCACCTATCGACTGGTCGCGCAGGTAATATAGTCTTCTTCTTAACTTACGGGCAAGACTTTGGTTAGGGCAATCGATGGTGGCGCAACGCGGTTCCTTGTGGTCCCGCGAAGCCCAAATAAAGTTGACCATTTGGTCGAATTTGAGGCGCTCGTCGTTCATTTATGTCTCGTTGCGGACGTAGGAACGTCCGCTTATTCGAAGCTCTTATTCAAGAACTTGGCGAACTTGGGGTTCGTGGCGACGGAGGTTTGAGGGGTGGCGAGGGCGGAGTCCGTGTTATTTTTGGCCTTGGCTGCCTTCTTGGCGACCTTCTTTGCGCCGACTTCGGCAGCTTTCGCACGCGCGCCGCGTACTGCGTCGAGGCAAGTCTTGTACACATCAGGCGTGATGCCTTCGTGTGCGGGCTTGCCTTCTTGGATATTCGACAACATGCGAGCGCGCAAGTCGAGAACTTTCTGAGCGTCTTCTACGGTGAGGGACATCTGAATTCTCCTACAACTATGTGGAATATTGTAACATGCAAAAACGCAGGTTTCAAGTCGAAATTGCTATCCTTGTTGCGCCACTAAAGTGGCGCTAGAATGGGACGTCAGGTCCAGGCTCTCCGCTGAAAAGATTTTGGTGGCGTCTTGCAAGCTCGTCGGGATGCGGAGTTCCATTGAGATTCTTGGCGGCTGATCCTGCACAGTTCCGTTCAACCTTTCCAATATAGACGTTCCCGACAGCGTAGGCGCCCTGGTCAGAGATTCGGTGCATGCAGAATTGTCCTTTGCGATTTCCGCGACGCTTGTATTTGCCGCTTTTTTGCCAGATTTCCCACCACTCGTCGTAGGTAAGTTCGAAGGCGACTCCTCTTTGTTTCGCATGACCTTTATGCTCCTGGTACTTTCTTCGTGGCGTTTGCAAGTATCGCTGCCAACTGGGCTCGCTGGTCTTTCGTCTCTTCTGCTTCGCTTTGGCCATCCGCCACCCTCCGAAGGAGTTCGTATGTTTCTCTTTGCAAGACAGTACCGACGTCACTCAAGGTATAGCCACGCGCGACGATGGCAGTGCTTAAGTGACGTCGGCCTCGAGTATCTGTCAGGGCTATAACGATTTCGACCACCCCATGAAGCTTGTCGTTGTCTTGGATCATCCGCGCATTTCCTTGCGCATTTCGTCCTTCTTCTTTTCGAGGTCCTCGCGAACGAGACGGAGGAAGTAAGACGTTATGGCACCGTACTTCGTGTTGGCTTGGGGAGTGAGGAGCTCATCGGCCTTGAGGAGCATTAACTCAGCGTAGAGAGATTCGGGCATGCGAACGACTACTTGGCGAGACGGCTCTTTTGGCGGGCGACCTACAAAAGATGTCATCACTCAACTCCTATCACACACTGCCAAAAACCAGAAGCGTAAATTGTGTCAATAGTAAATAGAGCCCCGTACTCATGCCGCTGCCACCTACGATAAATGTAAAGGGCTCCGTTGTCCTTAACTTCGTAGTGCTCGCAGGTATGTTCCTCGGTGCCTGCGCTTTTGAGTTGGACTTTGATCTTGGTCATGGTTTTATTCCTTACGTGAGCCGTTGCCCACTTTCGATTCCTCGATGCGACTTTCCGCTTGTGCCTTAGCAATCGCAAAAAATGCTTGGCATTCGTTGAAGATATCCAGTACCTCCTTCGAGGCAATCATGGGGTTGATTTTTAGGGCCTCTGTAAGAAGCACTAGAGCGCATTGCGCTCCCGCATAAAAGCCTCCCTCAATGGCTCGAGATATTCGAGGTGGCGTGAGATCGCTGATTGCGTTTCGTCGGAATCCTGTAAAGCCTTCGGCGAGGGTATGGAAGTCTGAGTCTTTGGGCATGGGATTTGGGCTCCAGTTGAAGTTAGGGGCGAGGCTTTCGCCTCGCTGCCAAAACACTCTTGGCAGTAGAGAAGAGTCGCGACACGAATTTCCTTGAGTTTCGGTAGGTTTGGATAAGCGAACGCTCGAATGGGGCGATATATGCGAGGTAGACCAAGTGTTTGGTCGGTCCGGACTGATACGTCTTTACGACGATGGCGTAGGAAAATGCTCGGCAGGTCGACACAAGTACTATTTCGTCCGCAGTTGGCACAATGCTCCTTTCGTATGAAAAGAACGTATGCCTCAGGACTCCATTCGTCCTCAAACGTCTTAGCTGTCTCAAGCCGACGCGCAACTTCCGCAGTCGGTTCGAGGGAGTTGGTGAGTCGGGCTTCGACTTGGCGATTGAGGGAATGGACACTTTGGACCTTTTCCGTGGAGTGGGACTTCTTATAGGTCTTGTTCGCAAGTGCAAGCACAGAAGCCTGGTGCTGCGCAGGCGTTTCGCCGAACTTCGCTAATAGTCGACGCGCGAGGTCGGAGACGGGCTTGAGTTGAGTCATACGGACCAGCCTCTTTGAAGTTGCTGGAATATCGAAAAGCAGATATTTGTGCAGCTCTTGCACAAACAGGGGTTTCCCATGGATCGCAGGGTACGCCAGCGGTGGTAGGCGAATAAGTATCCGGTTGTTTTCATGTGCATTAATCCCGTGAATGATGCGAACGTTTATTAGTTCAGGTTCTTACGAATACCACTTCTTCATTGCCTTGTAAACTGCAATTCCCTCCCAGAATTGCGAATCTTTAAAGGCTTCAATAATGAGCGAGTCGGCCTCGATGTGCGCGCGCTCCGTATCGACTTCGGCCCGGTCTGCAACTGCATGCATGCGAGTTGCGAAGTCTTCCGGCGTCATTACTTGTTTCCTCCTGAAGTAAAGCCGAGCTTTGCAAGGGCGGAGTCCATTGCTTCCTTTGCAGAGGGAGAGACTTGGGGCATTTCGTGCGTCGTGCTTCTAGTCGGCCCAAGTCCCTCAGGGACAAGTGAAGTTGGGTTGTCGATCTTAGGTTGGATTTGCGGGGGGGCGATACCCTCCTTCGAGGCTTGTGCTCGAACCTGCTCCTTCCACGCGAGCGTACCAGTCTTGACAACGTTGTCCTCCACAACGAGGTCGTACTGGAACCAGTGATTGAACTCGGCTTGTCCGTTTTCTTCGATGAAAGCTTTACGAAAAGCGTAAAGCCTTTGGCGCATGTTGATGGCAGCGCCCTTTGTGGTGAGGGTAATTTCGAGGGTACCCTTTGAGGCCAGTTCCCAAGCTTCGTAGAACTCAGGAGGGTAGTCCTTGGCGGACTTCTTGCGGGTCATAGTGATTTCCAAAAGGGCATGAACCTAATCCAAGGGCGTTCGTCGCGCGGACGTGAGCCCCCGTAAAGGTAGGCGAACATGTACTCGCGAACTGCTTGGCGCATTGCTGGCTTAATCATAGGTCGAACCTCACACGTTCAGGGCCCGCAGGGACTTCCTTCATGATGTCGAGGATTTGCTGCAGGAGTTCGGGACTGAAGGTTCCTTGCAGTTGCACCCAACCCCTCGTGCCGCCATCGAACTGGATGCGGTCTACATTGTTCATCTCGAAGCCCGCATAAATCCTAGCAAGAAGCGCTAGCCTTTCCTCAGACAGTCTCTGTTCCCGTCCTTCAAGGTCCTTGACGTAGTTAAGAAGGTCCTTGAAGATCATGCGATTATCTCCTGCGAGGGAAGGACCTGCCCTTTTAGCCACCTGTTGTAGTGAAAGGGGCAGTAAATGGGGCCGCCGGCGTAGGGGATGACCGCGCGCTCCGGTGGAGGAGGGGAGTTGGTTTCCTTTAAGTTCGAGAGGTTTAGCGAAGCGTCGTTGTCCTCGAAGATCGTCAAGTCGTTCAGAAGTAGTGTGGGTGCGATGGGGTTTGTCTGGTGTGGGTTGTAGGCACCGCTGCACTCGTAGCACTTGCAGGTGTTCCAAAGGCGCACTTGGACGGAAGAGATACGCGTATAGTTCCAGCCTGAGAACATGCTATACGAACGAAGGGGTTTGTTGTTCATGTTGATTCCTCTTCTTTCGAGAACACACGTACGTAGGCCTGCTTTCCGTCGTTCGACCAATCGAGCGAAGCGATGTAGCGACCTGCGGGAAGCTTCTCTCCCGTCGTATTCTCGAAGTGGTACACTACTTTATCCTGTCGCGTCGCTTCTGCAACGCTCTCGTGCTCAATCATGTACCAGATTTGCCCAGCGGAGTCGGTATAAAGGCCCATTCCCTTAACCTTGTGGTCTTGGGGAATGGTGCCCGATGTCTTGCAAATGGCGCCAAGGTGTGTGATGGCGGACTTGCGAAAGCGCTTATCGCCCTCGGGTTTGAGGAGGCGCTGGAACATACCCTCGAGCGCTACTCCGAAGTGGTCGAGCTTGATTAAGGTCATCATTCTGCGTTCTCCTCTAACAGTTCTTTAGCGAGCTTCTGGGTACATTCCGGCCCAATACCAGCCTTTATGCTGATGGGGTCTGTAAGGATTCGGTTGCACCGACGGCAACGGGTGGGCTCCTTGTAGAGTTCGGGGTTCTCTGCGCGGAATTTTGCGAGTCTTTCTTGGTACTTGTTCATATGTTCTCCTGCTAACGCTTCGCGTTAGCGTCCCTCCACTTGCATTACAGCGCATACGGCCTGCTCGTCATAGTCGAGGTGATTGATATTTAATTCCTCGGCGTTGAACTCTTCCTCTAACCCAGGAGCTATTACGGTTATCTGTTCTCCTCTAATTGCTATGCGGTAAAACGTGAGTGAGGTTTGCACGGCGATTACCGCTTGGTCGTGCTCCTCGTCGACGAAAATAGCCTTGGCTTGGAGGGAGATCATTATGTTACCTTTGTACTACCTTCGTGTAGTTGGAAGTTGGAGTGGATTCGCGCGTTGGTAGGGCCTGGCATATCCAGACAGAATGGTATCGCTGCATGTTGTAAAAGCCTGCTGTTTCGCAGGCCTTGGCCGCAATGGTAGGCGATGTGGTCTGGATGATGACCGTGACGGCGAGGGAGAGTAGCATTTAAGCAGCCTCCGACTCGAGTTCAGGAACCTTGTGCGTATACAAGTATCCGTTCTCGTCGCGGCGGATGTTGAGCTTATGGTGCTTTCCTGCTTCGCCCTTGATATTGGTGATTCGTACGAGCGTAAGGTACTGCGGTACGATGGGCAGGATTTGCAATTTGATGTAGCTTCCATGCTTATCTACTTCCCCGTGCTCGTTGTATGCAGGACCGAGTGAGTTGCCCTCGCCAACGTTGAGGGCGTGAGTACCGCTTTGCAGGATGAATTCGCGTGACATGATGGGCTCCCAAGTAAGTTGATTTGATTTAGCGTACGGTAGTTACGACTGAGGCGGTGTCGAGAGCGAAGTCCCTCCATGCCTTCAAGCATGCGCGGAAGTATGCAGCCTCGCGAGGAGCGACGAGTCCTTCGGGCGCTTCCCGCCTAATGGCGTTGCGGTGCGCGTATAAGGGCTTCGAGGGGGCACTCGAATGGCTGTTGCGAATGTAGCGAAGTTGATAGCGTAGAAGGTTTCGAGCCTTCTTGTTACCTTCCTTAGCCTCTTTCAAGGCTTTGGTGAGTTTAGCTCCGAGGCAAAGGGAAATGGAGACTTGTTTCTTGTGGCACGCACACGAGCATGGGATGCGATCGAGCGTTCGCTTTTCCGCGCATGTGAACGGGCTCGTGTGTTGGCAGGCGCAACGCTTCTCTGCAGGGATGTCAGTCACGGCGGCAGGTCTCCAGGTTTTGAATGTAGTTCCGAATGCGGGGGTATTATGGCATAAAAGTTCGAGGTTTGCAAGTATATGCACACGTTTATTTTCAGGGGAGCTTGCAAAACCCTATGTAATGCCTAATGGTTTTCATGGGGTACCTGTGGACGCCTAAAAACGCCTAATATTACCTATCGGGATGACCCCCCATGTATCCCCATCGGCGTAAATATGTGGGTATCGCAAGGCGAAGCGCCTTGCTCAGGATTGTTGTTATATCTAATATGGCACTAAAAATATAAAAAAAAAGAATCCTGAGAGACCCCCGTCCCCTTAATCATTCAAAAATGGTGGAATGGGGGGATAAGGGGGGGTATCCCGATAGGCGCGTATAGGCGACGTTAGGCGTACATGAGGGGGGAATCAGGTACCCTAAAAGATTCGTAGGGGTTTTCAATGGGTTACGAACGTTGGCATAAATGCGAAAGGCCTCGGTGTCAGTCCCGAGGCCCCATTCGTATCGAATTGCGTAACGCTTTAGGCGGTCGCGGTGGCAGTCTCCTTCTCTTTCGCTTCCTCCGCCGCGGCGGCCTTGGTAAGCTCCTCGATGCGCTTGGCCTGTTTCTCCGCCGCGATCTGGGCGAGGGCAAGGGCAACCTTCGGCTTCTTGCGCCAGACTTTCTTGTCCTCGTCGGTCATGGCGCCGACGAATTCGATGCACTCCTCCAAGGGTTCTCCGCCCGCCCGCGAAATTGCGATCGCCAATTCGTTGACGCGGGGTCCGCCGCCACCGCCGCTGACGCGCCAATCGCCGGCATACAGTTGCGCGATCGTCTCCTTGACGGACTGCTTGGCGTACGCAAGCGGGTCCTCGGTCGCGGCCGCCCCGGCGTACGAGTCGCCGATCTTCTGTGCGGCACCGTGAAGGGCGAGTCGCACGGCCATATCGGGCTTGACCTCCGACATGTTGAACGTCTCGGACGTGTCATCCGAAAACGTGAACTTGATTTCCCCGGTCGGTTGCCCGGCCTTTTCGTGGCCTTCGGGGTGCATCAAGATTTCCTTCGAGGTTTTGCGTTCGGCCATTGTCGTCTCCCAATATGGGTTGATTTAGGTTCGCGGGATACCGTCCCGTACGGCGTGCGAATGTTCGCTCGTTCCGGAACCCGATGCAAGCATTTTATTTGCCGCATCGGGTTCCGTGACGAATGTCCTTTGGCACGAAACGTGCTAGGCCTCGTATACCGGGACGTGGCGGCCGCGCGAATCCTTGACGTTGCCAATAAACAACGGCAGGACCGTTCCGGAACTCCACGCGGCCTTTGCGCGGAGCCCGCGATTGTATCGCGCCACGTAATGATTGTAAGCGGTGTCCCGTGCCGTCGGTTTGATCGTCATCGGCCACGACAGTTTTAAGGTTGTCATATCCAATTCCCCATTCCAGTCATTTCGTCATAATCGAATTCGAGGGTTTCTCCGTTGTGGTCGCAATAAAACCCTTCGGTGTCCGTGGCATCGCCGGTTGGGTTGCCGTCATCGTCCGTGTGGGATTCAATCCAATCGACGACCGCCTTGGACGCCGATTCAAGGTTCGCGAATTCGCCGAATTCAATCGGCCCCAAATTCGTTTGTCGCACAACTTTCGCCATGTCGCATTCTCCCATTCAAGTTTCGTCGGGTTCATTTCCCGACGGCGAATATCATCGCACGAATTTCAAAACCCTTCAACTGTTCTTTTATACAGTGCAATCCTTTAACCCCATGCATAACCCATGCCAGGATTGCCCGCCCCCGACGCCCGCCCGGCCGAATTCGAGGGGGCGGGCTCCCCCCAAAGGGGAGGCGGGGTGCGTGGGTTGCATCTGCCTCCTCGGAATTTTCCTGACTAAAATTAACGTTAGCATTAACTATGGGAATCATGCGTACGTTAACGTCGCCAGGGGCGACGGAACTTCATCCCTAGTTCCGCCCGCAAGAAAGATTCCTGCGTTTAGTTCTCGTGTGCATATTTCATAGGATTAACGCTATCATTCCCATCCCCCGGTTGACAGGGCCCTCAAGTCCTGGTATGTTCGCGCAAACCCCCGCCCCTAATTCCCGTTCCCTGAGGACTCCCCTATGATGACCAAGGTATTCACCGGAAGTGCCGCAGGGGACGGAGCCGTCGTCGTAATGGGGCGTCGAGGGAACACCGTTAGTTTAAGCGACGGGGATATTAGGGACTTTACGCGCTACGTGCTGCGGGCTACTGCAGGGCAGGTACGTGTGTTTGGGAGCGTCGACGGGACGACTTTCCCCGCAGCTCCCCTTGTATTAGCGCTAGAGCCTGCGGTCGATGGCAGCGATAACGTGACGGAGCCGCAAGGGACCTTCGTCGCTGCGACGTCGGGAACTCGCCTCCATTATTTCTTTGGAGTTTACAAGGCCCTCAAAATCCTTCAAAAGGGTGCGACAGGCGCCGCGGTAACTTTGTTTGCAAGTGAACGTTAAGCGCGACCTCCGTCGCGCAATAGGAGAATCTATGACCGAGAATACTGCAACGGGCTCTTACGAGAGCCTTAATGTTCCTCCAGTGGAGACAGGGAATGCAACGGAGATCATGCCAGGAGTATTTTTAGGGGGGATGACGGATGCCAGGAGTTTCGTAGGGGTTCGACTCTGCGTAAGGGACGAGGGCCCCGATTATCTGATAGACGAGTTCTGCAAGACTATCGCGCTTCTAATTCCCTGCCCTCCAGGGTTCCCGCAACCCTATTGCTTCTCGAAGGACAAGCTCGAGGAAGCGGCGAACTTCATCAAGGTGCAGCGAAGGGAAGGAAAGCAAATCCTCGTACACTGCATGTTTGGCAGAGACAGGAGTCCTATGGTCGTAGCGTGGTGGATGTGCAAGATGGGCCATGCTCTAGACCTTAGCGAAGCCTACGCATTCATCCAGGCAAAGCGTCCCGTCGTCGTCGATCGCCAAGCCTGGCTTGAGCCCATCCTCGTCCCGCAAGAGGGCTCTGCCCCTATCGTCACGCAACAGAAGGGCGAACAAGCCAAATATGTAGAGATGTGGAGCCATGAGGAGTACCGTCAAGTTGCTCCAGGAGAAACCTGTGCAGCCCAATTCCTCGAAATCGCCCGCCCCAAGCAGGGAGCCGCAGTCCTTGACTTTGGCGCAGGTACAGGCCGTGGCGCAATTATGCTTGCCATGCTCGGGGGACTACAGGTTAAAATGCTGGACTTCGCCCCAAACTGCCTGGATGATTTTGTACGACAAGCGCTTGACACGCAGCCTCTTCTCTCCTTCGCCGAATGCAACCTTGTCAAGCCCATCAAGCATACGGCAGAGTACGGATACTGCACGGACGTAATGGAGCACATCCCGCCGGACTGGGTAACGACTGTACTGATCAATATCCTGAACGCAGCGCAGCACGTATTCTTCCAGATTTCGTGCGAGCCAGATTCGTGTGGAAAATTGATTGGCGAGGAGTTGCACCTAAGCGTGCACCCCTATTCCTGGTGGATGGAACGCTTGCAGAAGATTGGCGTCGTGGTGCATTGGAGCCAGGACTTCGGCACGCATTGCATGATTTATTGTTCCGCCTGGGCGCAAGGCAAGGACATCGTCGACAACGGAGTGCTCAACGTCACGGTTGAACAGGTACGCAAGAATGTCGAAGCCAACCTCAAAGGACCTTGGATCGACATCGGCCCTCATTCCACTAACGACGTCGAGGTCGCTATTCTTGGGGGTGGACCTAGCCTCGAAGGATTCGTTGACGAGCTGCATGATTTTAAGGCGGCAGGAGGGAAGGTTGTCACTCTTAATGGAGCGTACAATTGGGCCAGGGAACGAGGACTGTGGCCTGTTAACCAATTCGTAGTGGATGCGCGGCCGCACAACGCCCGCTTCACTAAGCCGGTCGACGCACGCAACACTTACTTCATTGCATCACAGTGCGATCCGGCCGTTCTTGAAGGACTTCCGCAGGAGCGGACATATCTCTGGCACACGGCAGTAGAGTCTATTCGCGACCTGCTCGACGCGGAACGTGACCTGTGGATCGGCACACCTGGGGGGTCAACGGTACTGCTCAGAGCAATTCCGCTCCTGCGGATGATGGGCTTTAGGAAGTTCCACCTATATGGGTGTGATTCCTGTTTGCGAGATACCATGAATGCAGACAACGTGCATCATGCGTACGAGCAAAAGGAGAATGATGGCGTTCCTGTGATTCCTGTAATTGTCCAAGGTCGCACTTTCATGTGCCACCCCTGGATGGTTTCACAGGCTCAGGAATTCATGGACCTTATCAAGGTGTTTGGCAACGAAATAGAAATTTGCGTAAGGGGCGATGGTCTCCTCGCGTGGATTCTCGAGAGCGGTGCTAAGCTTCACGATGAGGAATTGTCGAAGTTCATTTCGTAAATCGGAGAAATCCATATGGCCGCCGGCCCTTGGAAAGTCTATGCCAAAGCCAAGAAGTACATTGGCGCAGGCACCATCACCCTTGGTGCCGGTGTCTTCAAGATGTGCTTGCACCGCGCCTCGGCAAGCGCAGCCATCCTCGTCCTGTCCACTCGGAGCACCTTCGCTAGCATCCCTGGCGAAATCAGCGCGACTGGTGGGTATGCCACGGGTGGACGCAATCTGGTACCTGCTACAGCTCAGTGGACTGTTGGAGCAAGCGCAAAGCAGTACAAGTTCACCTACACCACAGCTGGTCTCGTGTTTACGGGTTCAGGCGCGAGTTTGAATAACATCAAATACGCGCTCATCCGCAACTCGACCGGCGCCGGTGCGGGCAAGGTCTTGTGCTTCTGCACGCTTTCGACAGCGGCGTTCACCGTGGCGAGTGGTAACACTCTCACGATTGCCCCCGCGACGACTGGCGTGTTCACGCTTGCCTAAAGGGTTTGCGTGATCCTCGTCCCGTCAAGGGTTATTAGGCGTGTCCCGCGCTCTCGTTGGAAACAGCGGGGGTCGTGGGACATCGCCTATAAGCCTAGCAGTGTGACAGCGCTTTCCGACTGGACGGCACGGTCTACTGCTGCTGGCGTTGTGCAAGCCAAGCGGTTTACGCAAAGCTCGGACGTTACGAGCTGGACGCACAACGACGGGACGCAAAGCTTTTGCTCCCTCGACTCTACGGATGGAATCATTGGCGATGGATGCCTAAAGATTACCATCCCCTCGACACAAGGGAATGCAACGGGCCAGTGGCGAGTGCCCCTTAACTCGGCTTGGGTAACGGATGGGAATGGGTTTGGAAATCAGGAGTGGTACTGGCAGTATCGCGTGAAGCTCGGACCACATCGGCTCGATACTACGGACGGTGGTGGGTTTAAGCTTTGTAACATCGCAGGCTATATCCCTTCAAGCCCTGGAAGCTCCAAGTCCCACACCAGCCACGAAGTCGTAATAGGGAATGGATTCAATCAGCGGGGCATCCTGTATGCCTACCGCGAGCATCCCATTTCTGGCACGACGCCCTTCGAAACTACTGATGGTAACGGCGATATCCACCTGCAGACTGCCGTCGACCATGGCGCTGGGGTGGCAGACAAATATCAAAGATATTGTCTCTATCAAGGAGGCAATGCGAGTGCAGGCTGCTGGTTCTACACAGAACAGGAGTGGTTTACTGTTTACGGTAGATTGAAAATCCTCGATTATGGTGGCAGTGGGACAGGAAACGAGATCGACCTCTACGTGCAGCGGGCTGGAGAGCTAGCTTGGACACAGCTCTACAACAACCGCAACTTTGCAATAGGTAGTGACTCGGAGTACCCTAATGGACAGAACGGTATCTGGTTCTTGAACTACGACACGAATAGGACTTCCGGTCCCTTCGATACGTGGTGCAAGTATGATCAGCTCATTGTGTCCACCCAGCAAATCGCTCTCCCGGCGTACTAACATGTCCTGGGATATCAAGTACAGCCCGATTCCCGCCTCGCCCGCAAATGCCGTAGCCTGGTGGCTTGCGACTGCGGACAAGCAATGGGTTGCGCCGATGAATAACTCGGCAGCAATTTCGGCGGGGAAGAGCTGGGTTGGAGATACCAACGTAGTCGATCCCCTTGCCCTTTCGACAAACGACGGCTCGTGCGGCGACGTCTCAGGAATCTACGACGCCTACTGCGGAATGACGCCTGATCGTCAGCGCAATCAGGGCATGACGATGGGCCAAGGCGGCCATTGCAACTACTACGGCAATGAGGCTAACTGGTTTGATTTGATGGTCGAGTCGCCTATGTGGACTCGTCTAAAGGATGCAGACGCTTCCAACACGCCGCGAACCACAGACTATGTATTCTGGTCGAATGGAAATCCCTCTTCCTCACACTCCTATTCGCAGGATATTTGCGTAAACGGTCGATGGCTGGCGTTTGGTCGAAGTGCTGTTAATTACCTTGGCGGTAGTAGCAACACTGTTTGTGTGGAGTTCGATAAGACTGGGAATACTTGGATCAATCAAGGGAACATTCTCGACAACAACCAGTATCCAGGTAACGCAATTCCACTATACATTCCGAGCGTCGACCGTATCGTTCGCATTCATGGCGCTGGTGGTAACTCGTACAGTTCAGGTACGGAGATCATCAACCCCTCCACCCTCGCGACCGTATCGTCGAGTTCAGCAAATTTCGAGGATGGTGGAGAGCTTGTAGGCTCGTACGATACTACGCATGGAATAGCGCTTGTACGCGGCAGCGCAGGTTGGTGGTGGTCGAAGGGAACGAGCTTCAGTTCCTGGAACTCAATAACCCCTACGGGAAGTACAGTTCCCTCGAAGCATGGATTCGACTGGCATCCCGCGAGTGGAGCGTTTCTAACCTATGTCTTTGGTACAGGCTTGCTCAAGGGTGTGCCTACCGTTGATGGGTCCGGGAACTATACAGGGATTGTCTGGTCAGTCGTCTCGGGTACGACTGGCTTGACGCCGCCGGCCTACAATACTACAGGCGGAACGGGGCTTTACAATCGTGTTTGGGTTGGGAGCGATATGGGAGACGGGCGCTGCCCGCTGGTGTACGTTCCGGCGTACGAGTTTCCGGACGTATATGTGCTGGCGATCCCAGCAGCGGGAGTCTGAGTGTCAATCTCCCTTGTCAACATAACCCATAACGAAACTACTAATACTGGTTTCGGCAGCCTCAACAACGTCACGAAGCCGACAGGCGTTGTTCAGGACGATCTAATTATCTTGGCATTTGCGTGCGACGGCTCCGCGAATGGCAACGTATTGGATCAGCCTGGAGATTGGACTTTAGCGTTTACAGCTTTGCACCCTACTGGAGATGGGCAATACCTTCACGTTTATTACAAGTTTGCAGGAGGTTCCGAGCCATCGACTTATTCGTTCCAGTCGAATGCGTCGGGCGGGAATGACGTAGGCTATATCTGCGCGGCCTTCCGAGGTGTTGACAAGACGACGCCGCTTGACGTCTCGATTGTAACTACCACTAATAGTAGTGGTAATACCTCGGTCGTTAGCGTTTCTCTTACAGGCGCGACGGTTGCAACAGAGAATGCAGTTGTCGTCTGGGTTGCGGCTGGCGATCCGAATTCCGCTTCGAGTGGTACATGGGGTGTGCCTTCGGGATATTCGTCCGCGGATACGAGGTTTGCGAACTTCGCTCCTCTTGCAATTGGGTACAAGACAGTTAGTGCAGGTGCGACGGGGAGCATCGCAGGTAGCCTGACCTTTACTGGAGGGACAGCAGGATTTGCTGGTGCGGTTATTGTCCTGCGACCAGATAGCAGCAGTTCCCCCACTATCACGCCGAATTCCGGCAGCCTGACCCTTACTGGCGCAGCGCCGCAAGTTATACGAACTGCCGTAACTCCTGGAACAGCGAGCCTATCAATTACTGGCGCAGCTGCGCAGGTTACGCAGCAGCTCTTCCGTACACCGGCGGCAGGTAGCTTAGTCCTTACGGGAGGTACGCCAACCCTACAGACATTAGGTACTATTCGGCCGAATCCTGCGGACCTAGTGCTTAATGGTCTTGCCCCCTCCGTAATCCAAGCACACAGTCGTCAGCCAGGCTCCGCGTCTATAACCATCACTGGTTTGGCGCCGACGGTTAACGGCTCGCGGACGATGCAGCCGGCGAGTGGTAGCCTCACTATTACCGGCAACCTCGCTCAGCAAATCTACACTCTCAACCCGCCGGCGACCGGAAGCCTGACGCTCACGGGGCAGACGCCTTTAAGATTGTCTGGGTTTGGGCGACAGCCAGCAGCTGGTGCACTCGTACTCACAGGCCAAACGCCTGTTGTGCGAATGAGCTTTGTAGTCACGCCTGCGGCTGGAAGCCTTGTAATAACTGGATATGCGCCAGGGAATTCAGGCGTAACCATCCGTCCGGGAACTGCAACTGTCGCAATCACGGGTCAAACGCCCTTCGTGCAAGGCGCACTTACGATTCAACCAGGAAGTGGCGCCCTTGCAATAACAGGAATTGCTCCAGCACTTACTGGCGCAAACATCATTCGCCCAAATCCCGGAGCCTTGACCTTCAGCGGCATAGCACCTGCGCTTGCAACAGGAATTGGTCGAGTCCCTTCTTCCGGTTCCCTAACTCTCACAGGCATCGCACCAACCGTACGCGTGCCTATCTTCATTACACCGGCAAGCGGGGAGCTTGTAATTTCGGGTCAGTTGTCCCCTTCAGCAGGCACGGGCGGCGGCGACGGAACTGATGGCGGTTCCGGGCTCGTGCAGCGGCATGCTGCAAGACAGGGAATTCGGCGACCCATTCGATCACCTCTGAGAGCGACTAATGCCTGAGATTCAGAACATGTCGATCCGCCATGAAGCCATTCTGCATTACTTGATGGCTCATCCTACTGAAAAGTTGGGGGATGTTGCGCGATACTTTGGTGTCACGCAGCCCTGGTTAAGTCAGATTATCCATAGCGATATCTTTCAGGCTCGCTTGCGTGAGCAGACAGATATCGCCTTCCATCACACGGTGTTGCCTCTACGAGAAAAGATGATGGCGGCAGCGAATATAGCGATGGACAAGCTGATAGAAACCTTACCTAACGAGACGGAAACTCGGGTGCTAAGCTCCGTCTCCGAGGGGCTGCTCGATCGCCTTGGGTTTGGGACGAAGGTCACACCTCCTCCTCCGAATGGTGGAGTAAATGTTACAGTCAACGTGCTACGCAGCGAATTGGAGGAAGCGCGTGCTCTCCTCGGGCAAACTCGAAAGCCTGTGCTGGAGGTAACGATCGATGGCGAACGAAGTGGCATCGCGCTACCCCTATCAAGTTCGACCGAGGTGGGCTCAGCCTATATCGGAGGAGCACCTGCCCTTCCGGCCGTTCGAAGCGAAGGGAGCCTTAGCGAAGAAGGGGTTGAAGCATGAAAAGAAAGCGCATCAATTCTTCACTGAGCTCTACGAGCTTTCATACATCCCCTCGGTCTGGTTCAGGTACGATAAGGGAAAAGATGTCGGCTATTGCCAGCTCGACGGACTTCTGGCCTTACATGAAAAACGTACTCTCATCATCGTTGAATGTAAGTTCCGTCACACACCGGAAGCGTTCTGGCAGACCCACAACCTGTACTTGCCGGTCGTGCGAGCTTGGCTCGCTGACGAGGGTAAAAGGTTCTGGACGGTCGCGATCTGCGAAGTTGTCCATTGGTACGACCCTGCGATCCATTTCCCTACCCAGCCCGTTCTTGTCGAGCGGCTCGAGTTGGTAAGGGCAGATAGATTTAATGTGCATATTTTACGGAGTTAATGCATGCGAAAAGTAACACTAGCCTTAGCTGCCCTACTTGCCAGTAGTAGTGCGTACGCGAACACAATTACTGCGACTTGCGTACCTGCTTCAGGGGATGTCGTCACGAGTTGCAAGCTGTACAAGCCGCTCGGCGCGACTGCGAATCCGGCGACGGATCAGCTCCTCGACACGAACACGACTTGTACGTTCGCGCGTCCAGGTGTATGGAATGGGACTTTCCGACACTACTGCGTGACTACAAATTCTCTCGGCGATAGTCCACCTTCGAATATCGCTTCGGACACGGTAGGTCCGCAGCCGACGAAACCTCGCGCACCGGCCCTTACTACGACGAATACGGCTCCGTAATGAACGCAGTCGCCGAAATTAGGATGGAACTTCCACGGGCAGAGGTGCTCAAGCTCTCGGCCGTGGACGATCTATTCTACTGTCGGCACTTCTTTCCGCGTACATTTAGGCAAAAATCTCCGGAGTGGCACCGTGACTTCTGGTACCATTTTAACAATGAAGAGAGAGACTTTTTTGGAGCGGAGGTCTTTCGAGGTGGCGCTAAAACGACACTTACGAGAGCTGGACTCTCTAAGCGGATTGGCTTTGGCCTCACCCGTAATACCCTGGCCATTGCTATCAATGAGACAATGGCTTCGCACACTGTTAGGTGGATCAAGAAACAAGTAGAAAATCAAACCTATTGGGCCACCACCTTCGACATTCGTAAGGGCGATAAGTGGACTGACGACTGGATTGAGGTCTACAACGCAGCCTTTGATCAGAAAATCAACATCATTGCAAAGGGGATGACCAGTGGCATTAGGGGACTTAATTTCGACGACTGGCGCCCTGACTTTGTCATCTGCGACGATATCTCGAACGAAGAAACCTGCGGTACTCCCGACCAGCTTGAAAAGCAAAGGGATACCTTTTTCGGAACTATTGTACCAGCAATGGCGCCTAAGTCGGAGGCACCTAATCGAAAGCTCGTACTGCTCCAGACCGGATTAAATAAAGAGGATATCATCAACCTCGCACACAAGGACCCTACATTCTTCACCGTGAAGTACCCCAAGTTAGTATACGACAAGATTACAGGTGCGCCGATGAGTGCCTGGGAGCAACGCTATCCTCTTCACGAGGTTCTTCGCGAACGTGACAACTACATCAAGCGCAAGCAGTATCACATTTGGCTGCGGGAATTTGGCTGCAAGATCATCTCTAAGGAAACTGCGGCGTTCGACCCAGGTTGGCTTAGGTATTGGACGTCACTTCCAACTGATCTCATTTACTATGTGGGTCTCGATCCTGCGAGTGATTCAAAACGGAAAGAGGCACACAAGACTGCAATTGTCGTAATAGGCGTTAGCCCGCGCACGGGCGATGTTTACCTGTGCGAATACTTCGCAGCGGCAGGCAAGAACCCCGAGGAAATGTGGACCTGGCTTGTACGAGTAAAAAGACAGTATCGTCCGCGCGAGATTGCGGTCGAAACTGTAGCATTTCAGAAAATACTTGCTTGGTACTTCCGCACGAAAATGGCGGAGAATAATTTTTACTTTGCTATCCGAGAATACGACGATCGTCGAAGCAAGCCTGATCGTATTCGCCAGGCTTATACAGACCTTGCTGCGAATGGTAAGTTCTGGATTCATGAAAATCATACCGAGTTCGTGACTGGTTT
>Ga0068862_100001837_pt1 | contig 19240 bp, 21 predicted proteins | sample KBSSwiS52_FD_66598 | JGI IMG/M metagenome (GOLD analysis project Ga0068862, IMG submission 66598) | Switchgrass rhizosphere microbial communities from Kellogg Biological Station, Michigan, USA - KBS Switchgrass S5-2 | ecosystem: Host-associated > Plants > Roots > Rhizosphere > Soil ... | reverse complement strand
TATCGATTGCGTTCATCTTGTCGGCTCGGTTCAGCCGGACGTCCGCGACGCCGTCGTTGTCGATGTGAATGACGACTCGATCGTTCATCGCGTTACTCCTTGGTCCTCAGGGCACTGCTTTCATCTGCAGCCCCGCACCCGAGCCTTTGAGGGCCACGAAGACCTCCGAACGAATGAGCCAGCGATCGCCTCTCTTGACCCACTGCGCCGAGTACTGCCCGCCAATCACTGTTGGGCCTTGCTCGCTGCCGACATGTCCCTGCCACTGGCCCGTCTCGAATGCCAGCGGCCAGACGGAGCTGACCTCAATGGAATTCGGGCGGCGTTGATACACGATTTTTTCGGCGGACTTGGCGTCTGCCGCGAACAGTTCGAGGTATGCGGACTTGCCTGCCAATTGAGCACCGAGCCCGCGGCAGATGGTGACGTCATCGGTCCAGTACGCGGCGATCTCAGCAAGGTCGCCACGCACGATCGCGGCGTTCTGACGCAGCCGCGCTTGCTCGATGGCTGATTTGTCGGTGGATGAGCCAGCGTCCTTGGCCACCACCGTTGCGCTGAGGGTCGTAAGGACGAGCAGTGGCCATATTGTCTTCATGTCTCACCATTCAGCTACGCCAGGAGTTCCGCGATCGTACGATCCTTGCTCGACCACAGCGAATTGATCCACGCCTGCACCCGCTCGCGGAACGCCGGATCATTCTGATAATCGCCCGCACGCAGCTCGGCGGGAATCGGATACTGCTGCACCTCGATTCTTACTTCGCCGATCCGATCGGCGAACAGATCCGCCATCGACGGCCGACCCTTCGGATACACGATCGTGATGTCCAGAATCGAGTGCAGCGCATCGCCCATGGCATCGAGCACGAACGCAATCCCGCCGGCCTTGGGTTTGAGCAGACGCGCGAAGGGCGAAACCTGTTTCGCATGCTTGGCGGGCGTGAAGCGAGTGCCCTCGACGAAGTTCATGATCGAGACGGGCAGGGCGCGAAACTTCGCGCAGGCGCGGCGCGTCGCCTCGATGTCACGGCCCGCGAGCTCGGGCCGGCGCTCCAGCTGTTCGCGTGAGTAGCGCTTCATGAACGGGAAGTCGAGTGCCCACCACGCGAGCCCGAGCAGCGGCACCCAGAACAACTGGCTCTTGAGGAAGAAGCGCAGCAGCGGAATGCGGCGGTTGAAGATCGCCTGGAGCACGGGAATGTCGACCCAGCTCTGATGGTTCGCGAGCACCAGGTAATGACCTCGCGGGTCGAGGTTCGCGTCGATCGACGTCGTGATGCGCAGGCGCGTGAAGGTATTGAGCATGGCGGTGTTGCAACCGATCCAGCTCGCCGCGATGGCCATCAGCACGGCGTTCCAGAAGCGTCGGGCACCGTGCCAGGGCATGAGCGCCTTCATCAGGGCGCCGATCAGCACGAACGGCACATGCACGATCGTGTTAAGGGTCAGGAGCAGCGTGCCGAAAGCAAAGCGCGCTCCGGTCCAGATCGATCCCATCGATTCCCCCTTCAGGCGGTGTGATAACTTTACCCTGAAGGCGACGGAAGAAGATGAGCATGATGAAGAAGACTGCGCTGCCCCTGATGCTGCTATGCCTGCTCTGCGCCGGATGCGCGACGACAGGTGGCGGCACCGAGGAGCCGACTGTGACCGAGGCAGCCCCGGCGGCCGAGGTGGCAGAGGCGATCGAAGAAGCGGCGCCCCCCGCGGACGATAGTTCGAAGCAGGAAGAAGGCGAGGTTGCCATTCCCGTCGCCGAGTCGGAGCAGCCCACTCAGCCCACCGAGACCGTCATCGTCAAGGCGACTCGTCACCAGGTGATCCACGATCTCGTCGCCGAAGGACAAACCCTGCTGCGCGACGTCGAGCTCCAGTATTTCTTCACCGGGAAGGGAAAGAACCCGATTCTCCGCGGTCGTCCGGTGGCCTTCGCCCTGTGGAATGAAGAGAAGCAGGAGTGGTCCGTCGCGCAGATCGAGCTGCCGCGCCCGCCGGTGAGGTGGAAACCCGGTCGGAAGCCCTTGCCGTTTCGCAATCTCACGCCTGGTATCGAGGCGCGACATGTGAAAGGCACTGGCGCCGAGCGGCTGATGTTCTCGTTCTCGCAGGACGGGAATCCGTTGAAGGTCTACGGGCGCAAGTTCCCGGTGTTCGACAACAACCTTCTCAAGCGCAAGCAGTGGAAGGCAGTCGTCCAGACCGCGAAACCGATCGTCTATCTGCCGTTCACCGAAGACACCTTCGACCCGGGTTTCGTCAGCGGCGGCAAGGACTTCCTGGTAACCACTGCGCGCAAAGCGCTTGACGACCTGCGGCTCGCGCAGGTGCCGAGTGCGGCCTTTCCCGAAAAGCTGCTCGCCGATGCCATTCCGCTCCAGGTGGTCACGACGCTTGCGGTCATCGAGCAGACCGACGACAAGGACTACGTCGAGAAGCAAGCGCTCGCCTTCGACGAGGTCCTGAGCCAGTACGGACTCAAGCAGGAGGAGGCCTATCGGTACAGCGTCTCGAGCGCGAATGCGATCGGGCCGATGCAATTCACCAACCGCAAAGGGAAGGGGACCTACGCGCTGGTGGTGAGACGCTGCCCAGCCGCAAGCCTCGACCCGAACTTCGAGAGAGGCGCGACCAATCTGCTGAATGCGATGAAAGCGGCGATCTGCCTGCTGGATCTCGAACTGGCGGCGATGCGAGCCAACATTCGCGTCGCATATCTCGCCAACCCGACTGTGCTGGGTATTTTTCCGGTTGCCGCGTACAACGGCGGACCCCGCAACGTCACGAAGCTCTACAAAGTCCTGACTCGAATGAAGGTCGATCTCGACGAGCTGAGTCGCCCGGGAGTGCTGCCCGAAGGATCTTCGGTGAATTGTCCCTGTGTGTGGAAAGCGGACGGCGAGGGTGTGCGTCCGATGGCGATCCCGAAGTACAACAACGAGAACCGGTGGTACATCGAGAAGTACCAGAGCATCGTGAGCTTGTTCGAGTGAAGGAGGCGTGATGCCACCGATAGATCCGACCATGGAATGGGAACCGAAGCCCTGGCTCGCCGCTCTGCTTGGTCTGATCGTCCCTCCCATCGGCATGCTTTATGTGCAGCGTCCATGGTGGGCACTACTTTACTTCTGCCTGGCTACTGGCCTCTCGATCGGCGCGATTCTCGCCGGCGGCCTCGAACTGGCGAATTCATCGTTCTTGCTACGACGAGAAAGTCCCAGAGGACCAGTTTGTGGTGTTCGGCGACAACCGCGATAACGCACGGGACAGTCGCTTCGTGGGCACGGTCAACCGTGACGCAATCATCGGGCGCGTAGTGAAGGTATTCGGAGGCCAACCACCGCAGAGCGACTAACTGTAGTCAAGACTGAGCGACAGCTCGCGCCACCGGTCGAAGTCCGATTTCACCTGCGCGAGCTTGGTATTCGCGGTCTCGAATGCGAACGAGCCGGCAATGAAGCGCAGCGGCGGTGCTGATTCGCCGGCGAGTCGCACGAGAGCTTCCGAGAGTTTGACGGGATCGCCCGGCTGCTTGCCAGAACGCTGCTCGAATGCCGCACGCACCTGTTCGCGACGTGCGTCGTAGTCGGCAATCGCCGTCGCACCGAAGCGCAGTGACTCACGTGACAGGAAGTCGGTGCGGAAGGGGCCGGGCTCGACGATGGTCACGAACATCCCGAACGGCGCCACTTCGCGCGCCAGAGATTCCGAAAATCCTTCGACCGCGAATTTGCTGGAGCAGTACAGCGATGCGAACTCGGTGCCGCGCACGCCGGCCACTGACGAGAGATTGAAGATGCGCCCGCTGCGTGCGGCGCGCATGATCGGCAGGATCGCGCGTGTGACCGTGAACAGGCCGAATACGTTGGTAGCGTATTGAGCCATCACATCCTGTGCGGATGTTTCCTCGAAGAACCCAAGGTGTCCGTAGCCGGCGTTGTTCACCAGCACGTCGATCGAACCGAAGCGCTGCACCGTTGCGGCCGCAGTGCTGACCGCCTGGTCGGCGTTCGTCACATCCTGCTCAAGCATCAACAGCGGACCGCTCTCGGCGCCGAGGCTGGCCTTGAGATCGGCATGCTTGCGGCCGGTGGCAACGACGTTGTCGCCTGCGCGCAATGCCGCCTTGGCGATCTCGACGCCGAGCCCGCGAGTCGCGCCCGTGATGAACCAGGTTCTTGCCATGATGGATTACTCCGCAACTGTCATCGTTGAACGTTGGCGATGGTTGCCTGCATCAGCGCGATCACTTTGCCGGGATCGCTCGGACCGGTGAATCCTCGCACCTCACCGGTGCACACGGTCAATCGCTTGCCGGCACTCTGCACCTTGCCGATTGCGAGAAATCGTTCGCCCAAGGCGGGCCGGAGCAGATTGATCTTGAACTCGGCGGTGACGACGTCGTGGTCGAGCGGGGCTTTGGTCAACGCCGCATAACCGCAAGCGGTATCCAGGATGCTGGCTATGGCGCCGGCGTGAACATAGCCGTGCTGTTGCGACAGCAGGGTAGAGAACGGCAGGGCAATGTGCACCTCGCCTTCGGCTACGTGAGTTATTTGCGCGCCGATGGTCTTCATCAGACCTTGCGCCGCGAAACTCTCGCCGATCTTTGTTTGCAGGTCGCTCATGCGGCGACCTTAACAGAGATTCGCTTACTCGGTTCGCGGTCGGGAGTTGACCAGCGCGTCGTCCAGCATCTTGATCAGCGTCTCGCGGTCGAACGTGTAGGAATGACCTTCATTCCATTGGACGAGCTGCTTCATCTGGTAACGGATGATCCGCTCCGGCAGGCGGCTGTTCATCCGGTCCTTGGCGTTGCGCGGAATGGCCAGATAACGGCGTTTGGGGTTGGTGTCGGACAGCGCTTGCTCGACTGCTGCCGCGACCTCGTCGGGCTCCGGAAACATCATGGGATCCGGCGTCGGTCCCCAGACTTTGAGCATGTTCGCTTTCTCTTCTGCAGTGAGGCGCGCGAGCATGTTTTTGTCCATGTCGGATCTGTAGGCACCCGGTTCGACGGCGCTGACTTGAACTCCGAGGGGGCCGAGCTGCAGCACCAGCGAATCCGTCAGCCCCTCGATCGCGTGCTTGCTCATGACGTAAGCGGCAATGTCGGGTCCGCCGCCGTCGGTGATTCCGGAAGGCGAGCCGATGTTCACGATCCGTCCTTTCTCGGCGACGATGAGCGGCGTGAACGCTTTGATCATCATCACGGGTCCATAGACGTTCACTTTCATCGTGAGATCGAACTCGTCCATTCGCATGGTGGCGATCGTGCCGAAGGTGGCGACGCCGGCGTTGTTGACCAGTCCGTAAAGGCCGCGGCCGGCTTTGGTAACCGTTTCCAGAGCCGCTGCAATGTCGGCAGGTTGTGTGAGGTCCAGGCGTATGGGTTGCACGTTCTTGATCGCGCCGAGCGCCTTCAAGTCCTCCTCTTTGCGTGCAGTTGCATAGACGAGATAGCCGTCTGCGGCGAGATGTTCGGTGATCTTGCGGCCGATGCCACTGCTGGCGCCGGTTACGAGAACAGCCTTTTGAGCGGTGTGTTCGGCGGGCTGCGCAGGGGCGCAGAGGAGTGCGGCGAGCAACGCGCACATCGTGGTGAGGTGGATTCGCATGGCGGCCAGTCTAGTGGCCGCTAGCGGAAGCACGCAGGCCGCTTACTGCATCGTGCCGGCCATTCGCTGCATGTGAGACACTTCGCAACCCGTGCCTCTGCAATTCGACACCTTCTATCCGTGGCTCGACCTCGCCGGGCTGGCGGTCTTCGCTGCATCCGGCGCGCTGTTGGCTGCACGGAAGCGGCTCGACCTCATCGGCGCATGCTTCTTCGCGCTCGTCACCGCCGTCGGCGGGGGTACGTTGCGGGACCTTCTCATCGGCGCTCCGATCTTCTGGATGCAAACGCCGACGCCGGCCATCCTGTGCGTGATCGTAGCGATCGCATCCTGGGCGATTCCGCTGCGTTGGTGGCCGGAACGTGCACTCGAGTGGTTGGACGCTGCGGGATTGGCCGCCTACGCAGTGTATGGCGCAAGCAAGGCGCTGCACTTCGAAATATCGCCAGTGCCGGCAGCTGCGGCGGGCGTGATCACAGCGTGCATCGGTGGTGTCATTCGAGACATCACAGCAGGTGTCCCATCCATCTTGATGCGACATGAGCTCTACGTGACGTGCGCGTTGCTCGCGGCGGGATCGTACGTCGTGCTCACGCGCCTGGGTTTGGCGACGCCGTGGCCGGCGCTACTCGCGTTTGCATTGGGCTTCGCGCTGCGAGGCGCGGCCATTCGCTGGAAGCTCACGCTTCCGGCACATCGAGGTCACTAGACCCAGCTCTCGACGATGGCTTTCACCTGCGAGCAATAGTCTTCGCGGGTATCGGGCTTGGTGATGAACCCATTCGCGCCCAGCGCATGGCATGCGTCAATGGCCGCCTGGTCTCGCGTAGCTGTCAGGACAATGACCGGAATCGCACCCATACGTGGGCTGCTTCGCAGTCGTTCGATCACATGCAATCCCCGATGCAGCGGCCGACCTAGTTCCAGCAGCACGAGCTTCGGGTGCGATTCGGCCAGGAAGAGGAATCGCAGCGCTTTGGTCGGATCGTGGAAGCGAACGACCTTGGCGTGTGGCGCAGCACTGCGTATGGCAAGCAAGGTAAGGTCGGCAGTCGCATCTGTATCGTCGATGACCAGCACGTCTACTTCGAGAGATTCCGTTACTGCAGTTTCGGTGGCCTGCTTCCGGTTTTCCATTTGTTCACCACGGAAGTTTTCGCGTGGCCAGATGACCGTCGTGGTCGTTCACAGGCAAAACGTCGCGAGGCACCCGGAGTTCCCTGCGGTTACCGGCTGTCCGGCAACTGCCGTACTCCGAAAGTGGACTACGATTTTCCGGCAATCAATTCGTCAGCACGGCGGCATTGACGCAGCAGCTCAGCAGAATCAATCCCACGAACAGATCGGAAACCATCGCAACGTTCTCGAGACGATTCCGATGTTTCTGCAGGACGTGGTTGATTCCCGCGAACGCATAGAACAGTCCGCCGGCGAGCGCAGCGGCAAGTTGCCACGACGGCAGCCACAAGCTGAGGACGCCGACGATCCCCAGCGCGAGATTGCCGAAGCCGAGCTCGCGAACGACCGTCCAGGATTCCGCGGATTGCAGGCCGAGGATCTCGCGCGCCGTGTACTCGGGCTGTGCGATCTGGCGGACGCCGGCCAGCAGCAGTCGCCAGCCTACGGACCAGAACACGAACCACTTTCCGATGAGGATGGAATCGATCGCAGTCGAGAAGCGAGCTGCCTCGACCGCCACCGACAGAACAGGGAACGCGAGCATCAGGGTCGCGACGACTATGTAGTACATCACTGCAACTTCATATGCCTTGCCGTGTTGATGGTACTAAATGAAACGAATACTCGTCATGACGATGGGGCTGCTCGCGCTGGAGCTGGCAGGTCTTCAGCACGCGGCAGCCGCGACTGCGGTCTCGCAAGAGCTGCACGACGAGATCAAGCGCATGGACGCTGCGCTGTCTGCTGCATTCGATGCCCACGACATAAGCAAACTCAAAGCCCTGTTCAGCCAAGACCTCGAGTTCTACCAGGACGATGAAGGCCTGGTTCGGTATGAGCAGACGATCAAGGATTTCGAGAATCTGTTTGCACAGGGCAATCAGATGCGACGCAAACTGATCGAAGGCAGTCTCGAGGTGTACCCCATCAAGGACTACGGGGCCATCGAAGTCGGGGCACACCAGTTCTGCCATTCAGAGAAGGGTCAGGACCAATGCGGAACCTTCAGATTCGTTCACCTCTGGCGGAAAGAGGGTGGGGCGTGGAAGATTTCGCGGGTCGTGAGCTACGCGCATTAGCTACCGCATCTAGCGCCGAACACTTAAGGGCAAGACCTAAGTATTGTTGCGCGATCAGGGAGACGTTCGCTCAGCTCAGTTGCCGCTGAGCGCGCGCGGCAGCGCCTGCAGAAACCGATCGACCTCTTCATGCAATCCGATTGTCACGCGCGCCCAGGTGTCATAGCCGTCGAAGTGACGACCGACTTTGATCCCCTCGGCAAGCATCCGCTCTTGAAACCGCTGCAAAGGTCCACCGGTATCGAAGAACACGAAGTTGCCCTGGGCATTCGCTCGATGCAGTCCCATGCGATCGAGAGTTGCATGCACTTTCGCGCGGTCGCCGGTCAGCGCAGCGCGCGTCGTCTTCTGAAAATCGTGATCGTTGAAGCTCGCGATCGCAGCCGCAAGTCCCGTGCAGTTCGGCCAGGTGAGTGAGAGCGCTGCGAGGCGCGGCGCAAGTGCGCGAGGGGCGATTCCGTAACCGATGCGAAGACCCGCAAGGCCATGGAGCTTCGAGAACGTTCGCAATACGATCATGTTGGGGACGTCCTTGACGAGCGCTGCGACTGTAGCGACGCCCGGTTGATCGACGAGATCCATGTAAGCCTCGTCGACGATGACCGTGCACGCGACCGGAACCAACCGGATGAACTTCTCGAGCGCATCGCGCGTGACCGCGGTCCCGGTCGGGTTGTTGGGATTGCACACGTAGACCAGACGTGTGAGCGGCGTGATTGCCGCGCGCATCGCTGCAAGATCGTGCCGATGCTCTTTGTCCGGCGCGACCCAGCGCACTTTCAGACCGAGTGTCTGAGCGAACACCGGCAACTCTTCGTAGGTCGGCCGAGAGGCGACAACCTCGGCGCCGGGCGTTGCTACCGCCAGGAGACCAGCCATTTTGAGTAGTTCACCGGAGCCCGCGCCGATCACGATCTGGGACATCGCGACGCCCTCGTGCGCTGCGAGTTGATCCGTCAGCGTCTCGATCGTCACGTCCGCATATCGCGGCGCCTCACTGACACTCGCGAGAATCGCCTGACGAGCAGCCGGGGAGGGGCCATAAGGATTCTCGTTGCCGTCGAGTTTGAGCAACTTCGCTTTGTCGGATGAGGGATTCGGTGCTGCGACCAGTATGTTCGGCAATGGAGTCAGCAGCGCGGCCGCTCCAAACAGTGCAGCACGACGGGTCAGAAGATCTGAGGTCATGGTCGTCTCCCCGGGACTTGCCCCGGACTCTAGCTCTTCTGCAACAACACATCGAGCGTCTGGCACAGGTTGTCGACCGTCGCCGGCTTCGGCAGCCACACATTGAAGCCCAGTGACGAAGCGAGATCGAGCGTCTCCTGGCTGGTCCTGCCGGAGGTGAGGGCGAGCGGAATCCGCGGCCGGATTGCGCGCAACGCTTTCGCGACGTCGATGCCCGACAACCCTCGCATGGTGATGTCCGCAATGACGGCGTCGAACTGATTTGGATTGACCCGGAACGCGCTCACGGCAGTCTCCGGATCGGAGTAAACCGTGCAGCGATATCCTAGGATGGTCAACAAGCGTTTCAGGGCATGCGCCAACCGCTCTTCGTCGTCGATGTACAGGATGTGCTCGCCGTTGCCGCGAGCGGCGCCGTTGACGAGCGCCGGAGATTGATCAACAGCATCCGCGCCAGCCACAGGGAAATACACGCGGAACTTCGAGCCCTTGCCGACTTCGCTCTCTATCGTGATGGCGCCACCGTGATCCATCACGAGTCGATGCACGACCGACAATCCGAGTCCGGTGCCTTCGATGCCGCGGGTGGTGAAGAACGGCTCGAATATTCGCTCCATCGTCGCGCGGGTCATGCCAATGCCGGTGTCGTGGATCGAGATACGGACATACTCGCCCTCGTGCAGCTCGCCACACGCAGCTACCTCGCCTTTGGCGACGCGAGTGTGATCGAGGCTCAGAGTCATGACACCGCCAGCGGGCATTGCCTGACCGGCATTCGTGCCGAGATTGACCAGGATCTGATACACCTGGGTCGCATTCGCCGCGACGGCGGGTACCGCCGTGCCGAGTGCCGTTCGGAACTCCACGCTCGTCGGCAACGTGGCGCGCAGCAGGGCCAAGGCATCCATGACGATCGGTAACAACGCAATGGTCTTGCGTTCCGAGTCCTGCTTGCGGCTGAACAGGAGAATCTGTCTGACCAGCTCGTTGGCGCGCGCACTGGCGTTCTTGATCTCCTCGAAGTAATTGCGCGCCCCTGTGCCGCCAAACGTTTCCATGCAGCCGGACTCGGCGTTGGCCGCGATGATCGCCAGCAGATTGTTGAAGTCGTGTGCGATCCCGCTCGCCAGCGTCCCCAGCGCATCCATCTTCTGCGCCTGGTGCAATTGATCGCGCAGTGAGCGCCGCTCCTCGCGAGCGCGGATGCGATCGGTGATGACTTCAGTCAGCATCAGAATGCCGCCGATTTCGCCATTACCCTTTTGCCAGGGCTGTACCACCCAGCGCAGAAAATCCTGCGTGCCGTCGCCGCGGGGGAATGGATCCTCCTCTCGGGATTCCGTGGCGCCCTCCATGCATTTCTTGTGTACCGCTTTCCAGTCTTCGCCGATTTCTGGAAATACTTCGTAGTGCCCCAGGCCCTTGATGTCCCGGTCGCCCAGTCGATAGTCGGCCAGCCAGCGTCTGCTGCAGGCGAGGTAGCGCATCTGCGTGTCGAACATCGCAACGGCGGCGGGCGTCTCTTCGATCATGGTCTGTAGCAGCTTCTGCTTCTCCAGCAGTTCCTGTTCGGTTCGCTTGCGTTCGCGCAACTCGAATTGCGCGTAGCGAATTGCGTTGCGAACGGCCAGTGCCGGCAAGCGCATCAGCACGACGATGAGGACCATGAAGAGGCAGCTCAACCACCAGAGGGTGGTCGACTGATATTGGATGGCCGGTAGCAGCAGGCCAAACCTTTCGGCCAGAACCAAGCCAAGGCACAAAATGGCGCACACCGCAGCGGTTACTGCTGCTGCTCGTTCCCCGAGCAGCAAGCCGGTCATCAACACGACAACGATGTACATCGTCGCGCCGGGTGCGCGCATGCCTCCGCCGGCTGTGATCGCCAGAGCTGTTATCAACGAGATCAGGCCGGCAGCGAACACCATGGCCGCCAGATGCGTTCGGCCTCGATTCAGTCGCAGCACGGCAAATCCGAGGGCAATGATGAAGACTGCGGCCAACGCGGCCTGTGAATGTTTCTCAGGATGATTGATCGCCGCCAACGTTACGCACGCGAGTGCGATGGGGATAGTTGCGCACACCACGAGCTGGAAGATGTGTGCGCGGTGTATCTCGTCCTTGAGAGAAGGGGTCGGTGGTGCGATCAGACTCAACATGCGTTTGCTCTCAGCCAGAGTCCCAGTAGTACATCACCTTGCTGAAGTCGCGCTTGGCCAGGTCCTCACGACGGATGTAGAAGTTGCCGACGCCGCCGTCGCCCCAGCCCACTGCGTACCCGCCAGGTCCCTGCGAGTCCAGGCTGAAGAGCAGAACCCAGTTCTCATCGGGGAACTCCGATCTCGGGTCCTGTTGCTCGACGCGAGAGTATCCGCCGATTCGTGCGAAGTATTCCCAGCCGCCCATGAACTTCTCATACGCTTCCAGGACCTTCTCCGTGTCGCGATCGCGGTAGAAGAAATCTGCACCGTCCTGACCGAAGTAACGCTTGAAGCGATAGTCTTCGTATCGCACGTAGCTCGACGTCAGAGCGAAGATCAGCCGCGCTTCGTTGATCGCCGGAAACGAGTACTCGTCATCGATCGCGACTGCGGGCGCAGCCGTGATCAAGGTCCGGGCATCGCGAGAAATTCGCGGAAAGTAGAGCGCGCGAAAGTAACTCTGGTCCGTGAGGCGATCCCGCTCGCTCTTGTGCTTGCTGTCGCTGCGCATTCCCCACATGTGCTTGTCAGGCGCGTAGTCGGCCGAGAGGTAGAGCTGCAAGATGCCTTCTGCGGGATAACCCGGAAGCGGCGGCATCTCCGCGAAATTGATCTGCACGAACATCACCAGCGGCTTGGAATCGACATCCACGGGCCATGGCTTGTCTTTGGGGTAGTACGGAACACCGCGAAGCTTGCTGTTCCAGGGCGTGGTCGGTCCCAGGATCGGTCTCACGTCGACGTGGGGCAGCTTGGAGCGTGCGATCGCGCTGGCAAACGGCTGCAGTTGCGGCGGAAGGTTTGCCATGTTGGGCTGCTCTGCCGACGGCTTGAGCGCCGCGAGCACGGCTTTCGGAATGCGAGCGACGGTGATGTGCTTGGGGCCGTCGCCGATCTTCAGTCGCGCGACTTCTGCGCGCTTGGGAATGGAGATGATCGAGAGCTCATCGCTGCGAGTGTTCGCGATCAGGCACGTTTGTCCGTCCTCTGCAATCTCCGCCCAGCCCGGTGCATCTCCTACCGGAATGGTCGCGATGAGCGTCAGATCCTTCGCGTTGACCAACGCGGCATAGTCCGAGGTGCGAGCTGCGAGACACAGCGTCTTACCGTCATCCGTCAACGCCAGACCGTGATGCGGCGCTTCGAAGTCCCAATCGGCAGAGGTCACGCCCGGCTTCACCGGCAGATCGAGTCGACGAATCACTTTGCGGCTCGCGACATCGTAGGTGACGACCGAGTGCTCGTTCGAGAGCTGCGCGTAGATGAGTTTCTCGTCCGGCGAGAAGTGCCAGGGACGGAACGCTTTGTCGAGCTTGATGCGGTCGCGGACCACTAATGTCTCCACGTCCGCAATTGTCAACTGAAAGGGTTCGCCGGGCTTCTCCGTGAGCGGCTGCGCACTCGCTGAGCGCGGCAGAGAGCCCAGCGGGCCGAGGCTCGAGTTGTACAACCGCTTCCCGTCCTTCGATACCTTGTTGTCGTGGGGATAGATACCCGTTACCACGTGACCGAGGATCTCGCCCGTTGCAGCAGAGAGTTTGTAGACACGGTTGTCCATGAGCGCCGAGACGAACAGGCTGCGCCCGTCCTTGGTGATCGTCATGTGATCGGCGCGGCCGGTATTCAAGGAACGCTGCCACAGCCATTTCCCGGTCGATATTTCGAACGCGACGACGTCGCCAAGGTAGCCGCGCGAGATATAGATCGTGCGGCCGTCCGGGGAAACGTCCGTATCCTGCGCGTAGTTCGTCGCGCCGGGTCCCTTCTGCTCGGTCCGCGACGGATTGATGTCGAGCCCGCCAACGATCGAGCGTGACGCGATGTCCACGAGAGCGACTGTTCCGGCTTCGGCGTTGGCCACGAAAGCAATTTCCGTGCTGTCCGACTCTGTTGGCGCTGCGGACGCGCTCAGGGTCAGGCACAGAGAGATCGCGGAAACAGTGGCGGCGAGATCCAGTTGCATCCGGCCTCCGTGACCTAACGTTCGTCCGCGATGCTCGGCGTGAACGTCCAGGTCCATCCCGATTTTTTGACGATGAACGATTTCTTGTCCGGCGAAACGGCCAGTTGGTCGGAAGGCGGCAAGGGCATGCCGAACATGACTGGCGAAGGCACTCCGAATTCCTCGGGGTGCGTAACGACTTTTGGAGGGACTGTCTTGCGGCTAGCCGTGCATGCCTGCGCGACATCAACGGCGGGGTAGGTTGTCCGCACCTGCAGCTCGATCGAGCCGCCGAGTCCATCCTTTACGCCCAGCAGATCGTAATGTTCATAGTCGCCTTTCAAGACAGGCGGCAGGCAACTGGGCTCGCGGTCGCGCAGATTGGTCGCGGTCGACTTCGAGTTCTGAAACGTCGGTTGTCCGACGAGCTTCGCTTCCGACAACTTCCAGGACAGGTCGATGACCACGCGATCCGCGATGTCCGCCTGCCCGGAGCCGTCGCTGGCGATGTAGGTCTGCGACTTGTAGACGCCGACGATGTGATAGCGCACGAGGTCGGCCGATGCCCACTTCATCATGGCTTCTGTGTCCATTTCCTGAGGCTGGGCGGCGAGGGGAAGCAGACCGAGCAGTGCGATGACGAGCATGCGAAGTAGTGGGTGATGCATATCGACCTCTTGTAGTTGTCGGCGCAACCTAACACACAATTTTTATCCGTGGCATCCCACATGAAGCGAACATCATTATTGGGCCTTGCTCTGCTCGCTTGGGCGCTCGTGACCAACGCGGCCTCGCCGAAACTCGTCGTGCTGGACGTCGAGCTGACGGGCGACCTCGGCGGCCCTGAGTTCGCGGCGGAGCATCAAGCGCGGCTGAATCTGGCGAGCAGCAGGCTGCGCGAGCGCCTTTCCGCGACCGGTCTCTATCAGGTGGTCGACAACGGCCCCGTGCAGAAAACCATCGACGAGCGGAAGTCCCAGTATCGCTATCTTCACGACTGCAACGGTTGCGACCTGGATCTGGGGAAGCAGCTCGGCGCGGATCAGGTCTTGGTGGCGTGGGTCGATCGCGTGAGCGGACTCATTCTGTCGCTGACGTACGAGATTCACGACGTCGCAACAGGTCAGATCACCGCGCGGAAATCGTTCAGCTTCAGAGGCGACAACGACAACAGCTGGACCCACGCGATCGACTATATGGTGCGGGATCTGGTCGAGTCGTCAGGGCCAGCCTAGCGCCTTGTGAAAGAAGTAGCCGCACGCGATCAGCGCAAACAACACCCAAAACCACCTGGAGCGTCGCTGCAAATCTTTCGCGGAGGGCCAGAACGCCAACTTGAGTGCAATTGCGAGGCCCATGAATCCCCAGAAAGCGGGATAGAGATGCGGAAACCTGGCATTGAGCCATGGATCGTCGATGAGCCGAGGCGAATTGCGCAGGCCGAAGAGCCAGAGAATGGTGGGTAGCAGCAGTGCCACGAGTAGCAACACTCCGAGCAGCCGGCGCCATCCGCTGGGCTTCGACTCATCCTGCATGGAACGGCTTCGCAAGCTTTATCGTCCGAGCGACCTTGTCGTACCAACCCTGCGGCGCGTAACTGTCTCCGTGCAGGTAGCATTGCGCTTGCACTTCATCACTCCCCTCGGTGAATGTCAGCAACCAGCTCCGCGGCACTTGGTTCTCCGGCGTGCCGTGATACTGAGTCAGCTCCGCGACATTGACGAACGTCGTGCCCCATTTCTTCTCTATGTGTGATTTCCCACCGTAGCTATCGTCAGGCGTTGTGTGCGTGTGAGCGCCGAGCCATAGCGCGGTCGCCCCTGGAGTCGCAGACAGTACGCTCTCGAACGCGCCTGAGTCGGGTTTGCTATCGACCCAGTAGAGGAACGACGCACCCTGCGGCGTGCCCTGCGGGTAGTAGCCGTGATACCAGGACTTCCACGATCCGTTCTGATCGCGACGCATGCCTTCCCACTCGCCAGATGCAACCGTCGTGTCCTTGAGCATGTAGTGACTCGCGGTGACGATGATCGACGAGGGATTCTCCTCGACCATGTGCTGCCACCAACGAAACGTCTCGCCGCTGACCGCACCGCCGGGATTGCCACCGAGCGTTCCGCGACCGACTTTCTGCGAAGGCTCGTTGATGTCGCTCATCATCAGGAAGAGCAGGTTGCCGACCCTGAAAGAGTAGCGCTCCCACGTTCCTTCGATTGGAAACGGATGCTTGCTCGCATCTACGCGTGAGAACTCGGTGTGCTCGCCCGTGGGATCGATCCACTTGCGCCACCACCAGGCTTGCGGCTCGTCCAGGCCGCTGCGGTCGTGGTTGCCGGAGAGATCGTAGATCTGCTCGCGACGATGCTGCTTCAGCACGCTGAATTGACGGACGATCTCCTGTCCTTCGGCGTCCTTGGGCGTGCCTTGTGCTCCGGATACATCGCCGAGGTCCAGTGCGATGTCCCACGCGAAACCGTGCGGGCTCTCTGACTGTTTCAGTGCGGTCGCCAGACTGTCACGTCCATTCTGCTTGTCCGTGCCGACATGAGCATCGGAGAACACCCATACCTTGAATGTATGGGGCGCCGGGCTGGCGGCACGCGCGAGCCCATGCGCCAACACCGCCATCAGCATTAGCGATATACATGGAAGAGCTCGCATGGCGATTGCCATCACTTACTCGGGTACGGTCGTCCGTCCCGATGCGCGTAACCCTCGTCGTTCTTGAGCGCATGCAGGTCGATATCTGGATAGAACGCTTCGTCATCGGCCAGTCGACGCGTCCCGATATCGAGAATGGTCGCCGCACGGCTGGATCTGTTCTGCAGATGATGGCCATCACGTACGCCGGACGGGAAGCCTGCACAATCACCGGCCTTCAGCAGCTCTTCACCAGCATCGGTCACGAGCACGACTTCGCCGTCGAGCACGTACACAAACTCATCTTCCACTGTGTGCCAGTGCCGCTGACTCGACCAGGCACCCGGTGGCAGCACCAGTAGATTCACTCCGAATTGCGTGAGCCCGGCCGCATCGCCCAGGCGACGCAGGAATCGCTCGCGGCAGGGTTCATCGAATGGCGACGGATAGTCCGTGCCGCGTGTGCTCGGGGCCTGATCGATCCCGATCTTGTAGCTCATGATCGCCTCGCATCGCAGGGATTCGAGGCGCAACTATACGCCCGGGAGCGGCATCCATGCCGTGCACAGCGAACAGGGGGATGTCGGCCGTGTGCTCCCGGATTGTTGAACCAGATCAGCGAGCGGATTCGTTCGTCGCGACAGTGGCAAGTTGCGGCGGACGCCGACCGTTGAGTGCGATGACTGCGCCCGCGCGGTTGGCGACGCAGACGTTCTTGGCGATCTGTCGTCCGCTGGTCTTACCCGTTGCGATCAGCACGATCCTGTAGGTGTGCGACTGGGCATCGAGCGGGCTGATCGCGAAGTTCTCGGTGTCCACGATCACGCGCTGTTCTTTCGGCAGATTCGCGGCGACGAATGCCTGCACGCACGCATCCATTGCTTGCGTGACCGCGTCGGCGCGGCTGGCAAGCGGAGACGCGAGCAGTGCAAGCGTGGTGGTTGCGGCAAGGATGGGTCGGTTCATGATTCGCTCCCGAAACGTCAGTGAGAAGAAACGTTGCGAGGAACAATCTACGAATGCATGCGCGCGGCGACAAACGATTTGATTTCACGCGCCGTGCAATTGCGCTCATGCAGCGACGGTGAATTGCTCGAGGATCCATTGCTCCAGCGCGCGCACGTCCGGCCGCGCAGCATCCTCGTCGCGCAGGACCAGGAAATAACTCTCACCTGTGTGCAGCTCGGCGTCGAACAGTCTGATGAGCGAGCCTTGCATGAAGCGCTCCTGACCCAGAGGCGCCGAGACGAGTGCGACACCGACGCCATGTTCTGCAGCTTGTGCCGCTGCATGCATGGTATCGAGGCGCACGAGCTTCTTCGGGTGCAGCTCGATGCCGAGCGGCTGGGCCCATCGCTGCCAGCCATCGCGCCGCGCTTCGTGAATGATCAGCGTGTGACGATTGAGATCGCTGGCAGTGTCGATCGGCGCACGCTGCAGCAGCGTTGGCGAGCACGCCGGCACAAACGTCTGTGAGAACAGCTTGTGACAGGTGTGGCCACGCTGCAGCGTCGCACCGACCACGATCGACAGATCCGCATCGGGCGCGTGCAGCGCCGGCGGCGTCGCGGCCGTGTCGATGTGAATGTCGGTGTCCGGTTGCGCTTCCAGGAACGACAGCAATCGCGGCAGCAACAGTTCGGTCGCGAAGAAGGGCGGGGTGCGTAACCGCACTACGCTGCGCCCATGCCTGATCTGCAACTGCTCCGTTACCCGCTCCAGTTGCGCAAAAAGCGTCTCCACGTGCTGAAGATAGTTGCGTCCTGCTTCGGTGAGCGCGAGCGACCGCGGTCCGCGCTCGAACAGCACGATGCCAAGCTGCTCCTCCAATGCCTTGATCTGGTGACTGACTGCTGATGGTGTGACGAACAACTCCTCTGCCGCCAGCTTGAAGCTCAGGCGGTTTGCGGCCACCTGGAACGTCCTCAGAAACTTCAGCGCCGGCAGTCGCATGACATCGAGGAGCAAATCTCGTGCCGGCCGTGAGCGGCCGCTCGAGCGCGTTTTGCGAGGCTGTTTGCCGAAAGCAGACCGGCCCGCGCTCCATTCGCAGGCAATGCACGTCGCCGAACGCGCGTTTGCAGTGCGGGTCAGGTCTGCTACCGATTCTTACTGATCTGCTCGGCAGCGAGCTTCTTTGCGACGTCCAGTGCGTCGGCCGCCGCCACTTTTACGTCGGGCTCGACGCCCGTGCCTTCCCAATCGCCCTTCGTGACTGGATTGATGAAGCGCCCGAAGGGCACGCGGATGATGAAGTGATCGTCGATCCGGTGCGGCGCAGTCGGATGGGCGCCACCGCCGCTGGTCTCACCGATCAAGGTTGCTCGTTTGAGCGCCTTCAGGCTGTCGCTGAACTGTTCTCCCGCAGAGAACGTTCGTGACGAAGTGAGGACGAACACCGGTTTGCCGACGAACTTCTTGCCTTGCAAGTGCGCAAAGGTCCACAACTGCTCGGTGGTGTTCTGGCCTCGATCGTAGATGTCGCCCAGGTGCGTTCGCTCATCGAATAGATAGCTGCTGATCAGGGCAACCATTTGCGGCGCACCGCCGTGGTTGTCCCGCAGGTCGACGATGAGCGCAGCGCTGTCGGCGAGAAAGTTCATGGCAGCGATTGCCGTCGGCGCGCAGTACGTCGGTTCATCGAACCAGGTGAGCTTCAGATAGCCAATGTTCGGCGCGTAGTGATCGGCCTGCTCGAACCCACAGTTCCTGTCCGCGAGGACCTGAGGATCGGCACGAGGGTGGGAGCCGGGAGGTTCGGGCGGCTCGGGCGGTGAGGCTTCGGCAAAGAAATCGACGCCGAGGTGCTTGTCGCCGCTCAATGCGACGAGGTCATCGCCCAGCCGGATTGCGAACGTCTCGGCATCGGTGACGTTGCGATAGGCGCCGTGCTGCTGCTGGGTCCTGAGTTTCGCCGAGACCTTCTTTGCCACCTCGGGAAAAACGTAGAACTCATTGAGCACTTTCAGGGCACCGTCGATCACACGAGTCCGTTCCGCTTCGTCCACGACGATCCGCGTTGGCCTTTCGCTGGCTGGGTCGAGCGACAACAGGGTGATGTGATCGGGGTCGTACGACCTGACAATCAGCCGCCCATCGGTCTCTGCGGAGGTGGCTCGCTCCTTGGCCCGGAACACGATCCACCACTTGTCGCTCTCGCTGATGCTCAACAGGTCGTAGCCGCCAGTGCGCTCGCGACGCTGCATTTCGTCGTCGAGCGGCAGCCACGGCGCGTGGGCCTTCTCGAAGGATTCGAACGTTGCTCGATCCCCGCTGTTGAAGGCGTCGAGCCATTCGCTGAGTGCGTGGCCCGCAGGTGTGTCGGGAATAGACGGCGCTGTCCCGGCGCCGAGCGCCAGGACAGGCATTAAAAGGAGTAGCGTCCAGGTGCTA
>Ga0068862_100001833_pt1 | contig 19262 bp, 15 predicted proteins | sample KBSSwiS52_FD_66598 | JGI IMG/M metagenome (GOLD analysis project Ga0068862, IMG submission 66598) | Switchgrass rhizosphere microbial communities from Kellogg Biological Station, Michigan, USA - KBS Switchgrass S5-2 | ecosystem: Host-associated > Plants > Roots > Rhizosphere > Soil ... | reverse complement strand
CGGGTTCGTGATCTACGTCCCGGTCTACAAGCACGGCAGCCCCCTCGCCACGGTCGAAGACCGGCGCGAGGCCCTGGTCGGCTTCATCTATGCCCCGTTCCGGGCCGACGACCTGCTGCGCGGCATCCTGGGCAGCAGTGACCCGAACCTGGCGCTGGACGTCTACGCCGGCGAGCCGTCGCTGCGCAACCTCCTGCACCGCTCGCATCCGCCCTGGGTCGTGGGCCCCGATCCCCGGTTCACCTCCGCCGACCGCTTCGAGGTGGCGGGCTCCCCGTGGACGGTCGTCTACTCCAGCCTGCCGGTGTTCGACGCGGGCTCGGCGCGCGACCAGGTCTGGATCCTGCTCGTGCTCGGCCTGCTCACCAGCGTGACGCTGTTCGGCGTGAACCGGGCGCAGATCGCGGCCCGGGCCCAGGCCGAAGCCGCCAGCGAGACGAAGGACCGGTTCCTGGCCACCCTGAGCCACGAGCTGCGCACGCCGCTCACCCCGGTGCTCGCCGTGCTCTCGCGGCTGGAGAGGCGACCCGATTCCCTGCCGGCCGACGTCCGCGACGGCATGGCCATGATCCGCCGCAACGTGGAGCTGGAGGCGCGGCTCATCGACGACCTGCTCGACCTGACGCGCATCTCCCAGGGCAAGCTGGAGCTGCGGCGCGCTCCCGCCGACGTGCGCCAGGTGCTCGCCCATGCCCTGGAGGCCTCCGAGCGGCCGGGAGCGCCCGGACCGGCCCTGATCACCGAGATCGAGGACGCGGAGCTCTGGACCTGGGCGGACGCCCCGCGGCTCACCCAGGTCTTCTGGAACCTGATCAGCAACGCCCGCAAGTTCACGCCCCCCGAGGGGAACGTCCGCGTCCGCGCCTGGCGCGAGGAGGGAGAGGTGGTGGTCGAGGTGTCGGACACCGGCATCGGCATCGAGCCCGAGGTGCTGCCGCGGATCTTCGACGCCTTCCACCAGGGGCAGCGCAACATCACGCGGAGGTTCGGCGGGCTGGGGCTCGGCCTCGCGATCAGCGAGAGGATCGTGGCCCTCCACGGCGGCCGCATCGGCGCGGCCAGCCAAGGACGGGGCAAGGGCGCCACCTTCACGGTCCGGATGCCCGCGGGCAAGCCGCCCGTGCCCCCGAGCTTCCCCTGGGAGGCCGCGCCGGAGCCGCGTCCGGCCCGTGCCGCGATTGTCGGCGAAGACCGGCCGCTGCATATCCTCCTGGTGGAGGACCATCAGGACACGGCCGAGGCCATGGCCGATCTGCTCCGCGCCACCGGACGGAAGGTCACGGTCGCGGGCAGCGTGGCCGAGGGGAGGGCCGCGGCCGAGTCCGCGGGAAGCAATGGCGGGCGCATCGATCTGGTCCTCAGTGACATCGGGCTTCCCGACGGCAGCGGGCACGATCTGATGGCCGAGCTCTCGCGCCGCTTCGGGCTGCGGGGGATCGCCCTGACCGGCTACGGCATGGAGGAGGACGTGGAGCGCAGCCGCCAGGTGGGGTTCGCACGGCATTTGACGAAGCCGGTCAGCCTGGAGCAGTTGGAGTCGGCGATCCGCCAGGTTGCGGCGGAGTAGGACCTCACCCCCTGTCCCCCTCTCCCATCGCCCTCCCTTCCCCCGGGAGAGGGGGGACGTAACTGCGGCCTCGGCTGCGTTCCCCACTCTCCCGGTCGGGTGGGTGTGCGATGGGAGAGGGGGACAGGGGGTGAGGTCCGCTATACTCTGCGCCCTCATGCGTCCAAGAGGCGTGATCTTCACGCTCCTTCTTCTGGCTTCTCCCCTTGCAGCCCAGACCCTGGACGACGCCCGCGCCCTGCACGCCGCCGGCAAGCTGCGCGAGGCCGCCGACGCCTACCGCGCCGTGGCCGCAGCGAACGCCGCGAACACTCCTCTGGCCGCCACGGCCCGCAACAACGCCTGCGCGGTCCTCAACGAGCTGGCGGACTTCCGGGCGGCGCTCGAGGAGTGCGAGGCCGCGCTCCGCCTGCGGCGCCGGCAGGGAGATCCGCTGCGTCTCGCCCGCACCCTGAACAACGCGGGGCTCTCCCTGCACTACCTCGGCGAGTACCAGAAGGCGGAGGATTGCTTCCGCGAAGCGCTGGAGAGCAACCGGATCGCCGGCGACACCGAGGGCCAGGTGATCAACTTCTCCAACCTGGGCCTGGTCGCCACGTCCCAGGGGCGCTACAACCAGGCCCTCGACCTGCACGGCATGGCCGCGGCGCTCGCCAGCCGCCATCCGGAGGAGCCCTGGGCCGCCGTGCAGTCCCGCATCAGCCGGATCAACCAGGGGGTGATCCTGGAGAAGCTGGGCGCCTACCGCGAGGCGCTCGACGTCTACAAGGGGGTCTCGAAGGAGGAAGCCGAGCTCGATCCGCTGCGGCGCGCCATGCTGCGGGTCAACACCGGCGTGGTCTACCGCAACCTGGGGGACCCGGTCAGCGCCGAGGCCGCCTTCCGGGACGCCATGGCCATCTACGAAGCCGAGGGGGACCGCGCCGGCCTCTCGAACGCCTGGCTCAACCTCGGCCTCGTCCATCACCTCAACCTGCGCCGGCCGCGCGCCGCCGAGGACGCGTTCCGCAAGGCCCTGGGCTTCGCCCGGGCGAGCGGCGACCGCTCCGAAGAGATCCAGGATCTCTTCTACCTGGGGCGCCTCCTCCTGGAGCAGGGCCGGACGGACGAGGCCGGCGCGGTCTTCACCCAGAGCCTGGAAGCCGCGCGCCGGAGCGGCTCGGCCGAGGGCCGGTGGTCGGCCCTGGAGGGGCTGGGACGGGTGGCGGCCGCCCGCGGGGAGAACGCGCGCGGCGTGGAGCTGCTGGAGCAGGCCATGGGCGAGATCGAGAAGGTCCGCTCCTCGCTGCGGCGCAGCACGCTCCGCAGTCACTTCTTCGGCGAGCGGCGGCCGGTCTATGCCCTGGCCGTGGAGCTGCTCGCCCGCATGGACGCGCGCGAGCCGGGCGCCGGGCACGCGGAGAGAGCGCTGGACATTGTCCAGCGCGCCAAGATCCGGGAGCTCCTGGATACGCTCGGCAGCGCCGGACGGGAAGCCTCGCCGCTCGCGGCCGGCGCCCTGCGCGAGAAGGTCGGCGACGGCATCCTCCTGGAGTACTTCCTAGGGGAGGAGAACCTCTTCCTCTGGGTGGTGCGCGGCGACGGCGTCCGGATGGCGAACCTGGGGCCGTACGAGCCCATCCTGGCCGACGCCGTGGCGGTCCACGGCGCTCTCAGCCGGCGCCAGGCCCCGGATCCCGCCCGGCTCGCCCGCCTCTCCCGGGTCCTGCTCGGGCCTGTCGGAGACCTCGGAGATCCCTCCGAGGTGCGGATCGCGCCCGACGGCTCCCTGCGCTATCTGCCGTTCGAGATCCTCGCAGCTCCCGGCGCGCGCGGCTCGCCCGGGGCGCTCCTCCTGGACCGGGCGCCGGTGAGCTATCTCCCGAGCGGCTCGGCCCTGGGCTGGCTCCGCTCCCTGAGCTACGTCGAGCCGGACTTCACCCTGGTCGGCTTCGGCTCGCCCGCGATCCCGCGGGACTCGGCGGCCGGCGAGCTGGCCGCGCGCTACCGGCTGCCGCCGCTCCCCGGAGCCGAGCACGAGCTCGAGGCCATCTCCGAGCTGCTGCCGGGCCGGCACGACCTCCACACCGGACCCGATGCCGGCGAGGAAGACCTGCGGCGCACCCTCGCCAAGGGCGCCCGGATCGTCCACCTCGCGACCCACGCCGTCATCGACGAGCGCCCGGGCCGCGGCGCCGCGATCCTGCTCGCGCCCGGCGACGGCGAGGACGGCCTCCTCGATCCCGAGGAGATCGTGAACCTCCAGTACCGCGCGGACCTGACCGTGCTCGCCGGCTGCCGCACGGCCCTTTCCCCGGGCACGGAGGAGGGGGACGCGCTCGCCAGCCTCACCGGCGCCTTTCTGGCTTCAGGCTCTCCCGGGGTGCTTGCAACCCTTTGGGAAGTCGGGGACGAAGCCACGGCCACGTTCATGGAGCAGCTCTACCACGAGCTCGGCAAGGGACGGCGGCCGGCCGAGGCCCTGCGCCGCGCGAAGCAGCGCCTGCGCCAGGACCCGCGCTGGAACCGGCCCGACCTGTGGGCGGGGTACGTGCTGACCGGCGAGGTGCCGCCGGTCGCCCACTCCGAACGGACGCGCTACGTGATCGGGACCCTGGTCCTCGCGGCCATCGCGCTCACGCCGTTCTTCCTCGACTGGCGGGTGGCACGGCGATTGAACCACCCACGGAAGGAGGCATGATGGACCTGGACATCCAGAACGAAGAGGGGAAGCGGTACTACATCCAGTTCGAGGGAGAGCGGGCGGAGCTCACCTATGCTGACAGCGGCAGGACGCGCGACTTCCGGCACACCTGGGTTCCCGAGGAGCTGCGCGGGCGCAAGATCGCCGAGAAGCTGGTGAGCCACGCCCTGGACGATACGATGCGCAACGGCTACAAGTTCATCGCCACGTGCCCCTTCGTGGAGCGCTTCGTCGAGAAGCATCCGGAGTACCGGAAGGGGCTGGCATCCTGAACGGGAGGGTTGAGATGGAAGACGACCTCGACATCCATCATGACGAGCAGGCGAAGCGCTATACCGTGACGAGCGGCGGCCAGGAGGTGGGCCTGCTCACCTACCGCGTGCTCGGCGAGCACCTGGTCGACTTCACGCACACCTACGTCCCCCCCGAGCATCGCGGACGCGGCATCGCCGAAAGGCTCGTGGAGCACGCGCTCGAAGAGACCCTCCAGCGCGGCTGGCGCTTCCATGCTTCGTGCTGGTACGTGGCCGGGTACGCGCGGCGGCATCCGCGGTTTCAGGAGGCGCTGGCGTAAACGAGCCCCGGAATCCCCCACCCCACCCCAACGTTACCCTTTCGAAACCATGAGATACCCAAAGCTCCTCCCGCTGCTCCTCTGTCTCCTCGCTGTGGCTCCGGTGCTGGCCCAGGCCGCCCCGCCGGCCCCGGTTCCTCCGGCCCCGCCCACCGCCGAGAACCTCGAGGCCCTGCTCCCGGTCGATCCCGAGATCACGGTCGGCAAGCTGCCGAACGGCCTGACCTACTACATCCGCAAGAACAACGTCCCGGCGGGACGCGCGGAGATCTGGCTCGTGGTCAACGCCGGCTCGGTCCTGGAGGATGAGGATCAGCGCGGTCTCGCGCACTTGGTCGAGCACATGGCGTTCAACGGCTCCCAGGGCTTCGAGCACCAGGACCTCGTGCGCTACCTGGAATCGATCGGCATGCGCTTCGGCGCGGACGTCAACGCCTACACCGGGTTCGACGAGACCGTCTACACGCTCACCGTCCCGACCGACCGGCCGGAGTTCGTGGAGCAGTCCTTCCGCATCCTCAAGGACTGGGCGGACGGCATCAGCTTCGATCCCGAGGAGCTGGCCAAGGAGCGCGGCGTGGTCGTCGAGGAGTGGCGGCTCGGCCGCGGCGCCTCGGCGCGCATGGACGACCAGCAGTTCCCCATCCTCTTCCAGGGCTCCCGCTACGCCGAGCGCCTGCCCATCGGCCAGAAGGAGATCCTGGAGAAAGCCACGCCCGACGCCCTGCGCCGCTTCTACCACGACTGGTACCGGCCCGACCTCATGGCCGTCGTGGCCGTGGGCGACTTCGATCCGGCCGGCATCGAGGCGCAGATCCGCAAACAGCTCGGCGTCCTCAAGAACCCGGACAAGCCCCGGCCGCGCGAGGTCTTCCCGGTGCCCCCGCACCAGGAGACTTTGTTCTCTTTCTCTGCCGATCCCGAGGCCACGGACACCACGGTCGCCATCCACTGGAAGCAGCCGAAGCGCCGCGAAGACCGGATCGTCGACTACCGCCAGTCGATCGTCGAAGAGCTCTACCATGCCATGCTCAACCAGCGGCTGGACGAGATCGCGCAGCGCCCCGATCCGCCCTTCCTCTGGGCCGCCTCGAACACCGGCCGCTTCGTGCGCTCGGCCGAGGTGACCTCGCTCGCCGCGGGCGTGCGCAACGGCGGCGTCGAGACCGGCCTGGAAGCGCTCCTGACCGAGGTCGAGCGCGTCCGGCGCCACGGCTTCACCGCCGGGGAGCTCGAGCGCGCCAAGAAGGAATGGCTTCTCGGCTACGAGCAGGCCGAGCGCGAGCGCGGCAAGATCGAGTCCACCACCTTCGCCGAGGAGTTCGTGCGCGCCTTCACCTACGGCGAATCGGTCCCCGGCATCCCGGCCGAGGTGCTGATGGTGCGCCGCTTCCTGCCTGGCATCACCCTCGACGAGGTGAACCACCTCGCGGACGAGTGGCTGACCGATCACAGCCGCGTCGTGCTGGTCAATGCTCCCAAGAAGGAAGGCACGGCCCTGCCGGCCGAGGACCGTCTCCGCAACGTGTTCGCGGCCGTGGCGTCGAGGGAAGTGGAGCCCTACGTGGACCGCGCCGTGGCCGGACCGCTGGTGCCGGCGGCGCCGCAGCCGGGCACGGTCCTCCGCGAGAGCCGCATCGAGGAGATCGGCGTCACCGAGTGGCGCCTGTCGAACGGCGTGCGCGTGCTCTTGAAGCCCACGGATTTCAAGAACGACGAGATCCTCCTCACCTCCTACAGCCCCGGCGGCCATTCGCTGGTCTCGGATGCCGACTTCCCCTCCGCTCTCTTCGCCACCGCCCTGATCGGCGAGGCGGGCTTCGGGCAGTTCGACTCCATCTCGCTCGAAAAGGCGCTGGCGGGCCGCTCGGTGCAGCTCGGACCGTACATCGCCCAGCTCGAAGAGGGGGTCGAAGGGGGCTCGTCGGTGCGCGACCTGGAGACCCTGCTCCAGCTCGTCTACCTGAGCATCACGGCGCCGCGCCAGGACGAAGCCGCGTTCCGCTCGGTGCTCGACCGCATGCGCTCCTTCGCCGAGAACCGCCTGGCCGATCCCGGCGAGGTCTTCAACGACGCCATGATGCGCGCCCTCACCCAGGGCAATCCGCGCTGGCAGCCGATCTCGCCGGAGCTGATCGGCAAGGTCGATCCCGATCTCGCCTGGCGGATCTACCGCGACCGGTTCGCGGACGCGGGCGACTTCACCTTCCTGCTGGTGGGCAGCTTCCAGCCCGAGACGATCCGGCCGCTGCTGCTGACCTGGCTGGGCGGGCTCCCCACGAAGGGGCGCAAGGAGACCTGGCGGGACGTGGGTGTGAAGCCGCCGGACGGCGTGGTGGAAGTCAAGATCGAGCGCGGCCTCGAGCCCAAGAGCCAGGTACAGATCGTCTTCACGGGCGACGCGCAGTTCAGCCGCGAGGCGCGGCACGAGATCGCGTCGCTCTCCGACGTCCTCGACGTGCGGCTGCGCGAGGTCCTGCGCGAGGACATGGGCGCCGTCTACGGGGTCGACATCAACGCCGGGCTCGACCGCCGGCCGCGCGCGCGCTACACGTTCACGCTCACCTTCGGCTGCGCGCCCGAGCAGGTGCAGCCGCTGATCAAGGCCGTGTTCGCCGAGATCGAATCGATCCAGAAGAACGGCATCGGCGACAGCTACGTCCAGCAGGTGCGCGAGAAGCAGCGCCGCGAGCGCGAGACCAGCCTCAAGACCAACGAGTTCTGGCTCGCGGCCCTGGAGTCCTACGACTCCGAGGGGCTCGACCTGCGCGACCTGCCGCGCTACGAAGAGCTCGTGCAGAGGGTGAGCTCGAAAACCATTCAGGACGCCGCCCAGCGCTACCTGCGCCGCGACCGCTACGTCCTCGGCGAGCTCGATCCGGAGAAAAAGGAAGCGAAGTGAGCGGAGAAAGGACCTCAAGGACACCAAGGACCTCAAGGACAAGGCCCGGCTTCCCCGTCCTTTTCGTCCTTTATGTCCTTTACGTCCTTTTCGTCCTTTCGCCCGCCCAGGCCGCCGAAAGGGTCCCCGGCCAGTTCATCGCCAAGATCCACACCGAAGCCCTCGGCCGCGCTCCCGATCCCGAGGAGTGGCAGGAGGCGGTGGCCTGGTTCGCGGCCAACGGCTGCAGCGCCGCCACCCTGAACGCCTGGACACGCAGGATCTATCTCTCCGGCGACTACCTCTCGCGGGGCTACGACGCCACGGAAGAGCTGCTCACGCTCTACCGCGGCGTGCTCAACCGCGAGCCCGACCCGACCGACTTCTACCTCCGCCTGAAGGCGCGGCGCCGGGGCCAGGACTTCCGCGCCACCGTGGATGCCTTCTTCTCCACCCGCGAATTCCGCCGGCTCACCAAGAAGATCTGCGGCGCCCAGACCGGCTATTCCTTCGGCACGCAGCCGGTGCTCGCGCTCCCGCTCTCCGTGAGCGGCGGAGGGTTCGAAGGCACGGGCGCGCAGCTCCAGGCGCTCCTCGACGCCACGCCCGCGGGAGAGACCGTCTGGCTCGCCCAGAAGGCCGTGGTGCGGCTCAACGCGCCGCTCGTGATCCCGCCGAGGGTGACGCTCGCCACGGTCGGCTTCCCGGAAACGATCCGCTACGCCCGGATGGCCCGGCTCGTGCGCAACGCCGCCTTCAAGACCGCGGCCGTGACCCTCGAGGACGGCGCGGCGCTCGAACACGTCTGGGTGGACGGCCAGCGCGGCGTGGTCGGCTTCGTCGACGACGGCATCAACGTCCGGCTCCTGGGAGGCGACGGCACCCGGATCCGCAACAGCGTGATCACCAACTCCGCGGGCTGGTCGAGCGTCCAGGTCTTCGGCACCTCCGAGGGCTTCCCCTGCCACGCCGTCCAGGTCTGGGGAAACCTGATCACGGCCTACTCCAGCGGACACGTCCGCGGCAAGCTCAAGCACGACCCCTGGACCGACGGCCTGAGCATCTCCTGCGAGAGCACCCTCGTCCAGGACAACCACATCGTGGACGCGACCGACGTGGCCATCGTGCTCTTCCGCGCCCATCCCGCGGTCCAGCGCTCCACGGTGCGGCTCAATCGCATCCTCGCCGCGGGCAATTCGGCCTACGGCGCGATCTCGATCGACGGCCTCCAGGGCCGCGGCACGAAGCCCGACTTCCGCGGCGCGATCGTCGAGGACAACACCTTCTGGACCGCTCCCGGAACGCACTTCGACATCGGAATCGCGGTCGGCACCCGGGCCTGGTTCGGCCCCCCGGCGGATCTCGCGAGCGGCGTCTGGGTGATCGACAACACCACGGCCGGAATCCCCACCCGGGTGGACAGCGGCATCGCCGTCAGCGGCATGCTCGAAGCCCACGTCACGGGCAACGACCTCGACCTCATCCTGGTGGACGTCTCGCGCTGCCCCAACGCCGCCGTCGGAGCCTCGGTCGCCGCCGGCTGGGCCTCGGGGGAGATCCAGCCGTACACCGACGCCGCCTACGACCGCTGCATCGGGCACTGAGACCGGCAAGGACCTCAAGGACACCAAGGACGACGGAGCTCTCCTCTCCGGGTCCTTGGTGTCCTTGGTGTCCTTGCCGTCCTTCAGCTCTCCGCAGCTCTGCGCTACCATACCCGCCATGTCCCAGGCCATGCGCCGCGTGCGCGGCGACCTCTTCGAGCTCACGGAGCCGCCCTCCGACCCTCGCCTCTCCAACGCCGACCTCGCCCCCACCCGGGTCGAGCAGCGCACCTGGAGCACCTACCACATCGCCTCGCTCTGGATCGGGCTCTCGGTCTGCATCCCGACCTACCTGCTCGCGGCCGGCCTCGTCCAGGGCGGCATGAGCTGGAAGCAGGCGATCTTCACGATCCTGCTCGGCAACGTGATCGTGGCCTTCCCGATGGTGCTCATCGCCCACTCGGGCACGCGCTTCGGCATCCCCTTCCCGGTGCTCGCGCGCGCCTCGTTCGGAACGGTGGGCGCGCACGTGCCGGCGATCCTGCGCAGCCTCGTCGCCTGCGGCTGGTTCGGCATCCAGACCTGGGTGGGCGGGCAGGCGATCCAGACCATGCTGGTCACGGCCTTCCCCTCCTGGGCCAACGTGCCGGGCGGCGCCTGGATCGCCTTCTTCGCGTTCTGGCTCTGGAACATGTACATCGTGGTCCGGGGAAGCGATTCGATCAAGTTCCTCGAAGCCTGGGCCGCCCCGTTCCTGATCGCCGCCGGTCTCGCCCTTCTCGCCTGGGCCATGCTGCGCGCCGGCGGTCTCGGGCCGATCCTCGCGCAGCCGAGCCAGTTCCAGACGACCGGCGAATTCCTCAGGTTCTTCGTCCCCTCGCTCACCGCCATGGTAGGCTTCTGGGCCACGCTCGCGCTCAACATCCCCGACCTTTCCCGTTACGCCCGCGACCAGCGCGCCCAGGTCCGCGGCCAGTTCCTGGGTCTCCCCACGACCATGACGCTCTTCTCCTTCATCGGCATCGCCGTGACCTCGGCCTCGGTCCTGATCTTCGGCGAGGCGATCTGGGACCCGGTGGTCCTCCTCTCGAAGCTGGAAAGCCCGGTGGTCATCCTGATCTCCCTCTTCGCCCTGTTGATCGCCACGATCACCACGAACGTCGCCGCGAACGTCGTGGCGCCGGCGAACGGCTTCGCGAACCTCTGGCCCGCGCGCATCACCTTCGCGATCGGCGGCCTGATCACGGGCGTGATCGGCGTGGCGATCATGCCCTGGCGTCTCCTCTCCGACTATGGCACCTACATCTTCGGCTGGCTGGTGGGCTACTCCGGCCTCCTCGGTCCGATCGCCGGCATCTTCATCGCCGACTACTGGCTGATCCGCAGGACCAACCTCTCCCTCCCCGACCTCTACAAGGAAGATGGCATCTACGGCCGCTGGAATGGAAAGGCGCTGGTGGCGCTCGCCGCGGGGGTCGCCATCGCGCTGATCGGCTTGGTGGTGCCGGAGCTGCGCGTGCTCTACGACTATGCCTGGTTCGTGGGCTTCGCCGTGGCGTTCGTCCTCTACTGGGCGCTGATGAGAGGGACGCCGCAGGTGGATCTGGACGCCGTCTAGCCGTCCTCGGACGGGAGCTTGTCCGAGCCGCCGAGGCTTTCGGAGCACGGAGCGGACGGTTCCGGACGCTTCCGGAGCGGCCATGCAAGCAGAGCGGACGGTTCGCGATGCATCGCGAGCGGCTCCGTACGCGCCGCGGACGGTTGGGAACGTGCCGCGAACCGTCCGCGGCGCATTGCGAGCCGCCCGTTCCGCGTACAGAACCGCTCGCTGCGGTTGCGCCGCCGCTCTCTTTCCGTGGCAAGCCGCCCTCGACACGTGCACGGCCGTCCGGACCGGGCCAGGGGTCGTTTAACCCCTTAGGGGCCGGCGCCTGCCGGCCCCGATTTCCCTCAAGAGTGAGCCCCGTGCGGGGCCTTGACCACAATGCTAATTGTGCTAAAGTAATTCAGAGAGGAAACTCGCCGATTGCAGGCGCCTTGATGGGCGTCTGTCGCTTGTGTCGGTTAAACCAGACTGTTTCCAAGGAGACTCTCACCATGAAGAAGAAGAAGCAGGTACTTAAGCTCAGTAGAGAAACGCTCCGGATACTGAGCGGGCCCGGCTTGAGCCACGCCTATGGCGGTGCGACACTCGGCTGCGCCACAGCGTCGATTTGCTCTGAGTGCGAGACCATTGTCTCCTGCGAGCCCACTAACCTCTCTGCTTGTTGTTAACCTCTAGACGGGCTCGCAGTGGTGCTCTTTCCCTTTTTTAAGAAGGCCCGCCAGTCGAATGCTCAAGACCCTGGCATCCGCTGGTCGGGCCTCCGGCCCCCCTGTAGTGCCTGCCGAGTGTAGAAAGCAACCCTCGGAATCTGGCCGACCCTGCCGGGGCGAGCCATCGCCTGGATCGCTCTCTACAACGACTTCGACGTCGCCAAGATGGTGAACGAGACCCTTCGCAGGCGGCGGATCGGCTTTTCCGGCATGGGCAACACGCGAGACGATCCTGGCAGCATCCATCACGGGCCTGAGCCGTACTTCCTTCACATCCACTTCAACATCATGCCGCGTTCGGACGCGGCGCAGTACATGGCCGGCAAGGGGACGCTGCCGTACATCGATCTGAGCCATCAGCCATGAGATAGAATGGCTGGCGTGTAGCTATGTCAGCCCTCATCACTCGTGAACGCCCAGAATAAGTGCCTGCCAAGTTTAGAAGGTAACCTCAGAAATCTGTCCTTTGCCCACGCCTTGGCCTGTTCTGTAGGGCCTTCCATACACTCTCTTCGACCGATCTGCTCGCAGAGTCGGCGTCAAAGAGGTCATTCGCCCAGAATAGGTGCCACCCATTAGAAGGCCCCTTGTCAACTCCCGACACCTCTCCCTTCCGGGAGTTGGTTAGTTCCGGACGGTCGGTCTCTCGGACAGTACAAGGCTCGTTGCGGTGGTGCGCGCCCGTTGTCTCGTGCGTTCGGTACGGAGATCCGTACCAGCCACCCATCGGGATCAAGGTGCCGGAGCCGGGAACCGGCTCCGGCACCCCTGGCACGGTTATGTGCCCCCAGAAAATCTTCGGTTCCAGGTCGTGTCCAAGGCTTGGGGACAGCCGTAGTGAGCTACCCCGCAGAACGGGGCGCCAGCACCTTGTGGCTCGCGACCTGGGCGCATCTCCTACAAAGAGCAGAACGGCGGGAAACAAGGGCTCAATCAGCCAGAGATGGTTAAATCCAGGCACCTAGTCCGAGCTCCCTGTTCCCCGCCGAAATCAACCAAAGGCTTGAGTGGCCTGGAATGGCACCTGGTCGCGCATCACGTAGAAGCAGGCGCGGGCCATTTTGTGGGCTACCGCCCGCAGGGCCACGAGCGGGCAGGAGCGAGCCTTTTTTCGTTCGTAGTACTTCTTGGCCAGCGGCTCGAACCGGATGGCGAAGTGTGCGGCCTCGATAAAGGCCCAGGACAGGTAAGGATTCCCGTTGCGGGTGTTGCCCTTCCCCTTCACCTTGCCATTGCTGAGATGCTGGCTGGGAACGCAGCGGCAGTAGGAGCAAAAGTGCCCGGCGTCGGGAAAGCGAGAGAGCGATCCTGTCTCATAAAGGATCGTCATGGCGAGAGTCTTCCCGATGCCAGGAATGCTTTCCCGGAATAGGTTCCGGAATAGGTTCCTGCCGAGTGTAGAAGCTAACCACCGAAATCCACCTTCTGCCCATGCCGTGGCCTGTGCTGGAGGCCTTCCATACGCTCTCTTCGACCGATCTGCTCGCGGAATTGGTGTCAAAGAGGCCATTCGCCGGCCGGCTTGGATCTCTGTATCGATATTCGGGCGGACCTCTCCCTTCCTGGAGTTGTCCAGTCCTGAAAATCCTTGGATGAGTTCGCTCGAAGGCACCGATCACCGTCTGCGGCGGTACCGGCGGTGCCGTTGCTCAGGCACGGACGAACGGCAGACCCGGCGGGAAGCAGCCGTTGGGAAATCTCGCCGAGCGGTCTCCAGCCTTGAGCCTCTCCGCCGCCTCGCGGAAGGCCGCAAGGAAGAGGCCATAGGCCTTCCGCAAGGCCTCGCGCGCCGCCTTGGTCGCTGCGTGAAAGCGCGGCGCCGGCGACTTCTTCGACTTGTTTGGAGAGGTGTGCGGGTGCTGGCGCAGGATGGCCGCCGGGCCAAGCGGGGCACGGCCCGTACGCTTGCGCTCCGCCGCGGCGTCGGCATCGATCTCCTGGACCAGCTCAGCGACGAGCTCGCGGTAGACCTCCGGACTGAGGTGACGCCAGCAGGGAAGCTGAGAGAGCTCGACGGTCTCTTCGGTCGCATGGCACCGGGGCTCGAAGGCCTCTCTCCGCAGCTTGGCCCGGTGCTCCGCAGTCCGGTCGAACCAAGTGCCCCGAACAGGCTCGCCGCTGAGCACGTTCTTGACCAGACTGATGCCCGGCCAGTCCTCCACCCGGGCCACCAAACCCTCCTTGACCCCGTTGGCCAGGACGTAGCGCAGCCGGTCGACCTGCGCCGCGGGCTCGTCGCTGATCACGATCGCCTCGTAGCGCCGCGACCAGAGCTTGTCCCGCCACTTCCTCAGCCGGCCGACCTCGCGGGCCACGTTGGTCTGGAAGTAGCCCATGAATTCGGCCATGCGCTCGGCATCCGGAACCCAGGCCAGGAGGTGATAGTGGTTCGAGGCGACAAAGAAAGCCGAGATCTCGACCGGATGGAGACGCTGGGCTCGGCCGAGGACGCCGAGCACGATCTCGTTCAGAGCCGGGTCGGGCCGGAGAAGATACCGGCTCTGGATCGTGCGGCAGGTGATTTCGACGAGGGCGCCTTCTTCTGGGATGAAGCGGAGTGGTCTTGACATAGTACCCGTGTAGAGACGGAAAACGGGTCCAAAATGTCATTCCTGGGAATGCTGGAAAACAGATGGCAACGTTTGGCTGGCACTTGGAACTGCAGACCGGGAGGGTGGAATCGGCCCTTCCGTGGAGCTCGATCCGGCAACGCTCGGCGGCCCGGGCTCGGCCGCCCTCGTGCGGTTCAAGCTGCCCACCGAGAAATCCGACCGTCCAGGGATTCAGCTGCCGTCGCGGCTGCATGGCAAGCTGGTTCTCGCCTGGAAGGGAACGCCCGGTTTCGATCGCTGCCAACTGCCGTCTCGCCCGCCGGAGGCGGTCGCGAGAGCTGCAATCCAGCAGGAGCGCGAGGACGACGCCGAGTCGTTCCTGCAACGACTCGCTCCCCCATCGGACGAGCCGGGCCCCGCGGCCCCGTCGCCTCCAGGTTCGCCCCCCTTCCTGGCCGCGGGCCTCCCCCGGACAGGACCGCTCGGCGAGCCGCTCTTCGACGACTCGCCGGTGCTCCCCGGGCAGATCGCCGGGGTTGCTCCGGCGAGCAACGACCGGGATGAATTCTTTCCTCCCGAAGAGCTGCAACCGTTGAGCTCCGAGCAACGGACGAGGCGCTGCCGGGAGATCGTCAACACTCCCCAGCCCGCGGATCCCGACGCGCGCGAGAGGCTCCAGGAAAAGAGAGAGTATTGCCAGGAGCTCCGGTTCGCCCGGTCCAGCGATGTGCCCATCGGTCAGGAGAAGAAAGCCCTGGACGCGGTCTGCGCCCAGGCTGCCGGCCAGAAGGCCGACAACCTGAGCGAGGCCGATCGGAAGCGCCTGCAGGATCTACAGCAGTTCTGCGGGCAGCAGCCTCCCTAGCAAGCGGCTCAGAGGCGGGTGAAGGTGATGCGGCCCACCGGCATCGTCTGGCCGTCCTTCATGAAGTGGCGGCCCTTGTTCATGCTGGTGGGTTTCTTGGGATCGTTGTCCTTGTCGTCGGCCAGGTAGGTGGTGCCGTCGTCGCCGCCCGAATCCCAGGCGGTGGCGTCCACGGTCTTGCTGTCCACCCAGGAGCCGTTGTCCCTCAGGTTGACGTCGGACACGCCGGCAAACCAGTCCGGGCTGGGAGCGATCATGGCCACCAGCGACACCATCGGGTGCGCATCGTCGACCGTCACTTCCGCCGTGGCGGTCTGGGAGAAGTCTTTCAGGGGATCGGATTCGGTCAGCGCCAGCGCGTTGCCGGCGCCGATGGCGGCATTGATCTCGGCGCTCAGCGGATCGTGCTTGCCTTCTTCCGAAAGCCGCTCCAGGCCCGGGGTCGGCATCTGGCCGTCCAGGAACAGGTGGTAGCTGGCGTTGTGCGCGGTGCCGATCAGGCCGGAGAAGTGCGGCTTGTGGATCAACGAGGTGTCGGGATATTCGAACGGGAAGTTGTCCTTGGTCCACAGCGGGGTGAATTCGACGCGGTACTTGACCGGACCGGTTTGCGCCATGGTGTCGGCGGCGGCCGGAGTGGCCTCGACGACCGCGGTCTCCGTTTCCTCGGCCTTCGGCTTGCAGGCGCCGATGGCCACGAGGGACAGCATCATCAGGATCAAAAGCTTCGTTTGCAGTCGCATCGTTCTGCTCCTTTGGGTTCGTTAATCATCGAGACGCGTGATCAGGGTGTTGCTTCCGCTGCGGGCGATCGCCGCGGGGCGGCTGCCGGACGGAAGGCTCCGGCTCGCGGTCAGCGTGGGGAGGCCGGAGCCGTCGAGGCGGTACCGGAGCACGGCGGGGTCCGAGCCGGCGCGCAGGACGTCCAGCTCGGCGCCGGAAACCACCACATCCATCGCCGGCCGAGGCCGCCGGTCCCGCAGCAGGATTCGCGGCTTTCTCGGATCGGAGACGTCCACCACGCCCAGGCCGCCGCCGTCCGCGAGATACACGCGGTTGCCTCGCCAGACGGCGATCAACGGGAAATGCGCGGGCTTGAAGCCGCCGGCTGTAAAGCCGGCATCCTTCAATCCGAGCCGGCTCAGCGCTTTCAGGCCCAGCGGCCGGCGATCGATCCCGGCGAAGATGATCGCGAAGTCCGGACCGAACGTATGCGTGGAGATCGCCGCCAGCCGCCCGTCCGGGCTGAGGGCGATATCGGGTTGGCCGCGGCCGAAATCCGCGGTGATCACTTCCTTGCCGAAACGGCCGTCGCGGCCGTATTCACGCAAGGTGAGCTGCGAGGTGCCGCCGGACACGGCCACCACGCCGGCGGCCGCAGAGACACCCGAGAACGGCGCAACCGGCACCTCGACGATTTCGCCCGACGGCGAGGGCCGGTCCGCGTCGGCCAGCGAATAGGTCATCAAATATCCGGGCGGCGTGGCATCGAGCGCGAAAAGCCAACCGCCGGCGATCGCCAGGTCGTCGATCCGGTCGGCCGGAGCTTCCGGCGGTACGAGCGTCCGCCGTTCCTGCGTTGCCGGATCGACGACTTCGATGCCGCCGGCGCCCGCCGCGAGATAGGCGTGGCCGCCGGCCAGGACGGCCTGGGTGCGTGCCGAAGGCGACGCGGCCGGGTAATGCCACGCATTCCAGCCCAGCGCGAGCCAGCGGTGGCCGAGGAGGGCGGCCAGGCCCAGGGCCAGAGCTGCGCAAAGGAGGGTGACCCGCAGGCGTGAAGGTTTCATCGTCTCAGCTCTCGGCGGGTATACGGCGCTGGGCACCTTGGCGGTTTTCTCGTCGGTTCCTGTACGCTTTCGACCGGAGGTGAAAGATGATCGTTTCCGTCCAAGGAGCCGAGCTGTTCTGCTCGACGCGCGGCGAGGGGCCGGCATGCCTCGTTCTGAGCGGCATCGGCACGAAGCCGTACGCGGGGGAGCGGACAGTCGACCGGCGAGCCGGCCGACCTCACCTTCGACCTGCTCGCCGGCTCGCTCTCGAACCCCGCGATCTTCAAAGACCCTCTTGCACCTGACGTAACGTGAGGGTGTAGCTTGCCTCCATCTCCCCTCTTCGAGGGGTCCCAACCATGGAGGCAATGACCATGTCCGAAAAGATTCTTGCCGCCGCGGTCACCGCGGCTCTGGCGCTGCCGGGAGCTTTGGCCCAGGCAGCCACCAACCCTCAGACCGCCGATTTCGTGGAGCGTCCCTTGACGCTCGAGGTTGACGGCGTGCGTATCCCTGCGGCCTTGACGGTCCCACGCACGGGACAGCCCGTGGCGGCGATCGTCTTGATCCCAGGGTCGCTGTTCATCGACGTCGACGGCAATCTGCCATTCATGAACCTGTATCCGCGGATGAATGCGGACCTCGCGCAGCAGCTTGCGGCCCGGGGTCATGCGGTTCTGCGGTTTGCCAAGATCGGGCCGGGCACGGGCTCCGAGGTGATCGATCCCGAGCGGATCGAGGTTCACCGGCACTTTGCGCAGCGGGTCGTGGTGGCCCGGGCCGCCCTGCGCAGGCTGCGAGAGGAGCTCGGCGACACGGCACAGAATGTCCGGGTCTGGGCGGTGGCCGGCCACAGCGAGGGCGCCGTCGTCGCGTCGCTCCTCGCCGCGGAGGCCCCGGACGTCGATGCGGTGATCAGCCTGTCTGGCCCCGCGGTCGGCCTGCTCGGGATCATGCGGGATCAGGCGATGTTCCCCGGCCCGGATGGCAAGCCTGCGGACCTCTCTGCCTTCGATGAGGCCGCCGCTCGCATCCGCCGCGGCGAGCCCCTGCAGCCGGATGCCGCCAGGCAGCCGCAGCTTGCGATGCTCGCGACCCTGGATCCGAAGGCCCTTGCGTACATCCGTGAGGTGGACGCGGTCGATCCTGCGCAGGCCCTGGCCGCGGTGGACCGCCCGGTCGTCATCATCCAGGGTGGGCGTGACGCGGGCGTACCCGAAAAGCACGCGCACCGGCTTGCCGAGGCGCGAGGCACCAGGCCGACCACCCTGAAGGTGTTCTCCGAGCTCCAGCACTTCTACAAGCGCGCCGAGCCGGATATGGACCCGCAGGCCGCATTCTCTCTCGCCACCGAGACGGACCCCCGGGTGGCCGAGGCGATCGACGGCTGGCTGCGCTCGTTGCGATAGGGAGTCGATGGAGTGAGATCGTCCACGCCGGCAAGGGGGCCTGGAAGTAGCCCCGGAGAAGATACCGGCTCTGGATCGTGCGGCAGGTGATGTCGACGAGGGCGCCTTCTTCTGGGATGAAGAGAGACGGAAAACGGGCCTCACAGAGGAATCCCTCCGGGGAGCCGGCGACCGCCAGCGTCCCCGGAGGGAACCGGCAGCGGGCCTACGCCGTCTTGTAGATCGCCGCCGCCAGGGCGCCCTGGATGGCGTGGGTGACGATCTGGTATACCGACTCGATCGCCAGCAGGTCCTGGGGATAGTACGTCGTGCTGAAGTAGTAGTAGAGGCCGCCGAGCACCGGACACAGAAGCGCGACCAGGATGCCGAGGATCACCCCTCCCTTCACGCCTCCACCGAAGGCGGCTCCGGCCTTGATCACCAGCCAGGTGATGAGCAGGGCGGCAAGCAGGTCGAGCGTGATGAAGGCGGGGACCACCTCCCGGAACATCCCGGGATGGGCCGTGCTCATCTCCTCGTACCGCGGGTGCATGAGGTACCCGTAGAAGAGATAGTTGAGCAGCGTACGGAAGATGAAGACCGCGACGGAAGCTCCAACGAAGCGTCCAGCGTTCATGCCTATGCCTCCTCAGGAAGCGCCTTGCGGCGGATGAACAGGGTCCAGACTGCTCGTTACGGCTCGACGGAACTGAAAGGGACGCAGGCAGCGTACTCCCGCCCGCGGACGGAGTCAATGCTTGGGGTGCAGCGTCGGAGTTACGCGCTCCTCCTGTACGCTTCCCGACTGGAGGTGAAGATGATCGTTTCCGTCAAAGGAGCCGAGCTGTTCTGCTCGACGCGCGGCGAGGGTCCTGCGTGCCTCGTCCTGAGCGGCATCGGCACGAAGCCGTACGAGCGCCAGATGCCGCCGCAGCTGAGCGACCGCCTGCGGCTCGTCTTCGTCGACCTGCGGGGGAGCGGACAGTCGACCGGCGAGCCGACCGACCTCACCTTCGACCTGCTCGCCGAGGACCTGGAGGCGGTCCGGCTCGATCTCGGGGTCGAGCGGATCGCCGTGCTCGGGCATTCGATCCTGGGCGTGCTCGCGATCGAATATGGC
>Ga0068862_100001827_pt1 | contig 19287 bp, 27 predicted proteins | sample KBSSwiS52_FD_66598 | JGI IMG/M metagenome (GOLD analysis project Ga0068862, IMG submission 66598) | Switchgrass rhizosphere microbial communities from Kellogg Biological Station, Michigan, USA - KBS Switchgrass S5-2 | ecosystem: Host-associated > Plants > Roots > Rhizosphere > Soil ... | reverse complement strand
GGCCTCGTCTGATATCAGCCTTGCGGGAACGGCGGTAACGGGAGGGGCGGGTGCTGTCGCTTCCGGCACGCCGCGCGTCACACTTGCGAGCGATGATCCCGCTGTGGCTACTTTGGGCGCTGTCGCTGATGCGGCGGCAACCGCTGGCAGCACTGGTTCGTTGAGCGCAAAGATGCGTTTAATGACCACCCAGCTTGGAACTATTAACACCACCTTAGGATCGCCCTTTCAAGCGGGCGGAACGGTCGTAGATGATACGATCACCGCACAAGGCACGGCGCTTGGCTCGACTAAGACGAGTTTAACCGGCGCTTCCGTTACGACTTCCAATCCATCTTATTCCACGGGTCAGATCAGTCCGCTTTCTATGGACGTGATCGGCGGTCTGCGCGTGACGGATAACACGATCACCGCACAGGGCACTGCGTTAGGCAGCACTCGTACAAGCCTGCAAGGTGCTTCTGTTACGACTGCGGCGCCATCCTATTCAACGGGTCAGATTTCTCCGCTCTCGCTGGATACGGCTGGCGGCCTTCGGGTTAGCGCCCTCGTCGCTGGCTCCGCCATTGTTGGTAAGGTCGGCATTGACCAGACCACGCCCGGCACGACAGATAGCGTTACGGTCAAATCCCAAGGCTTCAAGTCGGCGCAGACTGTTACCCGGCCAGCTAATACGACTGCGTATACGGCGAACGATGCGCTAGGCGCGAGTGCGGCGGCAATCACGTTCTCCAGCATCGCCCCATCCGGCGGCGGTGAAATGCTTATCAAAAGTACCGAGCTTGAAATCGACGTGTCCGCCATTCCAAGCGGCATGACGAGCTTTCGGCTTTATCTCTACAACGTCACACCCCCAAGCGCATTGGCCGATAACGCGGCGTGGGATTTGCCCTCGGGTGATCGCGCTTCCTTTATGGGTTATGTCGATCTTGGGACGCCGGTTGACCTTGGCTCGACACTCTACGTGCGCACCAATGCTGTTGACGTGCAGGTGACTGCGACCGGGACCAGCATCTTCGGCTATCTCGTCACCAACGGCGGCTTTACGCCCGCCGGGAATTCCGAAGTTTACAAGGTGACGCTTCATGCGGTCGCGCTCTAAGTTACTCAGTAATAACTCCACATTCTATGTGGACCCTACAAACGGAAACGATGCGAACAACGGCAAAAGCCCTGGTACGGCTTGGAAGACCACAACCAAGGTCAATGCCGCGACTTATAATCCGGGGGCGACCATCCTTTTTCTTGGTGGCTCGACCTTCTCGTCCAGCTTTGTCTCTTTAACCAATACCAATACGCCGGGGCCGATCACGCTTGGATCATATGGTTCGGGTCAAGCCACTATAAGCTCTGGCAATTCCAACGAAGCTGTTAAATGCGTCAACATTCCAGGCGTGACGGTCCAAAACCTGATTTGCACAGGGGGCGGAAACCTCGTCAACACGACGGCCGGGATTAACATTCAAAACAGCTTGGGCGGAAACACCAAGCTTCAGGGTCCGTCTATTAGCGGCTGCACGGTCTCCGGTTATGGCGCGAACGGGATCAATGTTGAAGGCACCAGCGGGACTGCGGGGTTTAACAGCGTCTACATTGGCGGCAACATCGTTCACGACTGCACTGGCACCAGCACCAGCACCAACGTTACTGCTGGCATCAGGGTTAGCTCAGTTCCGGGTTACGGTAGCGGCATCAGCGCGCCGTCACATACGAACGTTACGATTACCGGCAACACGGTTTACAATTGTACGGGCAAGGCGGGCGTTGCGAAATCAACCGGCTCCGGTATTACAGTCAGCCAAACCGCAACGGCAACGCTACAATACAACGAAGCTTACTCCAGCGGCGGAAGCAGCACGAGCAGCGATGGTCCGGTGGGCATTTGGGCCTACGATGCCACTGGGATCACGATTCAGTACAACGAAGCCCACCATATGCAGACCGGCTCAGGACCGGACGGTGGCGGGTTTGATCTTGATGGCGGTGTAACCAACTCGACGCTGCAATATAACTATTCTCACGACAATGCCGGTCCCGGCATCATGATCTATTCCTACAATGACGGGACGGTTACGACCAACAGCGGCAACGTTGCCCGCTTCAACATCGGGCAAAATGATGGCAAGGGGTTGGTCATTGGTGGCAGCACCATGTCCGGCAGTAAGGCTTATAACAATACGATTTTCAATGCCGCCAACACGGTCTTCTTTGCGGATACCTCTGGCTACGACACGGTTGTTGCAAACAACATCTTCTATAGCCAGAGCCCAACTGCGGCCAAAGTCATTGACGTGCCGACGCCGAGCACGATTGCCTTTACCGGCAACGATTACTATGGCAACGGCACTTTCAATTATAACGGGACCAATCATTCCACGTTCTCTGCATGGCAGACTGCATCAGGCCAAGAGAAGATCAGCGCGGTTAATGTTGGGCTTACCAGCAATCCGTCGCTGTATGTTCCGGGCGGCGGCGTCAATATAACGGGCTATAACCCGACAAAGTTGATGGCCTATAACCTTCAATCCGGTTCGGCCATGATCGGAGCGGGCGTCAATCTCTCGACCCAGTACAGTATCGACCAAGGCGCGACGGATTTTTACGGCGCATCACTTGGCGGGGTCTACACGCCGGGCGCAGCGGCTGGAGACTTCTCAAGCTTTGCGGCCACCTCGACAGAATCCAGCACCTTCATTGCGCGGACTTCAGGCTTTAGCAAGCTGGATAACGTCAATTACGATTCTCTGATAACGGGAATGGTGAACGATGGCGATTGGTCCGTCATTGACGCGCTCTACATGCTCGCGGCGCCTGACTCGACAACGCTTCTGCTTAACCTGAAGAGCACGAGCTACAGTCTTGTATCTCATGGAACGATTACGGTTACTGCGCGCACCGGTGCGGCTGGAAACGGATCGACTGGTTATTACGATACGCAATTCACCGGAAACAGCGGCTCTCCTAATTTCGTACAAAACAGCGCGACGATTGCGGTTTACAACCGGACTACGACAGCACCGACCACCGATCACGCCCTGATGGGGAATTCAGGAAGCGCGATGTACAACGACATCTCGGTGCAGACCCCTGCCGGAACGTTCGTTGCGGTCAACGAGGGCGGGGCGTTCAACGGTTACAATATCGGGCAGGGTAGTGGCAACTCGGCTGGCTATCTGTTTGCACAGCGCACCGCTGCTGCGGTGGCGGCAGGCTACTACAATGGCACGGTCTCGGGTACGGGCACCACGGAAGTATCAGGGGCTCTCACGTCGGCGCTATCCATGACGCTGATGTGTATCAATAACCCGACAAGTTCTTTCGCCACAGAGCAGATTTCAGCGGCGATGATCGGCGGTGGCACCATCTCAGCCTTGCGAACCTCGCGCCGGATCAATTCGTTCATGATCGCCTACGGCGTCAACGTCTATTAAAACCGTGGGTGCGCTGTGAGCCTCCTGCTTCTCTACAATCAAGCGTCTGCCGGGCAGGCGCTATTCCCGTCACTCTTTACTGACGCGGACATATTCTATGCGCCAACGGTAACCAACACCGGCGGGCTGCAAACGCTGTTGCCGTCGCTGTTTACCAATTCAAATATCTTCTATCAGCCGAGAGTGCGCGTGCCCGGATGGGTACAGGCAACTGTGGAGACTGAGACATGGACGCCAGCGACCATTCAAGCCGAGACGTGGACGCCTAGCTGATGCCGTTGCTTCAATACGGTGAATATAAACCAGACGTATCGGACTACGAGGCCCAAGCAACCAGGAACATTCATAACGTATTGCCGCAAGGAGACGGCTACGGTCCCTTCCCAGATTTCACGGTGTTTTCGGCGGCGCTTCCTTCTGCATGTCGAGGTGGATTTTACGCCATCAAGTCGGATGGTTCGATTGCGACTTTTGCCGGGACGTCAACGAAACTTTATCTGCTGGATAACACGACCTTCACTTGGACGGAAGTTACCCGATCATCGGGCGGCGACTACACAGCACTGAGCGCTGACAAGAAATGGTGCTTCGCGCAGTTCAATGATTTGGTATTTGCGACTCAGGCCAACGACGTTCTGCAAGTCTTCACGCTGGCGTCGTCCACGAATTTTACAGCCGCTGCTGGTTCACCTCCACAGGCGTCATACGTCGATGTTGTAGGCCGTTTCCTTGTTCTCTCGGGCATCAACGGTAATCGGACGCGTATTCAATGGTCCGGCCTTAATGACGTGAATTCGTCGGCCTCGTGGACGAGCGGCGTCAATCAGTCGGACTTTCAGGACTTGCCGGATGGCGGCATTGTTCGCGGCGTTGCTGGCGGCGAGTTTGGTACGATCTTTCAGGATCAGGCTATTCGGCGCATGACCTTCGCGCCGGGGTCGTCTTACATCTTCCAGATTGAGCGGGTGACGCAAGACCAAGGCTGCTATGCGCCTTATAGTATTATCCGCGCTGGCGATAAAATCTTCTTTCATTCGGCAAAGGGTTTCTACAAGATCGAACCCGGAATGCTGCCAGTGCAGATCGGACGCGAGCGGGTAGACCGAACATTCTTTGCGGATTTGGACAAAGGCAATCTTCAACTGTTCGTTGGCGCTGCCGATCCGCGTTCATCGCGTGTGTTCTGGTCGTACAAATCGAATTCAGGCGCAACCGGGACTTACGATAAAATCCTTGGCTATGACTACGCGCTTGATCGCTGGTTCCCGATCTCGGTCACTGGCGAATACCTGCTTGGAATTTCGCAGACCGGGCTGACGCTGGAGAGCCTCGACGCAATCTCTGGTTCACTTGACGCGCTTACATCTTCGCTTGATAGCTATGCGACTTCGGTCACGCCAGAAATCTCGCAGTTCAGCAGTTCTCATATTCTCGGTTTCTTCCGTGGCTCCAATCTGGAAGCAACGCTAGAAACGTCGGAACAAGGGACAGATGGGCAGAAACTGTTTGTAAGAGGCTTCCGACCCATCACGGACGCTACATCGGTCTACGGCTCTGCATCGTCTCGCGATACCCAACAGGCGAGCGCAACGGCTGGCTCTGAAGTCGCGATCAATACCCGAACCGGGCGATGTGATTTTCGCAAGTCAACACGCTACACACGATTCAAGGCGCGCATTCCTGCTGGCACGTCGTGGAATTTCATGGCTGGCGTCGAGCCCGACGCAGAGCAAGAGGGCGCGCTGTGAGCGTCCAGATTATTCAGGCTGGCGATCAAGACCTTGGCAAATATGCTTTCGCCATTAAACAGCTTGCGGAAGGCTCCACCAATTCATCGGGGACGGTGACGCTAACGGCGAACGTGGCGACCACAACCGTATCGGCTCCAACCGCTGCGCCGGGGCGACGCATATTGATGTTTCCTGCCACGGCCAATGCGGCGGCAATTGTTGCAGCGACCTACGTTGCGGCGGCAGACGTGACCAAAGGGCAATTTATTGTCCACCACACCAACAACGCCAACAGCGACAAAACCTTTTACTGGTTCTGTGTTGGTTGACGGCTTCTGCGTCGATCCGAAGGAAATAAGAAAAGTCTGGCCGCGTGTGGCTCATTTGATTCGCGCCGCTGTCATGCGAACCGGATTGAGTGATTTTCAAGTCGTTGAAGACTCAATTCTCGATGGCGATGCGCTGCTTTGGGTCGCTTGTGACGGGCCAAAGATTGAGGCGGCGGCTTCCACAATTCTAGAACGCTCCAACGACCGGCTTGCATGTGTCGTTGTTGCATGTGGCGGCGAGAATATGGAGCGGTGGGTTTCGCTGCTCTCCAAGATTGAGACTTACGCAAAACAAGAAGGATGCACTTGCACCCGGATTATCGGGAGGCGGGGCTGGCTGCGCGTGCTGAAAGACTACAGCGCGGCGCATGTCATTTTGGAGAAGGCGATTTAGATGGGCGGCCAGAGCACGCAAACCAACAATCAGAGTTCGACCACAGCGCCGTGGACGGCTGCGCAACCATTGTTGCAGGGCATTCTCGGACAGGCACAGGGCCAGCTTGGCAATACGAACCTGACCGGGGCTGAAACCGGCGCGATCAACCAGCTTGAACAGAATGCGCAGGCGGGCAATCCGTATTCAGGCCAGATCGGGAATTACGCCACCAATCTCTTGAATGGCGGGGATGCTCTCAATCAGAGCGGTAATATCAATTCAGCGTATCAGACCTATCTAAACCAAACCAATCCGCTTGCGTCGAATACCAATTACGATCCGATGCAGACGCCGGGATTTTCGGACGCCATCAAAACCATGATGGGCGATATTACCAATCAGGTAAGCGGCTCTTATGCCGCTGCTGGTCGTGATCCAAGCGGAGCCGGTAACTGGTCGCAGACATTAGGTCGCGGCATCTCACAGGGCATCGCCCCTACGATTGCCGCTCAATACAATCAGAATGTCAGCAATCAGCAGGGCGCGGCTGGAAACCTTCTTAACGCAGGCAACACCAACGCCGGTCTTCTCGCTGGATTACAGCAGCAGAAGCTTGCCAACCAGGGGCAGGGCGTCACGGCTGCGGGACAAGCTCTCGATGCGAACAACTACGGCGCCAACGCCACACTGGCGGCTGAAGCTGCGCGACGCGGTATTCCGATGGGCGCTCTTGGTTTGCTTGCTCAGATTGGTATTCCACTTGGCGCAAGCGGCTCGCAGTCGAGCGGTACAAGCACGACCCAAAATCAGATGAGCGGCGCGCAACAGTTCGCGACGATCTTGGGCGGCTTAGGCTCGCTCTGGAGGAAGGCGTAATAAATGGGACTGTTTGATTTCCTCAACCAAGACGCGTCTGGTTATGGCGGATTATTTGGCGGACAATTCCTGCCGTCTTTCGCGCAGTCGAATTCGCCTAAGATTGAATACGATGCGCTAGGCAATCCCATTCCGAATTACTCGGCCCCGGATAGCCCGTTTCCTTCAGTCGCGCCGCCGGTTGCTCAAATCCCGCAGATGCAGGCGCAGTCCCCTGTCTTTGGATTTTCTGGCGCGCCTTCCAATCCGTGGGGCGTGACACTTCCGCAGCCACAATCAGCGCCGCCTCAGATGGCGCAGCCAGCTCCTCCCGTCGCGCCTCCGCAGATCGCACCTCAAGCAACCGACCCGAACATGGTTGTTGGCTCGATGGGTAATCTGCCAGTGCCGACATTCGGTCAGGGCGATCCAGCGCAAATTCCAGCAAGTGCGCGGCCAGCGCAATATCAGTCTCCAGCAGTAGAACAGACCTCCAGTTCTCCCGGTTTTGGCGACAGGCTCACGGCTGGCTTGATGAATTTCGCTAACGCTGGTGGTCCTCTCCAGGCTCTAGCTGGCGGTGTATCTGGCCTTGTCAGTGGTCAACGCTCCGATTCAACAGGCCTCCTGCAACAGCAGCAAAGCGCCACGTTCAAGTCGCTTGTCGGCGCTGGTATGCCGCCGAATCTCGCGATGGCGGCGGCTCTCAACCCGGACTTGATGAAGCAAGTCGCTCCGCAATATTTCGCGAAGCCTCAATTGCAAGAGACCGGCACAGACCCGCTGACTGGCAAGAAAACCTTTGCTCAGTACGATTCGACCGAGGGAACACTGAAGCCGCTTCAGGCCCCAGGCGGCACGACCGGCGGTGATAGCGGCGGCTCGATGGACGCGCTTCAGAAAGCGCAAGCCGCTGGCGTGACGGGCGAGGCTCTCTACCAGTATCTCCCTGCCGGGATGTCGGGAGCAGTCAAGGCGATGATTGAAGGTCGTCAGCCGATGCCCTCGACGCAAGCCATGCGTAGCCCAGCCATTCTCGCGATGATTGATGCTGCGCACACCATTGATCCGACATTCGACGCAACGACATGGGCGCAGCGTGTTGCTGGTCAGAAGGATTTTTATGGTGGCGGTAAAAGCGCAGAAATGACTCGCGCCGCCAATCAGACACTTCATCACGTCGGTCAGCTAATTGACTCGATGGACAATCTGAATAACGGCAGGTTCCCGGTCGTGAATGCCGCCGGTAACTTCGTCAATGAGCAGACGGGCGGGGGCGCTCCCGGCGCATTCCGAACGAACGCCCATGCTGTCGCTGAAGAAATGTCCAAGGTGTTCAAGGGCGCGAATCTGTCCGACGCGGAAATCCGCGCGTGGGAAAGCAACCTTAACGAAAACATGTCGCCAGAACAGCAGCGAGCGCAGGTCGGTAAGCTGCGCGATCTGTTGCAAGGCTCGTTACACGCCCTTGAAGAAAAACGCGTCTCTTCGATTGGGCCGATGGCGGCAGCTAAAGCTGGGCCTCTTATTCAGGAGGAGGGCCAGCGGGTTCTTCAGAAACTGGATGACTGGATTGCCAAAAGGCCGGGCGCGAGTGCTGCACCGTCTAGCACGCTGCCTTCCGGCTGGTCAGTTAAGGTCCGCTAATGCCAACTTTTGATTTCACGGCGCCCGACGGAAAGACTTATTCCGTTGATGGGCCTGACGGCGCGACGCCAGATCAAGCATTCAAGATTTTGCAGGATCATCTTGGCGCATCGAGTCCGGCGGAAGAAGGCTCCAGCGTCGGCGGCACAGCGAAGGCTTTAGGCGTCGGCGTCGCCAAAGGCACGATTGGATTGGTCGGCTTGCCGGGCGATCTGTATCACGCCGGATTGCGTGCGCTGGGCGACACTCTCACGCCGGAATCGAATTACGGCTCAGATGCTATCCAGCGTGGCATCGAAGGCTATACCGGCAAATTTTATCAGCCGAAAGGCGGCATCGAGCGTGGCGCTGAGACGATTGGCGAATTTGCCCCCGCCGTTATTGGTGGCCCCGAATCTATTGGCGTTAAGCTCGCAACGCGCGTTGCTGCGCCCGCTCTTGCAAGTGAAGCGGCTGGAGCATTAACGCAAGGCACGGCAGCGGAGCCTTACGCGCGTGCTGCGGGCGCAATAGTTGGAGCTGGCGGCGCAACCGCTGCGGCTCGCAAGTTTCAGGAGATGGCTGCGGCCAAAACTGCGGCCAATGTTCTCCCGACCGGCGATCAATTGGTTTCGACAGGGAGCAAACAGTTTGATCAGGCACGCGACATGAACGTGGTCGTGAAGCCGGATTTTGCGAGCAATACAGCCTCAGATATGAGGGCGGCACTCAAGACTTACGACCCGCAAGACGCGGGGGTGAGTGACGTTTTCCGCAAGATTGATCGTCTAGACAAGTTAAGTGCGTCTGCGCCGGGGCTTCCTCCGGTCGCCGTCGATATGAACGAAGTCGAAAACGTTCGTAAGCAGTTAAGCGCGCTGCGCACAAGCGCTGACGCAAATACGCGAAGCGCAGCGAAGACCGCTCAACTCGTCCTGACAAAAAATCAGATGGCGCTAACTCCTGCCGATGTGTTGTCAGGTGATGCGGCGGCATACGCCAACAAGATGCAAGAGGCGGTTGGTAACTATGGTGCGGGCAAACGCTCTCAGATCGTCCAAGGGAAACAAAACCTCGCGGAATTGAATGCGGCCACGGCGGGATCAGGCGCGAATGTCGATAACGGCTTACGGCAGGCGTTCAAGCAACTGGCCCGCCCCGTCAATAATACGAACATGCCGGTTTGGCGAAAGCTCGGGTTCAATGCAGATGAAGGCGCAGCCATTGAACAAGCCGCCAAAGGAACGGTTGTTGGCAATACCGCTCGTTATCTCGGGAAGGGCGCGCCTACCGGATTGGTGTCTGCGGCTGGCGGACTTGGCATTGGTCATATGGCTGGTGGTCCGCTTGGCGCGATTGCATTACCGGCGGCGGGTTATGTAGCCAAGAAGATCGGCGATCTTTCAACCAAGAAGGCGGTTGCTGCGCTGGATAGTCTGGTGCGCTCTCATTCGCCGCTTGCTGCTCAGGTCGCGCAGTCATTGCCGCAGATCGTGCAAAAGCTCCCGCCGCAAACGACGAAACTATTGATGGCTCTGAGCGCCACGCAAGTGACGCAAGCTCCACAGCCAGCCTATCAGGCGCGATAAGACGAACGCCAGAGCGACGCCAAGCACCGATGGCAAGTAGCCATTGGGCGTCCAATGAAAATGGATGTTGCTGGCAACAACCGCAAAAATCACTAGTCCCTGAAAGACGAACCACATATGGCGCTCGATCCTGACTATCTAGACGCAATAAAAGGGTTTGAGGGGTATTCGCCCAACGCTGCATGGGATTTTAAGCAATCCAGTTCGGGCTATGGCACCAAGGCCCAGCCGGGCGATGAAAACATTCCACCCGATCAACTCAAGGCCATCCACGAACAGCGTTTTCAGGACGAGATTGCCAAGGCTGAGGCGCATGTCGATTCCATCAATCCGAACCTGCCGCCGGGCGTCAAGGCGGCACTAACATCCCTCACATATAACGCCGGTCCGGGCTGGTCGCAATCGGGGCTTGGCGATCTCGTCAGGTCCGGCGATTTGCAAGGCGCGCAGGCTAGGTTGCAGGAATACAACAAGGCAGGGGGCGAAGTTAATCCGGGCCTTGTAGCGCGGCGCGCCAAAGAGGCGGCGTGGTTCGCTGGCCCTCCGCAAACCGCACAGGCGAGTCCCGCAAGCCCGCCAGCAGCGCCTTTAAGCTTGGCCCCGCCGTCTTCTCCGATCTTCGCGCAACAACAGCCACAAGCTGCCCCGCAACCGCAAGCCTCACCCGGCGCATTTCAGATGCCCGCTCAACAAGCAATGCAGGCCCCGCCGATTTTCTACGCTCCGCGCAAACCGATCAGCCTAGCGGGCTTACAGGCTGCGCTTGGCAATCGCGCGCCGATTTTCTCAAGAGGATAATTCTACATGGCTACTGGTTTGGTGACGTGGTCGAAAACGGCCGCGACGAACGCTAGTGCTGACTCTGCGGTCAATTTTTCCGAAGGCCAAGCACCCTCAAGCGTGAACGATTCCGCTCGCGGTCTTATGGCATCCGCAGCCAAATGGCGTGATGACACAAATGGCTCACTTGTCACGGCTGGCGGAACAACTGCCTACACCCTGACGACCAATCAGTCATTCGCAGCGCTTGCTGCCGGGCTTCAAGTCGCATTCCAGATGAATGCGACGAATACGGGCACGTCAACGCTTGCCGTCGATGGATTGACCGCAAAGCCCTTGCGTTCGTCTGCTGGCGTTGAGGTTCTTGCAGGCGCGCTCCTGATTAACGCGACTTACAAGGCGACATATTTCACATCGAATTCCGGCGAATGGCTGATTGAGAGCTATCCAGTTCTCGGTGATGGACAGATCGCGGCGGCAAAGCTTGCGTCCAACTCTGTGACGACGGCGAAGATTACGGACGCCAATGTCACCTTGGCAAAGATGGAAAGCCGGACCGCCAATACGCTGATTGGTCGATATACCGCGAGCACTGGCGTCCCCCAGGAAGTGACGGTTAGCACCGGCCTCTCCCTCAACACATCAACAGGCGTTCTGACGGCTCCTGCATTCCCGCCGACTGCTTTGTTTAAGAAGCTTTCAATTCTGGTCGCCAGCAACACGACCGTGACTGTCGCTGCGGACTTCGTCGTCACAAGCGATGGGACCAATTATCAGGCGACGGCGGTTAGCTCGACCATCAATCTCGGCACGACGGGGGCTGATGCCCTCGATACCGGCACGATTGCAATCGACACGTGGTATGCAATCTGGGTTGTCGCCAAGTCGGACGGGACGACGAAGTGTGTAGCGTCAACGTCGGCTTCCTCTCCGACGATGCCAAGCGGCTACACGTATAAGGCTCGCGTCGGATGGGTTAAGACCATCCATGGCAGCGCGACGCTTTATGGTACGTATCAGTTTGGACGACGGGCGCAGTATGTCGTCGGGGTGGCGCAGACCTCAACAGCCGTTACTATCGGCACCACAAGCGGCACTAGCTACACGTCCATTACCGTGATTGGCGGTAATGTGCAGCAGTCATATGCGCCATCAACGGCGTCAGTGGTTTTCTGCTCTATCTATAATAGCAACTCGACGGCAACAGTAGCTATCGCGCCTAACGTATCCTATGGCGGCGCTACCAGTACCACCAATTCCCCACCCATCGCGGGCTTGCCGACCAGCAGCGGCGCCTACGCCAGCGGCAGCATTGCCTTGGAAACCACCACCATTCAGGCTATCGCGTCGGCAGGAACCGGCAACGTGTTCTGTAATGGCTGGGAGGATAATATTTAAGGCCGCGTCAACACGGCGAAGCGCCATTGCTGGTCTTGGTCCTGATTATATTTCTCGATCTTCCAATCCGAGAAGGCGCTTAGGTCGTTGTAGCAATAAAACACAATCCTTGGGTTTATTGTGCGAACGACTTGCTCAAAGCTCGTAAGCGTCTCACCGCTGAATGGGTTGAACAGATAAAACAACGCCCCTCCGCATTGGTCGGCGCATTTCTCTGCGGAGTCATTGATGATTGTAACGTTAGCGCGATCCTTAAACCGCCTTTGAGTGTCCAACGCTGCGGCGCGGTCAATCTCTATGCCAACCATTTTATTTCTGAGGCCAAGGCTTAACCAATAGGCGATCACGCGGCCATCGCCGCATCCAACGTCCACTAAAACATCGTCGGGCAAGATTGTGACTTGTTGGAATATGCTGTCTAGAAAATGCCACGCAGAATGTTGGATGGCGTGATGCTCTTTGTTGGAGTCGTTCGTAATGCGTGTCCTTGCAAGCTTCTTTGCATATCTAAGATCAACATAGGCCGATAAGGCCGCATTTCGCGCCACTGAGTAGGAATAAAGCGCAGTATCGAGCGGTCCGCGCGTTGCCAATCGTCTGAATGCTCGCATTGTGTAATTCAGCATCGCAACAGAATAACGCCACCAACCGCCGCCCCGCAAGGGCGGTTTTTTCATGAGAAAAGGAAAATCCATGTTCACCATTGCTGTCATCGCCATTGCCTATGCGGCCGGCGTGTTTACCGGGCTGTCGGCTCCTAAGATCGTTGCTTGGTTTAAGCAATTCGTCTGATGCGCCTTATCGACAATTGGCGGTCAGAGCTTGGCCGCTTGTGGAGCATTCGGATCGGGCTGTTCTTCGGCGCGTTGAACGGGGCCATGCTTGGTCTTGCGGCCTTTGTCTATGTCATGCCGCCGGTTTGGTTCTTAATCCTTAATACGCTCGGTTGGGCTGTCCTGATCGGCGCAAGGCTTCTTAAGCAACCGGGAGCCGAGTGTTGAAGGCGGCAGCCAAAGTCGGCGGTGGTGCGGCTGGCGTCCTGATCCTCGCGGCAGCTTTTATCTCGCCGTGGGAAGGGTTCTACCCGAAGACTTATCGCGACATCGTCGGAGTCAGCACGGTCTGCTTTGGCGAGACTGAAAAGGAAGCCGTCGCTCTTGGCCGTGTGCGTCCATACACGCGCAAAGAGTGCGAGGCGATGCTGGCTGGCTCTCTCAAGAAATATCAGGAGGGAATGTCGCGATGCCTGACGAGACCTATCACGGAAAATATGGCGGTCGCCTTCACTTCCGTTACTTACAACGTCGGCATCGGGGGCTTTTGCAAAAGCTCGATGGCGCGTCTCGTGAACGCCGGGAAGCCAAGAGAAGCCTGCGACGCCTTGATGGCGTGGAACAAGGCGGGCGGGCGAGTGGTGCGCGGATTGACGAACCGGCGCGCGGCTGAGCGGGCGCGATGTCTGGAGGGTTTATAATGCCTTACTGGCTCCAAGCGCAACTTGCTGGCCTATGGACGCTCGTCTGGCATTACGGGATCGGCGTCGGCGTATGCATCTGCGCGCTGGCCTTTGCATGGTTCTCGCCAGTGTTCAAGAAGACCGCGCTTTGGGTCGCGTTCTCAGCTCTCATCATAACGATGTCATACGGGATAGGTGTTTCTAATGGAATGGCCCGAGTTCAAGCTCAATGGGATGCTGAGATTGCAGCCTCTATCGAGCAATCAGAAAAGGCTCGGCAAGATGCTGAGTCTGACGTGTCTCGCGATACTCCTGAGCGGATGCGCAACGACCGATATAACCGGGACAACGACAAACCGGCAAAGTAGATGCGCGGCTTGGCGGGCGATTACCTATTCAGCATCGAAAGACACTCCGATGACGGTTGAGCAAATCCGAACCCATAATGCTGTTGGGAAAAAACTCGGATGCTGGCGATGACTCAAGACGAAGTCGCGCTAGTTGTGCGCCAAGTCCTCGCTGCCGAGCGTGCCGAGCACAAAGAAAATCTCGATGAAACGGTGCTGCGAACCATCTCGGCCATTCTAACATCCTTCGGTATTAACGAGGATGAGCAGAAAGACGTAAGGCTCGACTTCCAGCACTTGCGGCGCTCTCGCAAGGCTTACGACCTGATCCAGACGACGGGCGTTAAGGCTGCGATTGGCCTCATCGTCACCAGCATCCTAGCCACTCTCTGGCTGGGCTTTCAGGCGCTGTTGCATCGATGAAGTTCCTACTTTTCGCCCTTCTCCTCTTCCTCGTCTCCTTCCTCTACTTCGCATCCGATTACCGCGTGATCGCAAAGCCGATCATCGTGCCGCATTGCTTCGATAGGTCGCTCGGCATGTTCCTGCCGTGCAGCGATGTGGATGTTTATTACTATGCCTAAAACTTCCAACACATAGGGGCTTCATGGATTGGGGACCAATGGTGGCTGACGCCATCGGCTGGATCATGCTCGTGCTTTGGTTCGCGGGTGTTATTGAGACATTCATTCTGGCGCGGCGGGGCAAGTTTTAATGGCTCCGCGTATTCTCTTTGTCGATATAGAGACTGCGCCGATCCTAATGACTTCGTGGTCCATGCGGCCACCTTATGCGGGCGCCGTGTGGGTCGAAAGGGACACTCACCTTCTATCCTTTGCCGCCAGATGGTCAGACGCCAAGAAGACGAAGACCTACGCTCTGCCGGATTATCCAGGCTATCGACGTAATAAATATTGCGATAAGGCGCTTTGCAAAACCTTGTTTGATATGCTGGACGAGGCGGATATTGTCATCGCCCACAATGGCGACGCCTTCGACATCAAGAAAATCAACTCCCGCCTCATCGTAAACGGCTTCGGCCCGCCATCCCCCTATAAGACCATCGACACGCTGAAATTCGCCCGCAAGTTTAAGTTCGATTCCGCCAAGCTCGATAACCTCGGGCGCTATCTAGGCGAGGGGCGGAAGATACCGAATACAGGCGCGGCTCTGTGGCGTGGCTGCGTTGAAGGCGATCCCAAGTCATGGGCCACCATGAAACGCTACAATGCGCAGGACGTGGACCTTCTTGTCAGGGTCTATGACCGCCTCAAGGGCTGGTCCACCAATCACCCTGATCTCAATCTTTATCGCAATGAGGGCGCTTGTCCGAAGTGCCTTAGTTACAACGTGCAGCGGCGCGGCATCGCGGTCAAAACCAAATCAAAGTATCAGCGGTTTCAATGTCAGAATTGCACTGGCTGGTTTAGCGGTGAGAAGGTATGAAATCCAAATACATCCAGCTTGTCGATGGTGAGTGGTTTGCCCCCGTCCGCAGGGGCTTTAAGGAACAGTGCTGCGGGTGTGGATTAGTACACATCGTTGATTACCGCATTGTTGATGGCGCCATCCAGTTTCGGGCCACGGTCGATGCAAGAGCCACAGCCGCCGCCCGGCGCAAGTTCAAATTCGAGAAGGACGCAGACTAGTTCCCGTTTTGGGAACGCCCTGGGTTCGATGGTGTAGAGGTCGGGCATGGGGCGTATATAATGACTACCCTGTCGGTTTGTATTTCGGCTGTAAGTCATTGATTTTATTTGCGGCTCAAATCGCCCAGTTTGTAAGAAAGTCTAATAATATCATCGTATTCCGCTGACTCTTAATCAGCGGGTCCCAGGTTCGAGCCCTGGTGCGCCCACCATTGCAAGACAAGGGTTTCTTTCATTTTCGATCTGGAACGGACAGACCGGTTTGTGGTCCGGTTTGTGATGTTTGTTCGTCATCCGTACACCGCGTTGAGTTTCTTGATAGCGGATTCCGCCAACTCGACGCGGCCTCCAAGATAGTGCGCGTCAAGAATTTCCTGCACAGTTTCCATTGAGTGACCGGTGAATGATGCGATCTCAGGGACGGTGCAGCCAACCAGCGCCAAGCGCGTTACGGCGGTCCCTCGCAAATCGTGGAAGTGCAGATCGCCCAGCGTCGTCCTGGCAAACGCCTTGCCCCATGACGTTCTAAAGCCATCCTCCGTCCATGGAACACCGCGAGAATTCGTCAGTATCGTTGTGGCGGTTCGCTTCTTCTTCATGGCGGCGTCAAGGGCCGTTTTGAGTGGCACGCCGACCGGGATCGTCACGCGCGATCCTTTGCCCCCTTTGGCTTTCTCCTGGCGCAACCGGATATAAGTTCCGTCATAGCTTTTCCATGTTAGCCGCAAAAGATCGCCTTGGCGTTGACCGGTCCAGAGCGCCAGCAACAAAGCGGCCTGCAAGCTGATTGACGCGGCTGCGCAGAACTCCCGGATATTGTCTGCCGACCAGATTATCTCCGATCTGTTGGCCTTATAGAGCCGCCCGCCGCTTTTCTCACAAACATTGACGTCGATCTTGCCGTGGTCCTTCGCGACCGACAGAACCCGCGCCAATGTCGTCCAGACATAATCCGCCTTCCGTGGCGTGTCCGCGAATGATCCTCGAAACGTCTTGAACTCGCCCCGCGCTCGCTTGTCCTCAACTGCCGCAATGGGCATCGAGCCGAATTTCTTTTCGATCAACGGCAGATAAAGGTCATAGCTTCGCTGCGTTGCGGCGCTCTTGGATTTGTACTCGTCTGAATCCTTGAAATAATCGATAAGACCGGACAGGGTGCCTTTCGGCGGAATCTTCCGTGCCGCTACCGCCTCATTGTATAGTCGGATGAATTCCGGCGTTCCTGGCGTAGCGTCAATGCGCGGCCCGTCTTTCCAAGCGTAGAAATATTTCCTAACCTCGCCGCTGGCTAGTTTCTTGTGCGTCGTGTGGATGCCTCGCAGGCGTACCAGCATCTTGCTCCGCTTTCCATTGATCGAACGGCGAGGGGGCAATTGTAGGCTGTAAACCGGATAATTGGTCAAGGGCTGCATCAATAGCTTTCCTGTCCCATTTGTGGGTTCCGGGGATAGGTCCCGGCATAATCCCGCGCCGGACCCAGTCATTGAACGCGGATATGCTGCTACAGCCTGCATATTCGGCGGCGGCATCTTTTGACAATCCGCGAGGCTCCAGCGCCCTCGTCACGTTCCGCTCTCCTGGGAGGGGAGGGGCGCGACTTCGTTCAATTGAAATCTCATCAACCCTTTGTGCTTTTTCCAGCGCAGTCTTCGTGCAACCGGGCCACTACAGCCTTTCGTCACATCAAGATATTCGCGAAATTCCGCGAGAGTCATCGCGCCTTTTTCCTGATTGCAGCGATAGCAGGCGAGTACGACGTTCCCGCCATGATTCCGCCCGCCTTTCGAGCGCGGCTGTTTATGTTCTCGGGTAGGCGCATACTCGCTGCGCGGATCGTCCCAATTGAACGAACAGCGGCAATAATAGCAAGACGTTCGCCCGCGACTGACGACGAAATGTCCAGCTCTGCGTGGCGGTCCCTTCTTCGTCACGTCGGCTCCGATGGTGGTGTGGGGGTCATCGTTGCGGTTCGATCCAATCTTGGATATCGCTGGCCTTGATCTTCTTCCAATTTGTGATCTGGCCGGTGTCGATGTCGATATCTAAAATGACGTAATCGCCATAGTGCTCGCCCGGCATGAAGCCCGGCACATAGCCGTCCTCTTGATCGTGGATGACGTCGCCGTCTTGATCCAGCAGCCGCGCTGAAAACTGGTCGGCGACCTTCATGTGGATTGAGAGGGTCTTAGCCTGCACGTTTACGGATTTCTTCATTTCAATATTTGGCATCTACTCATCCCCCTTTGCGAGCGCGGCGCGGGCCTCGTCCCAGCCGATTTTCCATTTGAAAAATAATTCGCCGACGACCCAGCCGAATGTTTTGGGGGCCAGAACGGCGAACAGAAACCACATCGTAAGAATGCTGGCGAGAGCGTTAACCACCCCGACCTCCCGGAGCAGATGAACGGATGGCGGCGGCAACACGCTTTCCGACATTGGCCGTCCAGTCGTCAGGAGGCGCTATAAATCGAGTGTCCTTGTGCATCTCCGCAATCCCCGCCGCCTTCTCCCAAGCCTCTGATAGAAGGCGTTCGGGAACGTAGCGTTCATATTCGCAATCTTGGGATCGGTGATGATCGCCCTCGCATATTAGGAGCGCGTCCCCGTCGCGCTGGATATTCCAGCGGCGGTTTCGTTCGCGTTCTTTCAACCGCTCTATCTCTGCGGCGGCTTCCCGCATGACCAGTCGAGTTTCGCCGATGGTTGAAAAGGATTGGATTTTTAATCGCTCCACCACCTCACTCATCCCGTCCGCCTTTCAGTGCTGCGCGGCTTCAAAATTGTCAGCAAAATATTGAGCGGCTACCAACCACTGGTCAGCGTGGTTTTTCGGATTCCGCGCGATCATGTCACCAAGCTTTGGTGAACCAGCCTTCAAGTCCTCAGCCGATATGCTCACAGCGTCCAATGGTTCGCCTGCGACATACGGACGAAGTTCTGCAATCTGCTTGCGGCGATATTGCTGAAACATTTTATTCTCCTGTGTTGAATCGCTCGCGGCGGGTGAGGGGTGAGGTCATGGCTGATCCTTTCCACCATCTACAACCGTCAGGTTTGGCGGGAGACGCCCCATCGATGACAGTTTGACTTTGTGCGGATTGATAGGCGTACAATTTTCGCCGTGACACGAATAGCCGGCAGCGACCGCCATTGCCTCAGCCATAAGGCCAATCCAGCGATTGAACTCTTCCACTGAAACAGGCTCGTAAAGACCAAACCGGTTATCGACGTGAAGATCAATTCGGCCATCTGACAACGGTGTCACTGTGACGTATGGCACCCTGTAGCCGTTGATCGTTACGACATGCTTAGGCACAAACGGCCCAACGATTTCAGGATAAAATGGCCCTCGTTCTTCCATCACGCCTCCTCGCCAGCGGCCTTGAGGGTGCGGGAGGCGGTGTTGATCAATTCCTTAGCCTCCTTCGTTCCCAAATCTCCAAGCAATCCCGCGCCAACAATGTCGTCTATAAACGTGCGGCAAGCCTCCAGCGCCTCTCGCAACTCGGTGGTGTCAGCCCCGCCTTCTGCCGGATCACTCTTGGGCAGACGCTCACCGATATTGTGAGACGCGCGAGAGCGCGGGGCTGACTTCGTTGCTGCGCGGGAGATTGCAGCGGTTACGAGCGAGCGCACCGAGAGTAGGCGCTCGTGTTCGATCAAGCTGTCTTTGCGAGACGCATATTCGATTTGCTTTAAAAGCTTGAGGTCCATCACTTCG
>Ga0068862_100001822_pt1 | contig 19308 bp, 13 predicted proteins | sample KBSSwiS52_FD_66598 | JGI IMG/M metagenome (GOLD analysis project Ga0068862, IMG submission 66598) | Switchgrass rhizosphere microbial communities from Kellogg Biological Station, Michigan, USA - KBS Switchgrass S5-2 | ecosystem: Host-associated > Plants > Roots > Rhizosphere > Soil ... | reverse complement strand
GCCTAACGACTCACGATGATCGGTTATCGACTGGTTTGAATCACGTCCCAGTACGTCACGAGCTTTCCGTCCGCGAACGCCTGAACCTGCTCCCTGATGGACGCGAGCATCGTCCGCGAGCGCGGGCCCGGCGTGCCCGAGTTCGGGGTGGGCATCGTGCTGAAGTTGAACACCGCGCGAATGAAGGTGCTCGAGCTGTCGACCGGAAGCGTCGCGACGTTCGTGAAAAACTTCTTCCAGTCGTCGCTCTGGAAGAGATACTGCTCGACGTTCGACGTATAGAAGGCGGTGACCGTCGCGCCGTGGTCTTTCACGTACTGCCCCACCGACCTGATCGCCTTGTCGCCGGCGAAGTCGCCCACGAGGGGCACGATGAGATTGTTGCGCTCGAGCTCGCGCAGCACACGGTAATTCGTCTCGCTCGCGAGATAGCTGCGCTGCTCGCCCGTGCCATCGCTCTCCATCATGAGCTCGGCGTACGTGGGCATGCGGCGGCCATAGAACATCATGCTCGAGCCGCGACCGGGCATGCTGAACGAGTACGTGAGATCCGGACCGGCGGCGAAGAATGCCGTGTACACGTACTCGATCGTCCGGAGGTCATCGCTGGTCAGCCCGAACCGGTGCTTCGCCACGAGCTGATCCTTCACAGCCGCCAGGTTCTTCGCGAACAGTGCGCTGTCCGATGCCACGCCCAAGTAGGCCTGGAAGAGTGCGGGCGCTCCGGCATCCGCATCGATCCCCGCCGGCCGCGGACGCGAGAAGAGCCGCGACAGAAACTCGGCTCGATCGCCGGACATCTCGATCAGCGACTTGTACAGGAGGTGATGCAGCATGTTCTGCCGTCGGATGTCGACGATGAACGCGATCCGCGGCTGCATCGCGACGATGTACGTGAAGTTCTGATCCGGCCCGACGCCCATGTAGACGCCGCCCGTCTTCGTCGTCTTCGCGATCTCTGGCAGCACCCATTGGAAGGTGATCTCGTTCGACACGAAGTTGTCGGAACGGAAGAATCCGCCAGGCTCCGAAAACTCCGTCACCATACGCCAGAACGCTTCGTCACTGACGCGTTCCGGAACGGATGGCGCCGCCACCCGTGAACCGAGTGAGAGCGAGACACCGCCGAACATGGCGACGATCGCGAGGCTTGCGGCGACCTGAATACGACGGCTGGCGACATGCATCGGTCGTGATTCTCCGTGGCGCATAAATGCAGCGTGCGGTCGGAATACTATGCACGCCGGTACCGACCGCCGCGAGTGCAGCGTGCGACACTCGCCGCTCCCAGCGAGCCGCTCACCGTTTTCGACTCGACACACACAGTCGGGATCGTAGCGTGACTGCTCGTCAAATAAATGTGACGAGGCGTGCACCGTTCGGACCAACCGACTTGACGCCGGTCGTCCACGAAATACGATGAGTTTAGTCACCCCCACGACAGCGCGGCAGCGGATTTGCGCCCGCGCGTCCGATGCGACGACCGCACACCACACGATGTCGATTTGATGATCATCAGGGACGAGCCGCGCGTGCTGCACGGCTGATCCCCGCCCACAAAAAAACGAGTCGTGAGTGAGCGTCGCGTGCTCACTCTCACCCCGCCGCGCAGGTCGCTCCGAGGTCTGCCGGCCGTTGTGCCACCGTTCCGAGGAGGAACCATGCCCCGAACGTCTCGTCAGTTCCTGTACGCCTCACTCATAACCGGGCTGCTCCCGTGTTGGGCTGCTGCCCAGCAGGCGGAGCCCGCGACCGGCACGGTGACCGGGCGTATCACCGAGGTGAATTCGCAGCGACCGCTCAGCGACGTGCAGGTCCGCGTCGTCGGTACGCAGCGAGGCGGGATCACCAACGACCAGGGTGACTATCGCATCACCGGCATCGCGCTCGGCGCCATCCAGGTCCGCGCGCAGCGCATTGGGTACACCCCGGTCACACAGTCCGTCACCGTGAATGCCGGCACACCAGCGACGCTCAATCTCGTGCTGAGTCCGACGGCGATTCAGATCGACGAGGTCGTCGTCACGGCAACGGGCGAGTCGCAGCGCAAGCGCGAAAGCGGCAACACGATCGCCACGATCACGCCGACGTCGGAGCAACTGGCGACGGCGACCAACATCGCCGACGTGCTGCAGGCCTCGGCGCCCGGCGTGTACGTCAACTCCCCCGGCGGCACGCTGGGCAGCGCGAACCGCATTCGCATTCGCGGCGCGAGCTCGCTATCGCTCTCGAACGAGCCGCTCCTGATCGTCGATGGCGTCCGGGCGAGCAACGAGATCAACGGCACCGGCTCGATCGGCGTCGGAGGACAGACGACCTCGCGACTGAACGACATCAACCCCGATGACATCGAAGCGATCGAGGTCATCAAGGGACCGGCGGCGTCGGCGTTGTACGGAACCGCCGGCGCGAACGGCGTCATCCAGGTCCGCACCAAGCGCGGCCGCTCCGGAAAAGCGAAATGGACGCTGACCGCCGAGGGCGGCCGCCAGGAAGACGTTCAGAGCTATCCAGCGAACTACACACAGGTCGGAACCACGACCGCAGGTGCCCGCACCACAGGCTGCACGCTTGATGCGCAAGCCCGGAGAGTCTGCACCGCGAACCCGGATTCGCTCGTCAGCTGGAACCCGCTCGAGCAAGCAAGTCCGTTCATCACGGGGAAGACGAACAGCCTCGGGGCCAGTGTCAGCGGTGGCGGTGACATGGCGGCGTATTTCGTCTCGGCCGATGTCGACAATGACCAGGGTATTTTCGAGCCCAACCATTTCCGTCGCTGGAGCACGCGGCTGAACTTGACCGGCCAGTTCCGCGACAACATCTCGGCCCAGCTCTCGACGTCCTATGTCGGAAGCCGGCTCGAGTTCCCGCAGAACGACAACAACACGCTCGGCATTCTGGGCGGCGGGCTGCTCGGCTCCGCCTTCGACGACCCGGTCGGCCGCGGCTACATCACCGGCCAGACCGTGCAGGATCTGTATGCGATCGACGTGCGCGAGAACGTCGAGCGGTTCGTCGGCTCGGCCCCGATCATCTGGCAGGTCAACAAGTGGCTCACCGCGAACGGCACGGCGGGTGTCGACTTCTTCGATCGCCGGAACCGCCAGACCATTCCGCCCGGCAAGGTGAACTTCGGCGCGCTTCCGGAAGGGCAGCGCAACGCAAACAACGCGGACATCTGGAACTACACCGCGAACGGATCGGCGACGGCCACGTTCGACATCAAGCCGACGCTCCGGTCCACGACGACGGCTGGCGTGCAGTTCACGCGCGAGTACATCGAGGGCGTGCGCGCCCAGGGCGCGAAGCTGCTCGGCGGAACCGGATCGCTGCAGGGTGCGGCGGCACGGTTCGTCGTCGGCGAGACGAATACGGACAACCGCACGTTCGGCGGCTTGATCTCCGAGCAGATCGCGTGGCGCGACCGCCTGTTCTTCACCGCCGCGATGCGCACCGACCGAAACAGCGCGTTCGGTCAGGACTTCGGCTTCGTCACGTATCCGGCCGCCAGCCTGTCGTACGTCATCAGCGATGAGGATTTCTTTCCGAAAACGGACTTCCTCACCTCATTGCGCCTGCGCACGGCGTATGGCGAGTCCGGCAAGCAGCCGAATTTCCGCGACGCCATCACGTTCTTCAACACGCAGACCATCACGGTCGCCGGCGCGGACCAGCCGGGCATCACCGTTGGTGGGACCGGGAACCTCGACCTCAAGCCCGAGGTCTCGCGTGAGATCGAAGGCGGCTTCGAGGCCGCGTTCTTCGGGTCGCGCGCCGGACTGGAGGTGACGTACTACCAGAAGACCTCCCAGGACCTCCTGATCGCCCGCCCGCTCCCGCCGTCGTTAGGCCTCACCCAGACGCAGTTCGACAACCTGGGAGAGTCGGAGAACAAGGGCTGGGAGGTCATGCTGCGCGGCCAGCTCCTCGACCTTCAGAATGCGAAGCTCGAGGTGACGGCGACGTACGCCGGGAACAAGACGAAGCTCACCGACATCGGCAGTCTGTCCACCGGCGAGAAGATCTCGCCGATCGTGTTCGGCGTGCAGCGCCACGTCGAGGGCTACCCGCTCGGCGGGTACTGGGACGAGTCCTTCAAGTATTCCGACAAGAACGGCGACGGCATCATCTCGCGCGTGAACTGCCCCGGACAGGCGACCGTGGCTGGTGGGCCGGAGTGCGAGATGGAGATCGGGCCGTTGAGCTACCTCGGGCAGCCCCTGCCGACCAGTGAAATCTCGATCAGCCCGCGGCTGCAGCTCTACAACTGGCTGCAGCTCTCCGCCCTGATCGACTACAAGGGTGGCTTCAAGGTGTTCAACAACACCGAGCGCTTCCGCTGCAACTTCGGCAACTGCCCCGCGGCGTATCTCTCGAGCGCGCCGCTGGAGAATCAGGCTGCGAACCTCGGGCAGGCGATGAACACGGACGCCGGCTACGTGGAGGATGGCTCGTTCACGAAGCTGCGCGAAATTGCCGCCACGCTGACTGCACCACAGGCGTGGGCCAACCGAATGCGCACCGAGAGCCTGACGCTGACGCTCGCGGGACGGAATCTGGCGACGTGGACCGATTACAAGGGCTTCGACCCCGAAGTGAACTCGCAGCCGGGTTCCAACTTCGGCACGTCGGATTTCCTCACGCAGCCACCGCTCCGGATGTTCTCGGCCCGAATCAACATCGGGTTCTGACCAATGCCAGCCAACCACTCTCGAGACGTCACGACTTCAATGACCAATAGATTTCAGAACTACCGACGAGGGAGCAGGCCGTTCGCGGCGCTCCTCGGGATAGTGTCACTGTCGTTCGCGGTCGCCTGCAGCGCCGACCAGATCCTGGACGTCGAGGACATCGACGTCGCCGTGCCCGAATCGGTGAACGATCCCGCTGCGTTGCCTTCCATCCTCGCCGGTGCGCTCGGTGACTTCGGCTTCGCGTGGGATGGCAATGGCGATTTCAACCAGATCACGCTGGCCGGTCAGCTCGCCGACGAGCTGCACAACACAGAGACCTTCCCGACGCGGATCGAGCAGGACCAGCGCCGTCAGTCGTACCAGAGCAACGGCTCGCTGCGGGACGTGTTCTATGCCATTCAGCAGGCGCGTGCCTCCGCCGATCGCGCGGCAGAGTCCTACGTGAGGCTGGAGCGACCGACGGACGTCGGCGTCGCCGAGGCGCTGAACCTGAGTGCGCTCAGCTACGTCGTCATGGCGGAGAACTACTGCAATGCGGTGCCGATCAGCTCGTTGGACGCGAACAACGAGTTCGTGTATGGCGCGGCCCTCACGACAACCGAACTGCTGAACACCGCAGTGCGGAAAGCCGATTCCGCGTTCGCCAACGCGACGGCAACGGGCGGCGCGGGTGCGGCAGCCAAACGCACCGAACAAGCGCGAGTCGCGCGGCTCGTGAAGGCGCGTGCGCTGCTCAATCTCGACAAGCCCGCCGAGGCGGCGACCGCGATCGGCGGCGAGACCGCAGTCCCGACGACGTTCCAGTACTTCTACAAGCACGCCGAGACCACCACGCGCCAGAACAACGGGACGTGGGGCGTGACGGTGAGTGTCGGTCGGTTCGGAGTGCCCGATCGCGAGGGCACGAACGGCTTGCCGTTCCGCAGCGACGGCAACCTCGCCGGCACGGTCAAGGATCCGCGTATCCCGAACAGTGTCCGCACCAACAACGGGGGCCGTGGCTTCGATAACGCGACGCAGCAGTTCATCCAGCAGAAGTACTCCAAGCGTGACACGCTCGCGATCATCGCCGACGGCGTGGAGGCCCGGCTGATCGAGGCCGAGGCGAGCCTGCGTGCCGGCGACTACACGGCCGCGCTGGCAACCATGAATGCGCTGCGGACCAACGCCGGCCTGTTCCGGCTTCGTGGCTACCTCGATGCGGACCAGCAACCGCGATTGCTGGCGCCCCTGGCCCCGGCGGCGACGACAGCGGCGCAGGCGGATCAGCTCTTCAAGGAACGGGCGTACTGGATGTTCCTCACGAGTCATCGACTCGGCGATCTGCGACGCCTGATCCGCCAGTACAATCGCTCGGCGGAATCCGTGTTCCCGACGGGCGCATACCATAAGTCGGGGACGTACGGCACCGACGTGAACTCTCCGATTCCCCAGGCGGAGGACAACAATCCGAACTTCCAGCGCTCGGGCTGTGTGACGACGCAGCCGTGATCGGCGCCTAACCAGTCGCAATCCGCTGCCGTCGAAGGTCGGCAGCGGCGTCGTACCGAAGTGGGGCCGGGTCTTTTCGCGACCTGGCCCCACTTCGCGTCTGGGACGAAACGATTTCCACGCTGACGAGGCGTTTCCAGCGGGACGAACCGTCAGTTTTTCACCGTAAAACGCTTGACGACGCCGTGGAACGTGGTACGATCTCTCGGTCACTCGACTAGGGCCGTCCGGTCGAGGGATGGAGGGGTCGGACATGTCGGACGGCCGAGAAGGCTGAGCGTCCCCCAGAACGGAGGGAGGTCAAAATGAGACTCGGCGTTCGAGCGTTGGGTAGACCGACAGGACTGGCCGTTGCGCTGCTCCTGACGGGACTCGCCACGCGCACCCTGGCCCAGCAGCCGGCGGCGGCAGCGAGCATCACGGGGCGAGTGACGGTACGCGGGAGCCCGGAGCCGCTTCCGGATACGCGCGTGATCGTGTTAGGGACGTCCATCTTCACGCTCACGAATGCGGACGGCCGATACACCCTCCGGGGTGTCCCTGCCGGCAACGTCGAAGTGCGCGTGCTTCGCGTCGGCTACGTGGAGCAGAAGCGCCCCGTTACCGTGACGGTAGGACAGGCAGCCACGCTCGACTTCGAGCTCGACCGCACCCTCGTGGTCCTGCAGGAGGTCGTCACAACGGCGACGGGTCAGCAGCGACGCAGCGAGCTCGGGAACTCGATCGCGACGATCGACGTGACGAAGAAGGTGCAGGAGTCGCCGATCAAGAACATGGGCGACCTTCTCGTGGCGAAGGCGCCGGGCGTGCAGGTGATGCCCTCGAACATGACCGGTGGTGGCAGCCGCGTCCGCGTCCGCGGGACGAGCTCACTGTCGCTCACGAACGACCCGATCTACGTGATCGACGGCGTGCGCCTAACGAGCCAGGCCGGGAACGCCGCCATCGCGATCGGCGTCGGCGGCACGGCACCGAGCCGCGTGAATGACATCTCGCCCGAAGACATCGAGAATATCGAGATCGTGAAGGGTCCGTCGGCCGCGACGCTGTACGGCACGGACGCGTCCAACGGCGTCATCGTCATCACGACGAAGCGGGGTCGTGCGGGTGTCGCGCGGTGGAACGTCTTCGGTGAGGCGGGACAGATCCACGACCTCAACGACTACCCCGCGCAGTACGCGATCCTGGGCCACGCGCCCGCCACCCCAACCACCGTTCGCCGCTGTTTTCTGTACGAGCTGTCGACGGGAGCGTGCGTGAAAGACAGCACGTCGATCAACAACCTGTTCGCCGATCCGGACCTGTCGATGATCAAGTCCGGCAACCGCGGTCAGGTTGGCGTGCAGGTCTCCGGCGGCGCCGACATCCTCAGCTACTTTATTAGCGGCATCGTGCAGAACGAGGTCGGTCCGATCGGCATGCCGGCGTATGATCTCCGTCGATTCGACTCGCTCGGCATTGGTGTGAACGACAAATGGAAACGGCCGAACGCGCTGCGTTCGGGTTCCTTCCGCACCAACCTGCGCGCGGCGATCAATCCGAAGCTCGACCTCAGCGTGCAGTCGGCGTACATCAAGACCGACCAGCGCCTGCCCCAGGTCGACAACAACGTCAACAGCTTCTGGTACAACGCGGAAGTCGGACCTGGTTTCCGTGGCGCGGGCCCGGGCTACACCGGGCTTGGCTCACGTGGTCAGCCGCTCTACGGCTACGCGGGATATACGCCGGGCGACATCTTCCAGTTCTACACGAACCAGAACATCCAGCGGTTCCTCGCCAGCATGAATCCGAACTTCCGCCCGACCTCGTGGCTCGAGGCGCGCGGCGATTTCGGTGTCGACCTCACGGACCGCCAGGAATACCAGCTCTGTCAGCTCCAGCAGTGCCCGGACTTCGGTACTCAGCGTCAGGGCCGCGCCCGCGACGCTCGAACCAACCTCCGCAACCTGACGGCCGTGATCACCGCCACGGCGTCGTGGAATCTGTCGGCGTCCGTGCTCTCGCGCACGACCGGCGGGACGCAGTACGGCGCGTTCCAGGACGACCGGGGCGACGCCGAAGGTCAGCAGCTTCCGCCGGGTGCCCAAACGCCCGCTGACGGGACGATTCCGATCGTCCGGTCGGCGACGACGCTCCAGAAGACGCTCGGTCTGTTCATCGAGGAGCAGGTCGCGTTTCGCGACCGGCTGACGCTCACCGGTGCGGTGCGCTCGGACCAGAACAGCGCGTTCGGTACGAACTTCCAGCGCGTGTATTACCCGAAGGCCTCGCTCTCGTGGGTGGCGTCCGACGAGGGATTCTTCCCGCAGCTCGACTGGTTCAACTACTTCCGACCGCGCATCTCGTTCGGCGCGTCGGGCGTGCAGCCGGGACCTAACGACGCCGCGCGCACGTACGCCACGACGCTCACGAGCATCGCGGGGGCCGACATCGGCGGCCTGCGCTCGAACCTGCTCGGAAACTCGGAGTTGAAACCTGAGCGCTCGACCGAGATCGAGACCGGGTTCGACGCGCGCTTCTTCAACAGCCGCGTGAACCTCGAGCTCACGTACTACAACAAGATGTCGAAGGACGCGCTGATCGATCAAACGCTCGCGCCGTCAGCCGGGACGTCGAACAACACGGTGAAAGCGAACCTCGGCTCCGTGAAGAACTACGGCTTCGAGGCGCTGGTCAACGGACAGATCCTCAACAAGTCCATCGTGGCGTGGGACGTCACGTTCAGCGGCGCCCACAACACGAACAAGCTGGTCACGCTCGGCAAGGACCCGACGGGCAAGGATATTCCGCCCATCATCGGCACGACGATCTCGCAGAAAGCCGGGTATCCGCTCAACAGCTACTGGACGCGTCCGTTCAAGTGGAGCGATGCCAACGGCGACGGCATCATCACTCCGAGCGAGGTCGTGATCGGCGACACGTCCATTTTCCAGGGCTACTCGCAGCCGCGGCTCGAGATTTCGGTCACGAACGGCTTCGATCTGTTCAACCGGCGGCTGCGCATCACGGCGCTCGTGGACCACAAGAGTGGCTACAAGGTGCTCAACTCCGAGCAGCAGTTCCTCTGCCAGCAAGCGCCGTCGTGCAAGGACATCTCCAGCCTCGAGGTGCCTTTGTGGCGCCAGGCCCGTGCGGTCGCGAACCGGTTCACTCCGGTGCAGACGTCACATGGGTTCATCGAGGACAACACCTTCACGCGCATTCGCGAGCTGACGGTCTCGTACAACGTCCCGGAGTCGTTCACGAGGAAGTACATCCGGGCTCGCGGCGCGAGCGTCAACTTCGGTGTGCGCAACCTCGCCGTGTTCAGCGACTGGACGGGCGTGGACCCGGAGCAGAACTACGGACAGGGTGACACACAACAGACGCTCCTCACCGCCGGCCCGCCGCGCTTCTACACGATGCGGCTCAGCCTCAGCTACTGACCTCAGCCAGGAACCCATATGACTACGCAAATCTTCGCAGTGCGCGTACGCCGGGTGTTGGCTGCAGCGGCAGTCGGCGTCGCGCTGGTCTCGTCGGGGTGCGGCAATGTGAAGGACGATCTCCTCACCGCCGAAGACCCCGACATCATCAAGCCCGAAGCGATCAACACACCCGAAGCCGCCGATGCGCTCCGCATCGGCGCGATCTCGCGACTTCGAAACATGACGGCCGGCTCCGGACAGGGCGACAGCCCGTGGATGTTCGCCGGGTTGCTCACCGACGAGTGGAAGTCCGGCGACACCTTCCTGCAGCGGAACGAGACGGACCAGCGCACGGTGCAGGACAACAACGGCAATCTGAACCCCGTGTACCGCGACGTGCACCGCGCGCGCAACGCGGCGCGCGAGGCGCTCAACGCGCTCATCGAGTTCAAGCCGACGCCGGCCTCGAACCTGGGGCAGATGTACTTCGTGATGGGATTCGCCGAGCTGCAGCTGGCCGAGTGGTTCTGTAATGGCCAACCGCTCGGCGAGGCATCGTCGGGCGTGCCGGAGTATGGCCCGCCGTTGACCAACGCCCAGATCTACGCCCTGGCGCTCGCCCACTTCGACTCGGCGCTGACGTTCACGACTGCCACGGACGCGGCCACCGTTGCCGTGAAGAATTCCATCCTGATCGCGAAGGCGCGCGTTCTGGTGGATCTCGCACGTTATGCGGATGCCGCGACCGCGGTGACGGGGGTGCCAACGAACTACGTGCTGAACGCGACCTTCTCGCTCACGGCCGGCAACAACCAGATCTGGGCGCTGAACGCGAGCGCGAAGCGATGGGTCGTTGGTGACAGCTTCGACACGGCGGGCATCATCAAGAACGCGATCCCGTTCGCCTCGCTGAAGGACCCGCGCGTGCCGAACACCGGGACCTCCACGGGAACGTCACCGTCGGGCAAGAGCTTCGACACATCGACGAACTTCATTGTCCTCAACATGTACGGCCGCGTCGAGCCGACGCCCGTCGTGTCGGGCATCGATGCGCGCCTGATCGAAGCCGAGGCACAGCTCAACGCGAACGACTTCGCCGGGATGACGGCAACGCTCAACGCACTCCGCGCGTCGCCGCAGACGCTCGGCGCGTTGACGACGCCGGTGATGGCGGCCCTCACGGCCCCAGCGGCCAAACCGGCGGCGATCGATCTGTACTTCCGTGAGAAGGCGTTCTGGACGTACAGCCGAGGACAGCGCCTCGGCGACCTGCGCCGGCTGATCCGCCAGTATGGGCGGACGCAGGACAACGTGTTTCCCGTCGGCACGTTCTTCAAGGGCGGGAACTACGGCACCGACGTGAACTTCCCGGTCCACGTGGACGAGCAGAACAACCCTCAATTCACGGGCTGCGCGGACCGCAACGCCTAACGCTCGAGGATCGAACGACAACGCGGGGCCGGGTCCTCAGTGGCCCGGCCCCGCGTTCTTTTCCGACGAGCCGCCGTCGATCGCGCTGTCGGTGAGCTGCAGGGCGGCGCCGCCCGTCGAACGTGCCCGGTGATCCGGGGAGGCGGTCAGCTTCGGCGTGCGGTCGTGCGGCGCCGGCGGCGAGCGGCCGCCGCCTTCAGCTGGCGCGCCTCGCTCGGCTTCGTGTAGTGCCGCTTGCGACGCAGGTCGGCCAGGATCCCGGCCTTCTGCACCTTCTTCTTGAAGCTCTTGAGCGCCCAGTCGAGGCGATCATCGTCGCTGAGCTGAATCTCGATCAAAGTCCGTCCCTCCTGTGTTTGGGTGATGGCTCCTTGCCCGTGGAAGACGCGGAATGCGCGCGAGCCGTAAAACGACGTAGCCGGGCCGAGTGCTCGGCCCGGCTACATGGGTGACCTCGTGATTCCCCGACAGCGTCAGGAACCGACCTTCTTCACGTTCTCGGCGGCAGGGCCCTTCGCCCCCTGCACGACGTCGAACTCCACGCGCTCCCCCTCGGCCAACGTCTTGAAGCCCTGCCCGTCGATCGCCGAGTGATGGACGAAACAATCCTTCTGCCCGTCATCGCGTGTGATGAAGCCGAACCCCTTGCTGTCGTTGAACCACTTCACGGTCCCGGTCGTACGCATCGCGTGCTCCCTGAATGTGGCTGTGTTCGGGGCGCGCGACGAGCGTACGTACCGATCACAGATGTCTTCGTGATCTCTGCCCTCACGATGGGCAGTGTTCCGAGCGGCGGGTGGGTCGCTCACGACGCGGAAAAAGGGCTCTGGTTTCCCAGGCCCCGGTATGCGGAACACATGCGTGCCCCGAGGGGCACGTGCGTCGCTGGCGCACAAGGTAACGCCAATGATCGCAACGCACAACGTTCCCGGTCAGCACACGATCAACACGAAGAATTCCGCCGTTTGGACGCCGTAGCCGGCGTGCGCACGAGACCGGCACGTCGTCTGCGCTGGTCTCATGTATGAGCACGAAACCGCTGGCCCAACAGGTGGTCACCGGCGCCAACGGCGCCGAATCTGCGAACGCCCAGGACGGCGCGGTGCGCGCGCGCGACTCGCTGTTCCACTGGTGCGGTACGGCCGACTCGGTCCGTCGGACGAACGAGCGGGGCGCGCGATGCTCCCTCCTCGACGCTTACTTCGGCGCCGTCGCCGAGGAGTCGATCGCGCCGGCCGCGCGCTACTTCCTGGGGTCCATGTTCCCGGCTCGGGATAAGAGTCGGCCGATTGCGGACCCGTCGGTCATCGAACAGGCGATTTGCGACCTCACTCGTCTCTCCAGCCGGGCGCTTCGGGCGCGGACGCGCAAGTACGGCGACCTTGCCACCGCGGCCGCCGACGTGTTCGCGGGACGGCTGCCGAGCGGCCTCTCGATCACCGACGTGGCGCTGTGGGCCGACGACCTGGCGGGTGCGAGCGACGCGACGGAGCAGCGAACGATCCTCAGAGACATGTTCGCGCGACTGAGCGCGCTCGAAGCGCAGTACGTCGTGCGGCTCCTCGGTGGCGAGCTGCAGATTGGCGTCGACGAGGCGTTGATCGAGGAGGCGCTGGCGGCGGCGTTCTCTCAACCGCTCGATGCGGTTCGGCGCGCCACCGCGCTTCGCGGCGACATCGGCGAGGTGGCCACCCTCGCGCGCCGCCGGTTGCTGACGCCACTCCCGGCAGCGGTATGAGCCGGTCCGCCTAACGGCGGGGGAAACAATCAACCGCGGAAGGCACGGAGGACGCGACCTCCGCGGTTCACATTGCCGTTCTCCATATCAGGGAAACGTGACGCGCGTCGTGATGTGTACGCGACGTGGATCGCTCGGACGCGTATGAAATCGCTGACTCGTGCCTTCCTGCCGAAGTCAGCCGTCTCATTACTCGGAACCCAATCGCGACGCGTCGTGATGCGCGTCACGCCCGGTTTTCAGCGGTGTCCGGCCATGCCGTTCGACTCGCAGCGTCACGGAGGGTTGCAGCACGACGATGGGTCTCGCCGATGAGCACGTGGAAGCGGCGGAAGCCGCAGGCCTTCGATACGTGACGGACAACGCCCCCGGTATTCGACGCCGGCGGCGTGGGCGAGGCTTTGCGTATACGCGGCCCGATGGCGCCGCCGTACGCGACCCGGCGGAGCTCGAGCGCATCCGCAAGCTCGTGATCCCGCCACGATGGACGGACGTGTGGATCTGCACGTCGTCGAGCGGCCACCTGCAGGTCACGGCGCGCGATGCGCGCGGACGAAAGCAGTATCGCTACCACGCGCGGTATCGCGCCGTTCGCGACGACACGAAGTTCAGCCGGCTGGTGGACTTCAGCGACGTGCTGCCGCGCATCCGCCAACGCGTGGAGAAGGACATCTCGGCACCGACCCTGTCGCGTGAGAAGGTGCTCGCGACCGTCGTCTGGCTGCTCGAGAAGACGCTGATTCGCGTGGGCAGCGACGAGTACGCCCGGGACAATGGCTCGTTCGGGCTCACGACACTCAGACGCCGGCACGTCGCGGTGTCCGGGGCAAAGCTCCGATTCGAGTTCCGCGGAAAGAGCGGTGTGCCACATGCGGTGGCGTTCACGGACCGCCGCATCGCCCGCATCATCCAGCGATGCCAGGAGCTTCCGGGCCAGGAGCTGTTCCAGTACCTGGACGATGAGGGCAGGCGACAGAGCGTCGATGCCGGGGACATCAATCAGTACCTGCGCGAGATCGCCGGACGACAGGTGACCGCGAAGGACTTCCGGACATGGGCCGGGACAATGCTCGCCGCGACGGCGCTGCGTGACATCGGACTCGGCGCGACGGAGAAGGAGTCGAACGCGAACATCGTCCGCGCCATGGACCAGGTGGCGAAGCGGCTCGGCAATACGCGTGCGGTGTGCCGGAAGTATTACGTCCACCCCACGGTCATCGAGGCTTACGTCGACGGCTGCGTCCTCTCGCCGCCCGTGGCGAACGAGCACAGTCTGCCTCGCGACAGCGCGCGGCCGGCAGGCCTGCGTCGCGATGAGGTCGCCGTGATGGAGCTCATCCGGGTGCGGTCAAACCATCAGACACGCTCGCGCCGTTAGGCGAAAGGTCCGCTGAAAGGCCGATCCGGCATCGCGCCCGGGTCATCCCCGTCGTCCCTCTTGCAGACCGACGGTTCTGACGCCAAGGTACGCGGCGATGACCCTGCTCGAGGAGAACATGCGGAAGTTGCTCTTTGCCGCCGCTCTGCTGGCGTTTGGCTGCAAGTCCGGCGGCTCGCCGTCGACCACAGGCACGGCGGCGCCGGGAACCGAGGGGACGGCGACGCCGTCGTCTGCTCCGTCAGGTGGCGCTGTCGCCGCCGACTACTATCCCTACAGCAAACCCGGTACGGCCACCATCGACGGCCAGGCTTTCGTCGTGATTCGCGGGGGCGACGTCCTGCTCGACACGCACGGCTACCTGACGACGATCTCGGACAATGCGCGCACGGCTTCCGGCAACGACGTGACGCTCGACCCGGCCACGCCGTACGCCATGGAGTGGTATATGAAGTCGGGCACGTCGCTCCGCCGTTTCACGAACGCACCCAAGGACGCGGCATTCCGCGCGGCACGAAAGACGGCCGTTGCCGACGAGGCGGGGAAGTTCAAGTTCGACGGGTTACCGGCGGGCCGCTACATCATTCGCACGACCATCACCTGGCAGACGCCTCGCGACTCCTATCGCATGATGACGCAGGGCGGCGTGGCCAGCGTGGTGATCGACCTGGCCGAAGGCGAGCAAAAGACCGTCATCATCAAGCACGTCTCGGAACAGCCCTAGCCGGGGGCAGCGGCCGCCAGCCTAACGCGACGCCACCGCCCGGTAGGCGACCACCAGCGGGCCATCGCGGCCCTCCCGCGTCTCGGGCCAGACGGCGATCGTGCGGCCACCGGCGATGGGGATGTGAAAGCCACGCTCCGGAAGAGTCGTCACAAGGTCCCCCGCGCGCGCGACCGCGCCCCAGGGCAGCGCGCGAAGCGCAGAGTCGGCCAGCGCGCCATAGACGTGCGGCAAGGTGGATCGGACGATGCCTTCGAACTTGTCCGGGCGGCGCGTGCGCGACAGCAGAAGGTCGAAGCTCACCCGTACCGTGTCGCCCGCGCGGTCTGCGACCATCGAGTCACGCAGGAAAGTCCGGCCGAGGGGGACGATGGGCGCGACGCTGCCTGTCGCTCCGACGACCGGCGTCGGGAGGCCGCTCGCCGGTGCAGCGGAGGTCGCCGTCGGGTCAGGCTGGGTCGGGTCCGCCGCGTCGCTCGTGTCCGTCGGGGCGGGCGCCGAGGATTCGACTGTGTCCGGTGCCGCTCCCGATGTGCCTGCGCGCGCACGAAACGCCGTCGCTGCCGCGACTCCCGTCGCCGCAATCACGGCGAGGCTGAGCACGGCAGCGGCACCACGGGCGAGCATCTGGTGCTGCTTCGCGCGCTTTACACCGCGCTCGGCGTGCTGACACCGCAGACAGACCGCGGTGCCCGGACGAAGGTCGTGGGGACAGGAAGGGGCAGGTGGTGATGCCATCGGTCGTGGTCGTCGGAGGTATACCCGTGACGAACGACCGATTGGCGGGCAACGCCAACCAAACCGATCGCCCCCCCGGATGAGTCGCTCCGCGGACCGATCCGGGGGCGAGCGGATGGGCCGCCTGGATCGTCCCTGGACAGGACAGCACCGGACACAGTGGTTAGTGTTAGCGGTGCCGCGCCCCGTCCACGCGTGGCCATCATTCGTGTCGAAACCGAGTTGCACCGTGACTGCTCGCGCCAAGATCTCGCTGCTGCCCGACGTCGGCCGGTTGAGCCGGCCGCTCGCTTCCCTTCCGCCCTACGTCTTCTCCGAGCTCGACCGGCTCAAGGCAGACGCTCGGCGCCGCGGACTGACGTTCACGGATCTCGGCATCGGCAGTCCCGACCGACCGACGCCCGCGCCGATCGTGGATGCGCTCGAGCGTGCCGCGAGCGATCCATCCACGCACGGGTACCCGCCGTTTCGTGGCGTGCCAACGTATCTCGCATCGGTGAGCCGGTTCATGCGCCGCCGGTTCGGCGTCGAGATTGATCCCGACACCGAAGCGCTGGCGCTCGCCGGTGCGAAGGAAGGCATCGCCCAGATCATCGCCGCGACGGCTGGCAGCGGCGACGTCGTGCTGGTGCCGGAGATCTTCTATCCGGTGTACGCGCGCGCCGCGCAGCTTGCGGACGCGGCCGTGCACTGGGTGCCAATGCGCGCGAGCACCGGATTCCTCGCCGACTTCGATGCCGTGCCGCGCGATGTGCTTCGCCGGGCACGCCTGCTCATCGTGAACTATCCGAACAATCCGACCGGCGCCGTGGCGGAGCGCGGCTACTTCGAGCGGGCCGTGGCGTTCGCCCACGAACATAGCCTGATCCTCGTGAGCGACCTCGCCTACAGTCAGCTGACGTACGACGGCTTCGTCGCGCCCAGCGCGCTGGAGATTCCTGGAGCGCTGGACGTGACGCTCGAGTTCCACTCATGCTCGAAGTCGTTCAACATGGCGGGGCTTCGCGTCGGGTTCGCGGTCGGGGGCGCGACATTGATCGACGCGCTCGCGGCGTATCGGACGAACGTCGGGTACGGTACGCCGTCCCTGGTGCAATACGCCGCGACGCACGCGCTCGATCATTTCGACGCACTGTCCGCGCCCGCGGCGGGGGCCTATCGCGCGCGACGAGATGCCGTCGCGGCAGCGATGGCGCTCACGGGGCAGGTCGTGGAGCCGGCTCGCGGCGCCATGTATCTGTGGCAGCCCGTGCCTAACGGGGTCGATGACTGGACATTCGTGCGGACGATGCTGGAGGAAGCGCAGGTCGTCGTCACGCCCGGCAGCGCGTTCGGCCCGGGCGGCGCGGGGTATTACCGCCTCTCCTACGTGGCCGAACCGCCAGTGCTTCAGGCCGCGATCGGGCGCATCGGCGACGCGTGCGCGGCGCGCGGCTGGCGCTGACGGCGTCGGTCCCGTAGCGCGCGCCTCACGGCGTGGCAGCCTCCCACCGGGCCCGCAGGGCACGCTGCGTAGGCGTGACGACGGGGACGTCTCGCAGTTCCACCACCGGCGTGTCGAACGGCGTCATGACGACCGTTGCGGTCCGACGCTCACTCGCACGCTCGATGTCGAGACGCAGCGTGTCACCCGACCGCGACTTCCGGAGCGCAACCCGCACGGCGGTCGGCGTTGGCATCGCCTCGCCGTTGATGGCGAGCACACGATCGCCCGTGTGCAGCCCTGCCCTGCCCCACGCGCTCTCGGGGTTCGTGAGCGCGAGGCGCGGAGGGCCGCCATCCCCGGCGTCGTACGGATAGGCACGGAGGTCCGGCACCGGCTGCCCGTCCCTGCCTAACGCCGGCCGCCACGCCACGTCGGCGCGGAGGCCGATGTGTCGCAACGAGGCGTCGAACGCAATCGGACGATCACCGCGGACGTGCGCGTCGAAGAACGGTGTCATGGTACAGCCGCAGACTTCACCCACGACGCGCTCCACGTCGCGGCCGGTGAACCCCCGCTCGCCGCTGAAGCGCTCGAGCATGACCGGCATGACGTCGTCCATTGAGCGATGGCCCGCCGTCGCGTGGCGGATCTCGAGATCGAGCATCGCGCCGATCAGCTGCCCCTGGAGGTGCGTGCTCGCGGCATAGTCGCCGATAGAGCCCGGCGTGTCACTGTACTCCGCCTCGCTCACGCGCTCGGCCGACAGGCGCGCGTTGCCCGGGGTCGCGAAGTACCGGGCGATCAGCGCCTGGAGGTGCGCGGCGCGCGTCGGCGCATCCGGTCGAAGCCCTGCACGCCTGAGCAGCAGGTCCGTGTAAAACAGGGTGAGTCCCTCACTGAACCACAGCCCGCGCGAGCGTGGCATTCGCCGATAGCTCACGTCGCGGTACTCCGCGGGCCGGATGCGCATGAGGTTCCAGGCATGGAAGTACTCGTGCGCGGTCTCCTGGAAGAACCCCGAGGGATCGTCCGCGAGACTCCGACTCGGAATGCCTAACGTGACGGAGCCCGCGTGCTCCAGCGCACCGAGGGCGCCGTCCTGCAGCAGGAAGGTGTATTCGCGATAGGGCGCGCGCCCGAACACGGCGATGGCGCCGCGAACGATGCGCCGGATGCCGTCGATGACCACGGCCGAGTCGAACGGGACCGCGTCCGGCAGCGGCCAATAGACGATACGATGCGGAACGCCCCCTTCGGTGAAGCGCCAGTCGCGAAGCCGCCCGGCGAGCATCGGCGACTCGAGCAGCACCGCGGCGCTCGGGGCGTAGAACACCCTGGGGTCGGAGGTCGGCGTGAGACCCGTGGCCACGCTCCATCCGGCCGGGAGGTCGAGTGTGACGTGCGCCGGCGCCAGCGTCTGGTCGACGACATACATGAACGAATGGATCCCGCCGACGAGTCCACCCGTGGGCGTGAGGAACGGCTGCCAGGCGGACCGGAACCGCGCGTCACGCGGCGGGAGTACGAGGCGATAGCGCAGCGTGAACGACCCGCCCGGGGCGACGACGCGCCACACCGCGCTGTCGGCCTTCGAAACCGACGCGCGGCCACCCGCTCCCTCGACGCGAACGTCGCGCACGAAGCGCCAGTAGCGGTCGTCGTACTCGGGGTGCGCTGCCATCGCCAGCAGTACGGTGTCTCGCCTGCCGCGGATGTCGATGCTGACGGCGAACCCCGACGTGTCGGCAGGATCGACGCGCAGGCCGTAGCCGATGACGGGCTGGCTCATGGCGAACCGCGAGTCGATCGCGTCCGTCCAATGACGCAACGGCGATTGACCCTGTGCCGATGACGCCGCGATCGACAGGGCGAGCATCGTCGCCAATGCGCGTGCACGACTTCCGGTGCGCCGGATCATGCGGGTTTCCTCATGAATGACACACTGTTTTGGATGCCGCGGCGGCGCGGCGTGCTTGAACGCCGGCCAGACGCCGTTGCCGAGCTTCCCGCACGCGCGTCGATCCCAGGGGATATTATCTCCTGGTCCACCGATCCTTCTCTCCGAAATGCCGATGAAGCTCTTCGCCCACGCCGCCCTTCTATGCGTTGCCGCCGGATCGGCCGCGGCACAGTCGCCTGGGGCCGTCAACTTCGCATCGCTCGCTGCCCGCACCGACAGCTTCGTGGTGATGGTTCAGGGCAATCCACTCGGCTTCCAGCGCACGTCGATCGAGCGCACGGAAGGCGGCTTCCGCATCGTGGATGACGTTCAGATCGGTCC
>Ga0068862_100001811_pt1 | contig 19344 bp, 15 predicted proteins | sample KBSSwiS52_FD_66598 | JGI IMG/M metagenome (GOLD analysis project Ga0068862, IMG submission 66598) | Switchgrass rhizosphere microbial communities from Kellogg Biological Station, Michigan, USA - KBS Switchgrass S5-2 | ecosystem: Host-associated > Plants > Roots > Rhizosphere > Soil ... | reverse complement strand
CCTGCCTCGACGCCACCGCCCGCGAGCTCCTCCGCCAGCCCACCGAGCGCTCGCCGCTGACCGCCGCAGGCGTCGTCGGCGGCATCGAAGCGGTCCTCTACGCTCGCCTCTGCCGCGGCGGGTCCGAGCAGCTCGGGGACCTGCTGCCTTCGCTGATGTACTTCGCCGTCCTCCCGTACGAGGGGCAGCAGGCGGCAAGCGAAGAGCTGACGGCCGCCGCAGGCTAGTAGCGAAGTGCCGCTGGCGAATGCGACGACGGATTGGATCACGGGCGGGACGGTAACCCACTTCGAATTCGTCGACTCACTGGGCAACGCGTACTCGGCGCCGATCCCCGAAATGAAGGCGACCCGCAGCAACTGGCGGCTGCAGAAGCGGTACGTGCCGAAATAGTTCCGCGGCATCGACAGCGGAGAGGGAGGGATTCGAACCCTCGAGGCGAGTTAACCCCGCCCACGCGATTTCCAATCGCGCTCCTTAAGCCACTCGGACACCTCTCCGGGGTGCTGGCGAAAGCCTAGCTCGGCGGCAGCGGCCCGGCGCTCACGCCTGTCCGAATGCCGGGGCGGGGGCGAGCTCGGGCGGCAGCTCGCGGTAGTCGTCGAGGGAGACGACGATCGCCTCGGACTCGGGCAGGGCCGCGGCGGCGGGACGGCGGCCGCGCAGGCTCTCGTGGCTGCAGACGACGTAGCACCACTCCATCAGCGCGAGGCGCGAGTCGGGGTCGATCTCAAGGATCGTGGCGCCGACCAGGTAGCGGCCTTCGGACTCGCGGCAGCTGCGCACCTCGACCTGGGTCGCGACCTCGTGGCGCTCGCCGGCAGCGTCCTCGAGCATCAGCAGGACCGCTGGCCGGGCGCCGACCGCGAGCGGGCCGTCGGCGACCAGCCCAAGGCCGGCGGCAGAGGCGTCGACGAGCCGTGCGTGGGTGTAGGCATCGGGCTCGTAGCAGTGGGCATCGGCGTCGCCCTTGAAGCGGTAGACGAGGCGGCGCTGGCGGCGGCGGCCGACCGAACGGACGCTGGCGAGCAGGCGCCGCAGCTCGTAGAGACCGAGCAGCGGCACGATCACCGCGGCGATCCCCGGCAGGTCGGGGAGCGGCCCGACGCCGGCCAGGTCGAGCAGCCGCAGCAGCGTGCCGGCGGCGATCAGGACGGTGCAGAAGAGGACCAGGTGGAGCTTGCGCAGCGAGTCCCAGCCGCCACTGTCGTTGCCCTGCTTCGGCGTCACCTTGAACTTGGTCCGGGCGGGCAGGACTGCGCAGCGTAAGGCGCGGGTGTAGATCTCCATCGTCAGCAGCTCGTAGTGGGCGGTCTCCGGGATCCGCATGTAGCCGCGGGCGAGCGCGGTACCAGCGCCGAGGTTGAGCACCACGTAGGGCAGCCAGAGAGCGGCGAGGGCGGCGACGCTGACCTGCATCGGCAGCTCGCCGGTCCAGAGGACGAGACCGAGGGTGAGGAGGAGCAGGAGCCGCATCGGCGGCGCCAGGTAGGAGAGCAGGCTGGCCAGGTAGGAGAGCCGCTGGCGCCAGCTAAGGGTGCGCGCCCGCAGCGGCGACTCGGGCAGGGTGAAGACGGCGAGGTTGCCGCGCGCCCAGCGGTCGCGCTGCAGCAGGTAGCCGTCGAGGTCGTGCGGGGCGAGTCCCTGGACCAGGACCTCGTCGTGGTAGCGGCTGCGCCAGCCGTGGCGCAGCAGCCGGATCGTCGTGTGGAAGTCCTCGGCGATCGTCTCGGTGGCGACGCCGCCGATCGAGAGCAGCGCCTCACGATTGATCAGCGCCGCCGAGCCGCACCAGTAGGCGGCGCCGTGGCGGTCCTTGCCGGGGCAGACGACGCGGTAGAAGAGCGACTGCTCGTGGCGGCCGGCCATGTAGTGCTGGACCGAGTCGTGGTTGAAGAAATCATGTGGCGTCTGGACGACCGCCATCCGCTCGTCGTCGAAGTAGCCGACGAGCGCATCGAGTGCGTCGGGCATCGGCACGTGGTCGGCGTCGAGGATCAGGATCAGTTCGCCCTCGGTCCGCGGCAGCGCCGCGTTCAGGTTGCCGGCCTTGGCGTGGGAGTTGTCGGGCCGGGTCAGGTACTCGGCCCCGGCCACCGCGGCGATCTCCGCCATTTCCGGCCGCCGCCCGTCGTCGAGCAGGTAGGTCGTGTGGGGATAGGTCAGCGCCCGGCAGCCGGCCAGCGTCGCCATGATCACCTCGGCCGGCTCGTCGTAGGTGCAGACGTAGACGTCGACCGCCCGTCCCGGCGTCACGGCCGGGCGTCGGCGTGGCGGCCGCGACCACGAGAACCAGGCCAGCGTCGCCAGCGCGTAGATCCCGTAGATCTCGGTCACGAGCAGCATCACGAAGGCGACGGGGCTGGCCCCCTTCCAGCTCCACCCGACCCGCCAGGTCAGGTAGCCGACGCCCCAGACCAGTGCCACCAGCGCCAGGCCCCGGAGCAGCCCGGTATGGCGGTCGAAGAACCGCCCAGCGCGCGTCTGCTCACCAGCGTCCACACTCCTGTTTCGGCACCGGGGCGCGAGGTTCTTAGCCGCGCATCTCTAAAATCCTCGCTCCCGTCAGTGCCCCGGAGGGGTGCCGGAGTGGTTGAACGGGGCAGTCTCGAAACCTATTGTCGTCGAGAACGGGGGCCATTGGGAATCTCTGGGGTTTCCCGGGCGGGGTCGGGAAGCAGGCTGCAAAACGCTGACTTCCCGATCTGGACGCGAGGCTCGGCCGTCCGCGTCACCGCCGCGCCACTTTTTAACCGATACGCCGGCTCGCTCTGTACCGCCAGATCGCCCGATCGCAAAGCAATCGCGCGTGGCAGTCGCAGCCGTTCCCGCTGCTTCCCTTCTCGTGGAAGGCAGAGTTCTTCGTCGACCGCAGCCTCGGCAAGAGCATCTTCGCCGGACTTCGCGCCGCCGGCCTGGTTGTGTACTCGATGGCGGATATCTACGGGGACAAAGCTGCGCAGCGCTTGCCGGACGAGGTCTGGCTACGCGACGCTGGTCAACATGACTGGATGGTCCTGACTCATTCTCATGACCGATGCCTATACAGTATCAACCAATCAGTTGTTTGTCTCATACGTGGGGCCTCAAGCGGTGGGTTCCGGAGCCCGGCCCCGACCCGGCGCACGGCTTAGCGAGATCTCGTGAACCCGAACATCCGCCGGCAACGCGAGCAGCTGGACAATCTGGTCGGCCACCATGACCGGAGGCAACCCCTCGGTCTTCCTTCGCTCCGAGAGCACCCTCCTCACCTCGGGGTCTCGCACGTTGGCGGTGACGCCATCGGTATCTATGAGTCCCGGTTTGACCAAGGTCGTGCGAATCGCCGTCGCTTCGGCCTCGAACTCGGCGTGGAGGGCCTCGGCCAGCCTGGTCAATGCCGCCTTGCTGCCGCTGTACATAGCGAAGTCGACCGCCGCGACCCGGTCGGCCGCGGGCGACGAGATGATCATCAGGTCAGCGTGCGATGCGTCGCGCAGCAGGGGAATTGCCGCGACCGAGACGTTCATGGTGCCGAGCACGTTGACGGCCAGCATCCGTTCCCAGTCCTCGTGGACCGCGGCGGTGAGTCTGCTTTGCAACATCGCGGCCGCACAGTTGACGACGCCGTCAAGGCCGCCCAGTCGCGCCGCGATGGCCGGGACCACGGACTCGACAGCGGCCGCATCGGCCACGTCACAATTTGCAGCCACCGCCCCGGTCTCCGCGGCCAGCTCGTCGAGTAGCTCTTGGCGGCGTCCGAGAATTCCAACGTCGGCACCGGCATCGACGGCGGCGCGGACGATGGCGGCACCGAGACCCGAAGTCCCACCGCTCACGAGAATCTTCCGGCCCTCCAACGTTCCGCTTCCCACGGGCGGGATTGTCGTCTATCAAACAACCGTTTGTCAAGTATCCCATGAGGAAATGGATGGCGCCAATAAACGGCCGGATCGCCCGTAACCGTTTGGCTTCGGCGACCATTCCTAGCGACCGTCCGATGGCCGGCGAGGTGGCGAATGCGTGCGCCGAGGATGCCGTCAACGGTCTCGGCGGGGAGGGGCTACAGCCTCCACGGTCACCTCTGACCCGTTGAGGGCCGACGCTCCGGAGAGCCGGTCGAGCTCGCCCCTGCTGATCAGTCGATTCACGTTGGCGCTCGGCGTGGCGATCGCCCGAGACTGCCTGGTGCCGGTCGCCTCATGCCCCCACCCGTGGGGGGCGGAAACGACCCCGGGCATGATGTCGTCGGAGGTCTCGAGCTGGATCTCGATCGCCGACGTCTGAGAGCGCAAGCGGACCATCTGCCCGTTCTGAAGGCTCGACCCCTGTGCGTCTTCGCTGTTCATCAGCAGCGTGAAGCGACCGCGACCACCGCTCAAGTTCGGCAGGTTGTGCAGCCAAGAGTTCATCGAGCGGTTCTCCCGCCGGCCGATCAAAAGCGTGCCGTGACTCTCGAAACCAGGTAGAGCCTCCCACAGCCGTCCCGCCTCCTCAAGGAACGGCTCCGCTGCCAGCTCCACCGTCCCGCTCGGCGTACGCAGGATCCCCGGGAGGCGCGGACGAAGAGGGCCGAAGTCGAGCCCGTGAGGATTAGCCAGTAGAAGGTCGAGCGAGATCCCGTCTGGCTTCCGCCCGAAGTGGTCGCCGAAGGGGCCGCTTCGTAACAACAGGTCCAGCAATCGTTCCGGTCCGACGCGCGGCGCGAGGGCTGCCATGATTTCGTCAGGGTCGCGACCAGCCAGCGGCGATGTCCCCCGCGCGACCCGTCGCTCGACGGCCCGACGGGTCGTCTCGTCATCCATCGCGGCAACGTCCGCATCCGGCCCCCGCCCTTCGACGATTGCGGCAAGCCGCAGGACAATCTCCCAGTCGGCCGGTCGATCGAGGTCGGACTCGAGGACGGCGGGCGAGAAGTTCGCGAGGCTGCGCAGGGCGTTCGGATAGATCCCCAACGGATAATGAGGCCGCTGCAGCGGCGAGGTGGCGGGGAGGACGACATGGGCATGGCGAGTCGTCTCATTGAGATAGAAGTCGTGGCAGACGAAAGCATCCAGGCGGGCCAACGCGCGCTCGAGGGCCGGCCCGTCGGGAGTCGAGATGGCCGGGTTACCCGCGAGGGTCAGCAACCCCCTGATCCGGCGCGGATCATCGACCGTGATCTCATCCGCCAAAGCCGCGACGGGGAGCTCTCCCAAAACCTCGGGATGGCCGGTGACCGAGGTCCACCGACCCAACCTGACCCCCCTTCCCGCTCCCTCTTCGCCGGAAGTCGGGCCATCGGCGACAGGGGTCCCGAACATCGCACCGCCAGGACTGTCCAGCGCCCCGATCAAGACATTCAGCACATCGATGAGCCAACTGCTCAGCGTTCCGAACGCTTGGATCGTGGTCCCCGTCCGCCCGTAGACGACGCCTCGCTCCGCGCCCGCAAGGTCGCGCGCGAGCCGATAGATCGCCTCCGTCGACAGCCCGCAGGCGCCCGCCACCCGCTCCGGCGCGAATGGCTTCATCGCGGCCCGCACCTCGTCCAGACCGCTGACCATCGGTGCCAGGCGGCCAAGCGCCACGAGGTCCTCGGCGAAGAGGACGTGAGCCATCGCCGCCAGCAGACAAGCGTCGGTTCCTGGCCTGATGAAATGGTGCTCGCTCGCCTCGCGCGCGGTCCTAGTCCGGCGCGGGTCAATTACGACGACCCGGCCACCGCGCTCGATGATCGCGGCGAGGCGCCTGCGGAGGTTAGGAGCCACCAGGAGACTGCCGTTGGAAACCGCGGGGTTGGCACCGAGGATCAGTACGTGGGAGCTACGGTCGAGGTCGGGGATCGGGATGTTGTAGGCCGAGCCGAAGAGCAGCCCACAGGAAAGCGATTTCGGCAGTTGATCGACCGAACCTACGGTGAACAGGCGGCGTCCGCCGAGCGCGCGGTGGAGGATCCGGTGGTAAAGAGTCGCCGAGAGGTCGTGTCCGGATGGGTTGCCGACGTAGACGCCTATTGCCTCGCCGCCATGCGCCTCGATCAGCGGGCGCAACAGGGTGTCCACCTGGGCGAAGGCGGTGTCCCAACCGGTCGGCTCCAGGTCCCCTCCGGGGCCGCGCACGAGCGGTTGGCGCAGCCGGTCCGGGTCGGCGTGGATCTGTCCTAGGCTGGCGCCCTTCGGGCATAGGTAGCCCTGGCTGTAGACATCTTCCGAGTCGGCGCCGACTCGGACCACCTCACCATCTTGGATGTCCAGCGTCAGGCCACAAGTCGCCTCGCACAATGAGCAGGTGCGGATCGCCACCTTCCGGGGACGCTAGTGCTTCGGTCCCAGGATTACGGGAAGGCGTTGGATCCCACGCAACATCGCGTTGGAACCCCAGGGCGGATCGTCATCCACCAGCGCGACCTCCGGAAAGTGCCGTGCCAACTGCTCAAACACCACCTGCGCCTCGATCCGCGCCAGGGCGTTCCCCAGGCAGAAGTGTGGGCCGAGGCCGAACGCGAGTTGCTTTCGGGCGTCCTCGCGGCGAAGGTCGAACGTCTCCGGTTCGACGAATGCCTCCGGGTCACGATTGGCGGTTGCCAGACAGGGGTAGACGGTGCGTCCCTTGGGGATGATCTCCCCTCCGACCTCGATGTCCTCACGGGCGACCCGGCCGATCCACTGCACCGGCGTCACCCAGCGGAGCAGCTCCTCGACTGCCGTCCCGGAGAAGCCCGGGTCGTCGACCAAGATCTGCCATTGCTCGGGATGCCGTAGCAGTTCCAGCAGGCCCGCACCAATCAGCGTGGAGGTGGTCTCAAAGCCCGCAAACAGCAGGACCACGAATTGGGCGGTGGTCTCTTTGGGACTCAGGGTTTCGCCTTCAGCGGCGTTGACGAATGCGCGCGCCAATTCGCTACCACCGAGCTCGTTCCTGCGCGGCAACACCTCCTCCTCGACGTAGCTCCGGAACTCGGCCATCGCCCGATGCGCGTCCATCAGCAGCTCCGGGTTCTCGCCACCGCGGTTTCGGGCGAGCCGACCCGACCAGTCCCGGATCTGTTCGCGTTCGTCCTGGGGGACGCCCAGCAACTCGGCAATCATCATCATCGGCAGGCGGACCGCCATGTCGGACATCCATTCGCACTCGCCACGCTCGACGCAATCGTCGAGGATAGTTGTGGTGTACTGCTCGACCCGTTCAGTCAGCTCAGCCATCCGGCGCGGAGTGAAGGCGCGATGCATGATCTTGCGCAGACGATCGTGTTCGTCGCCGTCGGTGCGAGAGACATACATGCTCTCGAAGGCGCATACCTCCTTATGAGCGGCGAGCTCATCCGGCTCGAGCCGCGCCGCGATCGCTTCCGCCCGCGCCCCTTCGGCGTGGTAGGAGTTGCTCAGGCGGGAATCCTTCGCCAAGGCTCGCACGTCCTCGAAACGGGTGACGATCGTGATCTCGCCCGAGTGATGAACGGGCCCCGCCTCGCGTAGCTCACGCCACACCGGCCATGGGTCCCGCAGGGTGACCGGGTCCGATCGCAGAACTCGAGCAAGATCCTCGGACACCGAAGCCTCGTAGACTCCCATACATCTCCCTCAATCGATCGTTTGGTGGTTCAGAATATCGTCGGCCCAGGGTAAGGTCAACCGCGGGTCGCGCGCTCAGTACCGCCAGCCGAAATCGCCCTCGAGGCGTCGGCCGAGGTAGTCCTCCACCACCGTGAGGCCCGCTCGGGCCGCTCGGTCTACACCGATCCCGCGACTGCGAAACGTCTCCGACGCGAAGTACAGGCCTCCCACGTTGGGCGCCCGCCAGTGCGGACGGAAGGTGCCGACCAGACCCGGCTTTTGGATCACCCCGAAGGACGGGTCGTGGACGAGGTGGCGGCGACGCCAGTAGGCCCCTTTTAGGCCCGGATACATCGTCTTCAGATCCGCCTCGAGGGCCTCGAACTGGCGCTCGACGAAGGCCAGGTCGCGCGCCTTCTCGCCAGGGATGATGCCTCCGCAGACGTAGAGGTTGGTGCCTGGCGGTGAGGTCGCGGGGTCCATCGCCGTCTGGTTGAAGAAGAAACCTGAAAGGCCGCTGGTCGGAGCGTGCAGCCAGGTCGCCAGCTCTTGGTCACTGTTGACATGGACCGGCTCCTCGGTGGCCAGGTAGAGGCCGAGCCATGAGATCCGTAGGTGGTCCTGGGCGAGGAACCGGATCTGCGCCGTGTACCAGTCGGGCAGAACGCTCGCGGGAACCACCCGGAGCACGCTCCAGACCGGCAGGGTGCTGATCACGCAATCCGCCTCCAGCACCTCGCCCTCGAGCACCTCGTTGGGTAGAACCTTGTCCCGTCCAAGCCGAACGCCCTTGACCTCGCCGTCCTCGATCACGACGGCTTCGGCCGGCGTGTTCATCAGCAGCTCGCCGCCATTCTCGACCACGGCGTCGCGCAGGGTCCCGAACAACCCGTCCCAACCGCCGACCGGCCAGAACGAGTAGGCAGCACGTCCGGCCTCCTCGTAGTGCAGCTTGCGACAGAAGAGGTTCTCCGAGGCCGAGTGGTCCCACCAGTTGTCGGTCATGCACTCGAGCACGGCGATGAACTCGAAGAGGTCGTAGACGCCCTGGTCCGTGGTGTGCCCGGCAAGCCAGGTCCGCAGGGGTCGGTCGTCCCAGCGGTCGAGCTCCTCGTAGGACGTCTCCATCAGCGCCGCGACGACCTTCTTCAGCTCCGATCGGTCGCCGGCATAGCGGTCGCGGATCGAGCCCCATCGCAGCCGCTCGTGGTCCCAGACGACCATGTCGGTGGAGGCCGCACCGTGCTCGAGCTCGTGCCCAAGGTACTCGAAGACCTTGGTGATGCCACCGCCACCGTCCTCCAGCAGATGACCGCCTAGGTTCAGCTTGAAGCCCTCCTCGGGGACCGCCATCCCGCGCCCGCCGAGGTGCGGTCCTGCCTCGATCACCGTCACGTTGCGACCCTCCTTGGCCAGCAGCGCGGCAGCCGTGAGACCGGCGGCACCGGCGCCGATCACGGCGACGTCGACCTTAGGCATCGTGAGCGATCCTCAGCTCGGCGAGACCACGAGAGGCGAAACTGGGCGTCCAGGAAAAGCTCTGGTCGGTGTCGGCGAAGCGCAGCCCCGGCAGCCGTTCGACGATCCGCGCGACCGCGATCCGCATCTCGATCCGGGCGAGCATCGCCCCGATGCAGGTGTGGATCCCCTTGCCGAAGGCGAGGTGGGGATTGGGGGTCCGGCAGATGTCGAAGCGATCCGGGTCCCTGAACTTTTCCGGGTCGCGATTGGCGGCGGCAGGAACAAGGAGGACCCTTTGTCCAGCCCGGATAGGCCGTCCGCGGATCTCCATGTCCTCGAGCACCCAACGTTGCAGGACCTTGATCGCACCCTCGACCCGCAGGACCTCCTCGACCGTTTTGCCGGCGCGGGTGGGATCCGCGCGCAGCATGGCCAGCTGATCGGGGTTCTCGATCAACAGTTTGATCGCCGAGGTGATGGTCGTCGTCGTCGTCTCGTGCCCGGCGAACAACATCAGAGCGCACATCCCCTTCATCTCGTCGTCGCTGAGGTGCTCGCCGCCGACGCCGGCGACCAGGTCGGCGATCATGTTTTCGCCGCCGGGATCCGCTCGCTCGAGCTCGATCAGCTCACCGAAGTACTCAAACATCTCCTCGAGCGAGGTCTCGGCGCGTGCATGCCGCCCATCGCGCGCCTCGCCACCGGCGCCGAAGGCAACGAGGGCGAGGTCGTCGGACCAGACCTTGAAGCGCTCGGCATCCTCCGTCGGCGCCCCGATCAGCTCCGAGGCCACACTCGCCGGCAGCGGGAAGGCGAACCCAGCGACCAGATCATCGCTGCCGCCGGCGATGAATTCGTCCAGGTAGAGGTCGACGAGTTCACGAATCCTGTCTTCCATGGCGACGAAGCGACGCGGGTGAAAGGCCTTCGTCGCGAGCTTGCGGAGGCGGGTGTGGGCCGGCGGGTCGGATACCACCATCCATTCGGAGATCAGCTCCATCACCGGGCCGGCGGCGCTGCGGCGCTCCGGCGTCAGCTGCGCGAGCAATGGCCGCACCCGGTCGGAGGAGAGCCGAGGATCGCCCAAGGCGTTGGCGACATCGTCGTAGCGGGTCATCAACCAGCCCCGGTGCGGCTCGCTGTAGTGGACGGGGTCCTCCTCGCGTAGCACGCGGAAGAACGGATAGGGGTCGTGGTTGACCGCCGGATCGAGGAGGTCATCACGCAATCCGTCGACGGCCACTGAATCAACCAATCGGTCGGTCATTCGTTAGGATCATACCGGGTCGACCAAAGGCGACCCCCCGAACGAAAACCGGAGCCGAAACAATGCGAGTGACCCTTGGGGCACCCGGCCGGATCATGCCCCCGGCTGAAAAGGCGATCGAGTTCGCCCAGCGAGCCGAGCGAGACGGATTCGACGCGATGTGGTGGCCCTGCCACCTGATGGGCTGGATCCCGGACTCGGTATGGACCGAGGACATGACCGAGCTCGCCCGCTTCCAGGAGAACCCGCACGTCCACTTCGACCCACTGCTGATGATGGCCGCGGTCGGTGCCGCGACAGAGCGGATGGACGTCGGCGTCTCGGTCACCGACACGATCCGCCGTCACCCGGCGATGCTGGCGCAGGCGGCCCTGACCGCCGACCACCTCGCCCGCGGTCGCGCGATCATCGGACTCGGGTCGGGCGAGCGGATGAACGTCACCCCCTACGGGATGGATTGGGAGAAGCCGGTCGGGCGGCTCGAGGAGGCGATCGAAGTGATGCGGCTGCTCTGGAGCACGACCGGGTCGGTTGATTTCAAAGGCCAGTTCTTCACTCTCGAGAACGCGGTCCTTGGGCTCGAGCCCTACGAGGGCACGCCGCCGCGGATCTGGATCGCCGCCCACGGGCCACGGATGCTGGGGATCACCGGGCGCCTCGCCGACGGCTGGCTGCCGACCAACATCAGGCCCGACGCCTACGCCGAGAAGCTGGCGGTGATCCGCGCGAGCGCCGAAGCCGCCAACCGCGACCCTGAGGCGGTCGTCGCCTCGATGCTCGCCTACGTGATCTGCGCGCCGGACGAGGAGTCGCTGGAGGCGATGTGCTCCTCGCCGATGGTGCGGATGCTGTTCGCCGCGGTCGACCTGCCACCCGAGACCTATGCTCGCCACGGTTCGACCTCGCCGTTCGAGGGCGGCACCGGGTTCCACTCGTTCCTGCCCACGACGGTTTCCCGCGAGGAGGCCGAGCGGATCGTCTCCCACATTCCCCCGGGCATTGTCCGCGAGCACACGCTCTGCGGTACCCCCGAGATGATCGCCGAGCAGATCCGCTCCTACGAGCGGGCCGGGTTGCGCGATGTGGTGCTCTGGAACATCACTCCGTTCGCTAACGCGGCGCAGTCCGTCTACTCGTTCAAGGCGATGACCGAGGTGCGCCGACTGCTCGATTAGGACGAGCGCGATTGGGGTCGGGGCGATCAGGCGTCGGACCGGGTGCGAGTCATGGCAGCACGACGGCTTCGCTATCCGCCGGCGACCATCGTGCGGTGAGGGTCATCCGGTTGACCGGGTAAGGAGCGAACTAGGCGGCGATCTGCTCGTTCCGGCACGGCTCGGTGACGGGGCGCGAAACATTCCGTCATCGCGCCCTTCTGACCGGCTCGAACACCAATACCTCGGGCCGGTCGAGGGACCCTTCGGCCAGGACGGCCTTGCGGACCTTCGCGCTGGCACTCTTGGGTAATTCCTCGCGTACCTCGAGGTAGCGCGGCACCATGTAGCGCGGCAGCCGCTCGACGAGCCAGGCGTGGTAGTCGCGCGGGTCGAGACCCGGGTCGGCGAGCACGACGTCGAGCTTCACCTCCTGCTCGCCGAACTCGCCAGGGACGCCGAAGGCGGCAGCCTCGGCGATCGCCTCGTGACCCATCGCGACGAACTCGAGCTCGGGGGCGGAGATGTTCTCGCCGCGGCGCCGGATGCGGTCCTGGACGCGGCCGCGGAAGTGGACCCTGCCGTTCCCGTCGATCGTGGCAAGGTCGCCGGTATGGAACATGAAATTTCGGAAGGCCTCGACCGTCGCCTCCGGGTCGCGGTAGTAGCCACGCGCCATCGCATCGGGCAAGCGGGGCCGATAGACGAGCTGACCGACCTCGCCGCGCGGCAGCATCCGATCACGCTGGTCGACCACCCCGTAGTCGAACCAGGCGACCGGATGGCCGACGGTGTCGTACGGGACATCGGCCTCCATCGTCGCCGGCATCGGATGTGGGTAGACCTCGGTCATCCCGTATCCCTGCCAGAGCAGGGTGGTTCGGAAGCGCTCTTCGAACTGCTCGCCCCCGGGCGGAAACGGCAGGCAGAAAAGCCGCTCGAGTTGGTGGGGGGGCGCCGTGATGTCGGGGTTGCTCATCAGAATCGCGGCCAGGGGGCCGAGCAGGATGCCGAAGGTCGCCCCATCGCGAGCGATCTCGTCCCAGTAGGAGGAGGCCGAGAACCGCCGCTTCAGATGCGCCCGACAGCCAACGTGCAGTGCGGCATTGGAGACCATGTGTACGGCGGCCGCATGGAAGAGCGGCAGAGGCGTCGAGAGGACCGAGTCGACGGTGTGTCCCTGGGTGTCGGCGACCATCGCTGAATAGAGGTAAAAGAAGTGGTGCGGACAGACGACCCCCTTCGCGTTCCCGGTCGTCCCAGAGGTGAACTGGATCGTCGCGACGTCGGACGAGTCGGGCAGCTCTCCCGGCTCCTCCTCGGAGCGGCCTTCGAGCCAGGCGTCGAAGTCGAGGACCGGACGGTCGTGCAGGCGCTCGGGCAGCTCGGCGACGGAGCCGGCGACGACGAGGACCAGTTCGACGCCGCCCAGGCCCTCCAGCGCCGGCAACCGGTCGAGCAGGTCGGCGCGGACGACAAGCAGACGGAGGTCGGCCTGCTCGATCACCCGTTGCAGCAACAACCCGCGGAAATCGGTGTTGAACGGCACCGGGACGGCGCCGGCAGCCATCGCCCCGTAGAGCACAGGGAAGAACTCGACCTGGTTGTGGAGCAGCATGCCGACGTGGCCGGACTCCTTGCCTAGCTCGTCCAGCAGTGCGTGAGCGACCTGGTGGGCACGGCGCAGCGCCTCGCCGAAGCTCAGCTCGACCAGACCGGTGTCGTCTTCGAAAACGAGCCAGGTGCGGTCTGGGTGCTCCGCGGCACGAGCCCGCAGCACGTGAAGCATCGTCCGCTCCGGCAGCTCGAAGCGGGTCGCGGCCGGACCCAGCTCGGGACCTTTGCCACGCAACAGTTCGGCCACCTCTCAGCACCCCATCCTGAAACGTTCCGCCTGCGGCGAAGTCGATTCCATCTCCGCATTCCTCTCGTGTCGCCGCAATCCGCGTTGCCCAAGCAAAACTTTACCATCCAACCTTTTGGTTGAACCTAAACACCCCCCCGAGAACGCCGTGAGCCGACTTGTCGGGCGCACCCCCGGCGGGCCGGTGGCCCGCCGGGGGTGGAGGAGGGGCGCGCCCGGAGCGTCAGCCGACTGAGACCCACTGGGCCCCTCAGATCACGATCTCGCCACCATCCGGATGGACCACGCTGCCGGTGACGAAGCTCGCCTCGGCCGAAAGAAGGAAACACACCGGCCCCGCCACCTCGGCGGCCTTAGCCACCCGTCGCTGCATGTTGGCGGTGGCCGCCGCGGAGGCTGCCTTCTCGAAGTCCCCACCACCGCGCGCGGTCCAGACGGCCTCGGTCATCGGCGTCAGAATCCGGCCGGGGGCAACCACGTTGACCCTGATCGACGGAGCCAGTTCGCGGGCGATCTGACGTGAGAAGGAGACGATCGCGCCCTTCGCCGCGCCGTACACAGCGTTCTGCGGTTGGGCCACGAAGGCCGCGACCGAGGCAACGTTGACGATCGAACCGCCACCCTGGCCGCGCATTATCGGCACCAATTCCCGGCAGGTCAGAAACGTGCCCCCCGCGTGGACCCGCATCATCATTTCCCAGTCGTCCAGGGACCAGCTCTCGATCGGCCCGAACCGGGCATGGCCCGCCGCGCAGAGGGCACCGTCGATCGACCCAAAGTGACGCTTGGCCTTGGCAATTGCCTCCCGCAGTCCTTCCTCGTCGGCGACATCAACCCCAAGACCGATCGAGCCATCGAGTTCGGCGGCGACCTTTTCGGCGCCGGCTCCATTCAGGTCGAGCACGGCGACCCTTCCGCCTTCCTCCGCCCATTGCATCGCGGTAGCCGCCGCTATGCCCGAGCCACCGCCCGTGGCAAGCAGGACCTTGCCTTCGAACCTACGGCCCTCAGACACTCGGTGCCTCCTCCCCTCCGGCACGCTTGGACTCGCGGACCCGGCGCTTAATCCTCAGACGGTCGGCAAACGTCGCGGGCTGCTCGCGTACGTAGTGGACGATGTCGCTCGGGTTCGCGATGACAGTCACGATCAACAGACGGCCGAGCCGCGAGCGATGTGGTTCTCGACCGAGCTGAGGACTCCACCGCGCAGGGATGTGAGCAGCCCTGCGCCAACCAGAAATCCTGCAAGGACGGCGCCCGCACACGCAGGCGATGCCACCGATGTGGGCGACTGCCAGTTCGGGCCACTGCAGTCGGTCACCCTGAATCGAGCGCGTTCACCGCGGTATCGGCGCCGGACTCGACCGTCAGGCCCTCGACGATGAGGTCGTGCTCGTGCGTCATGCCTCTTCCCACTCCCGCGCGCGCCCGATCTCTCCACCCGGTTCCTTCCCCTCTCACCCTTCGACTGGTCGGATTCACAAACAACCGGATGGTTGATTACATCATCCCGGTACTGACCCTGTCAAGGGTCCCAGATGACGTCTGGCGCCTTCTCGCCGCGGGGCGCGGGTCGGCGCTACATGCCCGTTCGGGCGGTCACCCATCGGCCCGTACGCCGCCGGCATGTGGAGGGAGATGGCGAGGAGCCGGGACTTCCGCACGATACGCCGGGCATTCCGTGAGCCGCTCCGACGGGGGTGCGTCGCCAGGCGAGGGCATCGACACCATGCTTGAGGAGGATTGGGCTCTTTACCGGCCTCCCGAGATGGACGCCAGGCGAGGGGGTTCGCGAGGAGTCACCTGGCGTCCATCTCGGGAGGCCGGTATGTCTCATGCGGTCACCGAGCTCAGGTGTACATCCCCACGAACATGCCACCGGTGGTGCTCAGCACCTGTCCGTGCACGTAGTTGGCGAGCGGCGAGGCGAGGAAGAGGACCGGGCCGGAGGCCTCGGTGGGGGTCGCCGGACGGCCCAACGGGATGGCGGTCGCCCGCCCGATCCCGCGCGCCGACCCGGTGACGATCGCGGCTTTGCCGTCCAGAAGTCCCATCCGTCTCCTTCCCCCGGGGAAATCAGGTTCTCCCGGGCGCTCATCTAGGTTGCCGTTCTTCAGAGTTGGCGCGTGTGATCACGCCGCCGCCGTCGGGTACGACGGCTTGCGCTTGTTGCCCTTCTTCACCACCCGCAGCTGGGTCGAGGGGTCCCACATCGGCGCCTCGTCCTGGCGGTCGATCAGCTCTCCCATCGGGGTCTGCGGCGTCTCGCCCTGGAGCCAGCCGGAGCGGTTGTCGGGGCGCGGGTTGGCGCCGTTGTCGGGCTGGCGCGCGACGTTCAGCCCGAGCTCCTCGAACATCGCCCGGTCCTCGGCCGGCTCGGCGCCGAGGGTGGTCAGGAAGTTGCCCATCATCACCCCGTTCAGCCCCGCCTTGACCGCGAGCTTGTGCATTGAGCCAAGGTTCTCGACCCGGCCGCCGCAGAGGCGGAACAGCGCTCCGGGGATGATCAGCCGGAAGATCGCGATCCACTTCACCGCCTCCCAGGGGTCCATCACCTCGCGGTCGCCGAACTTCGTCCCCTGCTTCGGGATCAGCAGGTTGATCGGCACCGAGGTCGGGTTGATCTCCGACAGCTCGAAGGCCATCTCGACCCGCTGCTCGGGGCTCTCGCCGAGGTTGAGGATGCCGCCGACGCAGGTCTCCAGGCCCGCCTCCTTGACCGCCTCGATCGTCCGCAGGCGGCCCTCGTAGCGGACCGTGGAGGAGACCTCGGGGTAGTAGGAGCGGGCCGACTCGACGTTGTGGTGGACGCGTTGGACGCCGGCGTCCTTCAGCGCCTTGGCGCGCTCGGTCGACATGTGGCCGATCGAGATGCAGCGCTTCAGGTTGGTCTGCTCGGAGACCAGTTCGGCGCCTTCGAGGATCTTCTGGAAGTCGCGTTTGGAGAGGCCCTGACCCTGGGTGACCATGCAGAAGCGGTGGGCGCCGGCCGCTTCGGCCGCTTTCGCGTGTTCGAGGATCTGCTCCGGCTCCATCATCGCGTGCATCACCGTGTCGGCGTCGGCGAAGCGCGACTGGGCGCAGAAGCCGCAATCCTCGGCGCAGCCACCCGACTTGGCGTTGACCAGCGAGCACATGTCGGTCGAGTCGCCGAAGTTCTCGCGACGCACCTCCCAGGCGCGTTCGACCAGGGCTTCGATCTCCTCGTGGTCGGTCTGCTGTCCGTAGGAGAGCGCTTTCTCCTGCGTGATGAGAGGGGGCGTCATGTGCGATCGAGGCGGATGAGGGCATCGCCTTCACCCACCGAGTCGCCCTCGGAGCACAGGATCTCGGCGACCATTCCCGCGCTCTCAGCCTCCACCGGCATCTCCATCTTCATCGACTCGAGGATGACTACCTCATCGCCGACCGCCACCGTGTCACCCACCGCGACCTCGATTGCCCAGACCGTACCCGTGATGTGCGCCGCGATCGTCGTCATCGCGTCAGCATATTGAAACTACCGACCGATTGGTTGATCACTTGATTGCGATCGGATTCAGGACTGACCCAACCGCGCGCGGCAGGTAGAGGGGCGGGGCGATCAAGAGGAACTCATAACGTCCGTCCGCGACGCACGCCTCCGCCAACTTGTCCAGTTCCCAGAGCTCGCCGATCGTGATGCCGAGATCGACGAGCAGCGAGTGGTGGACCGGCAGCACGCGTGGCTGGTTCGGCTCTCCGGGAAGTACCTCGAGCCCGACCGTGTCGCAGCTGACCGCGGCGATATCGCGGTCAGCGAACCAGTCGACGCAGGCGAAGCCGGGCCCCGGCTCACCGTCCATGAAGTAGGCGGTTTTCTCGTCGGCGGTCTCGAGGCCCCACCAGCGGGAGAGGTAACCGGTACGCAGCAGCAGGATGTCACCCTCCCCGACCGACACGTTCTGTGCCTCGCAAGCCGCGTCGAGCTCTTCCGGAGTGACCACGTGGCCGGGCTCGAGGGAGTCGACGCTCGCGACCCTGGCCAGGTCGAGGAGCACGCCGCGACCAATGAACTTCTCACGCATCGCGCCGATCGCGACTTTGGCGGCGCCCCGCATCGCCGTGACGTTACCCGCCCAGAAGCCGTTGTAGACCGAATCCTCGGCGACCGCGTGGGCGAGTCCGTCCCACTGGGTCGACCCCTGCAGGACGATGTCGATGGCGTCGTCGTTGTAGACGAAGCCGGGCGCGTGCTCGTTGTACGGGCTGCCGGAGACCGCGTCGGTTCCCGACATCAGGAAATAGTGCTTGCCGGTGGGTCTGCCCGGGAAGGCCGGCGTCGGATCTCCGATCGGCAGGGCCAGCGAAAAGACCTCACCGCTCTCGACCAGCTTCGCCGCCGCGGCGATCATCGCCGGGGTGGTGAGGTTTGCGGCACCGCGCTCGTCCTCCTCACCCCAACGTCCCCAGTTGTGACGGCCGGGCGGGGTGTACCCACCGACCAGCTTGCCCCGCTCATCGACCTCGTAGTCGGGCGGGGTCCAGGAGGACCCGTAAGTCGCGTAGCCCTTTCGTCCCATGCGGCCTTCCTCTCGCGTGGCTTGTCCGCCTGACGGGCGGCGTCCTTGCAGGCGCACTATCGCGGGACCGCAAGCAGATGTCAACCAATCGATTGGTTCAAACGGATACGAGCCGCGGAAGGTCGCGGCGCAGGCGGCCAGGGGACCAGGTGTCTTGATCCTCGCCCCAGGCGATCCGACCGTCGGCCAACTGCCAGCGCACCTGGGAGACCCAGACGAAGTACGGAGAGGTGTTCATCGCCATCTGGCTGACGATCTCGCCCTCGGCGGCAAACGGCTGCCCCTCCTCGTCGATCGCGCTGAGGTGGACCCGCACCGGCCGGCCGTCGGCGTCCCGGTCGACCTCACGACGCAGGTCGCGCAGCTCGCGCTGCTCGCCCGGCGCGACGATCACAAAGCCCCCCAGCGCCCGCTGGTCGCCGTCCTCACGGAATGCCGAGGCGTGCAGGAAGGCGGAGCCCGCGTCGACGGCGCCATAGCTGTAACCCAGCCGGGTACGCTCGCGCCGCTCGCGCCGCGGCGACCAGGTCCGGTCCCGCATCTCGATGCAGTCGATCTCAAAATGCTCCCCGTGCAGCACCAGCGAGCCCGTGACCCGACCGAGCTGATCGATGTGGCCGTGCCCATCTTCGACCCCAAGCGGCTGCGCCGGCTGGATCCCTTCGAAGCGCATCGAGAGATCGACCGAACCCTCGTCGCGATAGGCGATCTCGTAGGTCTGCAGCGGCTCGAGCATCTTGTAGGAGAGGCCCGCGTCGATCTCGAAGTCGCGCAGGTCGAGATCCGCGGGGATCGGCTGATGCCAGTAGAGCCGGTAGTAGGGCTGCTGCCAGAGCTCGCGCGCGTCGGGACCCCAGATATAGACCGAGAAGGACATCACCCCGAGAGCCTGACGGAAGAGTGGGTAGGTCCAGATGCCGAGCCGCCGCTCCGGGATCTGGGCCGCGAACCAGGCGGTCTCCGCCCAGGTCGGGTCACCGCCGGAATCGTGGAGGCAGTCGTCGTCGGGACCGAGGATGGCCACGGCACGATCCTAGCGAAGTTCCCCTAAATCGACCAATCGATTGGTTCCTCACCAGGGGAGATGGGATACTGCGGCGATGCCCGACGACCACGCAAACTCCGGCGAGCTCTCGGACTGGGTGGCGCGTGAGCTCGGCGGGACGGTGACCGATTGGCGGCCGCTCGCAGGCGGCTATTCACGAACAACCTACCTCGCCAAGGTCGACGTCGGCGGCCGGGAGATCCCTCTCGTGGTGCGGGCCGAGCGTGGCGATGGGCCCTTCGGCGCCTCCGAGCTCAGCCTGGCGCGCGAGGCGCGCATGTATCGCGTGGTCGCCGACACCGGGGTCGCCGTCCCGCGCCTGCTCGCCGCCGACGAGAGCGCGATCGCGATGTCGCAGATCGGCGGCGACGACCGCTGGGACGCGCGGGTCCTCGACGATCTACTGGCTGAGCTGGCGAAGCTCCATCGCGCCGACATCGGGCCGGCGAGGGGGGCCGGCTTCGCCGCCTCAGCAGCCGCCGACCTCGACCTCTGGGC
>Ga0068862_100001806_pt1 | contig 19366 bp, 12 predicted proteins | sample KBSSwiS52_FD_66598 | JGI IMG/M metagenome (GOLD analysis project Ga0068862, IMG submission 66598) | Switchgrass rhizosphere microbial communities from Kellogg Biological Station, Michigan, USA - KBS Switchgrass S5-2 | ecosystem: Host-associated > Plants > Roots > Rhizosphere > Soil ... | reverse complement strand
ACCGCCGACGTGCTCGCGCCGGCCTGCGCGCTGGAGCTCATCCACACGTACTCTCTGGTCCACGACGACCTGCCGGCGATGGACGACGCGCCGCTGCGCCGCGGCGTCCCCACGAGCCACGTGCGTTTCGGAGAGGCCGTGGCGATCCTGGCGGGGGACGCCCTTCTGACCGAAGGCCTCGGGGTCCTCGCGCGGCGGCCGGAGGGGGCGCGCTGGGCGGACGCCCGGCTCGCCGTGCTCGACGTCGTGACGCGCGCGATCGGCAGCGAGGGGATGATCGGGGGCCAGGTCGCGGACCTGCAGGGGACGCCGTCCGGTGGCGAGGACGAACTCCTTGCGATCCACGGGGCGAAGACCGGACGCCTGATCCGCGCGGCGCTCGTCGCCGGCGGGCTCTACGCGTTCGCCCCGGAAGGGACGCTCGCGCGGCTCGACGACTGCGGTCGCGCGCTCGGTCTCGCCTTCCAGATCCGCGACGACCTGCTCGACGTCGAGTCCGACGCCGCGACGCTCGGCAAGGAGCCGGGTGCGGACTCCGCCGCGAAGAAGCTGACGTTCCCGGCGATGTGGGGCGCGGAGAGATCCCGCGAGATTCTCCAGGCAAAGGTGGACGAGGCCGCATCGGCGGCGCGGGGTCTGCCGGGCGGCGGGGGACGACTGCCGGAGCTCGCTCTCTTCGTCCGCGACCGCCTGTCGTAGTCCGGCCGTGCGCGCGTTCGTCCAGACCGCGATCGGGCGCTTCGAAGAGCGCGACCTGCCGCCGCCGAGGGCCGGCGCGGGCGAGGTCGTGCTGCGCGTGCGCGCCGCGCTGACGTGCGGGACCGACCTGAAGATCCTGGAGCGCGGCCACCCGCGGATCGCGCTTCCGATCACGATGGGACACGAGGCGGCCGGCGAGATCGTCGAAGTCGGACCGGGCGTCGAGCGATTCGCGATCGGCGACCGTGTCGTGCCGGGCATCTCGGGTCCGTGCGGCGTCTGCGCCGAGTGCCGCCGCGGCCTCGAGAACCTCTGCCCGGCGGGACACGCGGACCGCTCGTGGGGCGCCTTCGCCGAGCTGCTGCGGGTTCCGGCGAACGTCGTCGCCCGGAACCTGCATCCCGTTCCGGACGGGCTTCCCGACGAGATCGCCGCGTTCCTCGATCCCCTCGCGTCGGTTCTGCACGGCTGGAGGCGCCTCTTGGGCGGCGGGCGGGGAACGCTCCTCGTTTACGGCGCGGGAGCGCTCGGGCTTCTGTGGGCGGCGACGGCCAGGGCCCGCGGCGTCCACGCGATCGTGGTCGCGCGCGGCGGCGACCACCGGCTGTCCCTCGCCCGTCGCTACGGGGCGGACGCCGTGGACCTCGAGCGGGAGATTCCCGGTTCGCTCGCGGGACGCGCCGAGACCGCAGTCGATTGCACCGGCTCGGCCGAGGTCTGGGCCATGCTGCCCGACCTCGTCACACCCGGAGGAACGGTCCTGCTCTTCGGCGGCTGCGCCCCGGGGTCGAGGGTCTCCTGGGACGCGGCGCGCCTCCACTACTCCGAGATCTCTCTCATCGGCTCGTTCCACTACTCCGCCGAAGACGCGCGCGAAGCCCTGCGGATGCTGGCGTCCGGAGAGATCGACCCGCGGCCCCTCGTCACCGAGGTCGGAAACCTCGCAGACCTGCCGCGATTCCTCTCGGCGGCGCGGCGCCGCGAGGGGATCCGCTACGCGGTGTTTCCGTGAAGGTGTTCCCGTGAAGGCGGTCCGCGTCGAGGGCGGAGGGTCCGTCTCGGTGGTCGAAGTCGCCGAGCCCCGCATCGGCCGGGGCGATGCGCTCTTGAAGACCCGGGCCGTCGGCATCTGCGGCTCGGACCTTCTCGGCTGGTACGTCGGAAGGAAGGCCGGCTCGATCCTGGGACACGAAATCGCCGGCGAGATCGTCGCGGTCGGAGAAGACGTCCGGGACTTCGCTCCGGGAGACCGGGTCGTGCCGCATCACCACGCGCCGTGCGGCGAGTGCGCGGAATGCCGGAACGGACGGCCGGTGCACTGCCGGGAGTGGCGGTCGTCGGCCCTCGATCCGGGCGGGATGGCGGAGCTCGTCCGGATTCCCGCGGGCAACCTGTCGCGGGACACCCGCAGGATTCCCTCCGCGCTCAGCGACGAGGAGGCCACATTCGTCGAGCCTCTCGCCACCGTGGTCAAGGCGTTCCGGCGCGGGCGCTACGCGCCGTCGCGATCGCTGCTCGCGGTCGGGCTCGGAACCACCGGACAGCTCGCCATCCGACTCGCGAAATCGGCGGGCGCCGCGCGAATCGCGGGCGCGGACCTCGTCGCCTCCCGGCGGGAGACCGCGAGGAGGAGCGGGGCGACCGAGGTCATCGACGTCTCCCGCTCGGCGCTTTCCGGCGCCGGCCGGTTCGACTTCGTCTTCGTGGGACCCGGAAAGGCGGACGTGCTCGCGGGGGCGCTTCACGCGGTGGCTCCCGGCGGGACGCTCCTCGCGTTTACCATGGCTTCCCCCCAGGAAAGACTGACCATCTCTCCGCACGACCTCTACTTCGACGAGGTCGAGATCGTGCCGTCCTACTCGGCCGGTCCCGGAGACATGGACGAAGCCCTCGATCTCCTGGCGTCGCGCCGGATCGCGGTCGCCGACCTCGTGACCCACCGGTTTCCGGTCGAGCGCGCTCCCGAGGCGTTCGCGCGCGCGGCGCAGCCGGAGGGCTCCCTCAAAGTCCTTCTCACGTTCGGCTAGCCGCGTGGCCCGGACACGGCTCGATCGGCTGCTCGTCCTCCGCGGCCTCGCGCCGACGCGCGAGAAGGCGCAGGCGCTGATTCTCGCGGGGAGCGTGTCGGTCGGCGGAAGACGCGCGGACAAGGCGGGCACGCCGGTGGACGAGGACGCGGAAGTGGCGGTCGCGGGGCCGCCGCACCCGTACGTTTCCCGCGGCGGCGTCAAGCTGGCCGCCGCCCTCGACGCGTTCGGGCTGGACCCGGCGGGGCGCATCTGCCTGGACGTGGGTGCGTCGACCGGCGGCTTCACGGACTGCCTGCTCCAGCGGGGCGCGGTGCGGGTCTACGCGGTCGACGTCGGGCGGGGACAGCTGGACGCGAAGCTTCGCAACGACCCCCGGGTCGTCGTCCGCGAAAAGGTCAACGCGCGGTCGCTCTCGCGCGAGCACGTCCCCGAGACCGTCTGGCTCGCCGCGATCGACGTTTCCTTCATCTCGCTCAAGCTCGTGCTCCCGGCGGTCGTTCCGCTCGTCGAGAAAAACGGCTTCATCGTCGTCCTCGTGAAGCCGCAGTTCGAGGCGGGGCGCTCCGAGGTCGGCAAGGGGGGAATCGTGCGCTCTCCGGAGGTGCGGCAGCGCGTCGTGCGGGAGGTCGAGGATCTCGGTGCGGCGCTCGGTCTCGGTCTCGCGGGCTCGATCGCCTCCCCGATCCGGGGAGCGCACGGCAACGAGGAGTTTCTGCTCTCCTTTCGTGTAAATTCATCGCAATGAAGGGGTCGCGAAAGTCCGCGCGCCGAGCGAGACCGCGATTCCGTCGGGTCGGGCTGGCCTGCAAGTGCTCCTCGAAAGCGGCCCTCAGCCTGGCGCGCTCCCTCGACGCGGCGCTCCAGAAGAGGGGCCTCCCGGTCCTCTTCGACGCCGACACCGCCGCTGCGCTCGGACGCCCGGACGGGCTTCCCCGGGAACGGCTCGCCCGCGAAGCCGACCTCGTCATCGTCGTCGGCGGCGATGGAACGCTGCTGTCGGTCGCGCGCTTCGCTCCGACGTCGACGCCGGTCCTCGGCATCAACGCCGGGGTGCTCGGCTTCCTGGCGGGGTTGTCCCGCGCCGGAGCGCTTTCCCGCCTGGACGAGGTCCTCGCCGGGGAGTTCCGCGAGGAGCGACGCTTGCGGCTCTCGGTCGGCGTCAGGGGCGCGTCGCGCCCGCTCCGCTTCCAGGCGCTGAATGACGCCGTCCTCAACAAGGAAGCGCTGGCGCGGATCTCGACGTTTCGGGTCGAGCTCGATTCCCGCCCGGTGGTCGAGTTCCGCGCGGATGGGGTCATCGTCTCGACGCCGACGGGCTCGACCGCCTACAACCTCTCGGCCGGGGGTCCGATCCTGCACCCCCAGCTCCCCGCGGTCGTCATCACGCCGATCTGTCCTCACACTCTCTCCCACCGTCCCCTGGTGGTGCCGGCCGAGACCGTCATCGGCCTGCGGCTCCTGGATCCGCCCAAGTCCTCGGGCGGCGTCTACCTGACGATCGACGGACAGGAGGGACTGCCGATTCGACCGGAGTTCGCGGTCGAAATCCGGCCGGCCGCGTCCCCGGTGACGCTCCTCCGTCCCCCCGAGGCCGACCACTTCCGCAATCTGGCCGAGAAATTGAACTGGGGAACGTGAGTTGAGTCCCGCGGAGCCGCCGCCGCCCGCCGATCCGGAGTTCCCCCACAAGGCGCTCCACCTGTCGCCGCTGCGCATGTTCGGCGTGCTGCTCGTCTTCCTGATCCTGGCCGGTTACGCGGTCTGGAACTCCGAGCGGTTCCAGAACCTCTTCCAGGGCGTCTCGCAGTCGCGGATCTCGACGGCGCTCGGCCGGCCCGTCACGTTCCGCCAGGTCGAGTTCCGATTCCTGCCGCCGTCGGTGCGTCTCGCCGACGTGCGGATCGGCAACGACCCGAGGCTCGGCGACCAGCCGTTCCTCTCGGCGGACGAGGTCGCGATCGGCGGCGGGGTGTCGCTGACCGGCCAGGAGCTGCGCCTCGGCCGGATTCGCGCACTCCATCCGCGGATCTCGCTCGTCCAGTTCCCGGACGGCTCGTGGAACCTGCCCCCCGGAATCAGCCGGCCGTCGCGCGGCGGCGGCCTCAAGGTCCGCGTGGGCGAGGTGGTCTTGCAGCAGGGACTGTTCGAGCTCGACGGAAGGAAGTCCGAGATCGACGTCGCGCTCGAAGACTTCGCCGGCAACCTCGCGTCGCTCGGTGAGGACCACTACAGCGGAGCCCTGACGGCGCGGCGGATGCGGCTGGCGCTCCCGTCGGCGGAACCGATCGTCTCCGACCTCTCGACCCGCTTTCACATGGAGCCGGGCCGCGGCATCGTCGTCGAGACGCTCGCCCTCGCCGGCTCCTTCGGGCGGCTGACCGGCGCGGGCACGATCGAGACCGGGGCCGGCGGCCGGACGGGCTTCGTGGCCTCCGGAGACGTCTCGATCGCGGAGGTCGAGCGGATCTTCCGATCGCACCTCGGGTTCGCCGGGGACGCGCACGTCGCCGCGCGACTGGACGTTCCGAGCGGAGGCGCGTTCCGGATCGCGGGGAAGGTGACGTCTCCGCGGATCGACGCGAAGGGATTCATTCTCGAGGAGGTGGCGGCGTCCGTCGACGCGGCCCCGGACGAGCTCGTGGCGCACATCGACCGCGGCCGGTACGCCGGAGGCGAGGCGCAGGGGATCGTTCGCATCGCGAGCCTCGCGCAGAAGCCGCGCGTCTTCACGATCGCGCTCGAGGGGAAGCAGCTTTCGATCGAGAGGTTCTTCGCCGATTTGAAGCTCGCCGGGACCGGGCTTTCCGGCGCGGCGGACCTGACGATTGCGCTGCGTTTTCCGGAGGAAGCGGGGATCGAGCACGCCAACGGTGGCGGGACGCTCGAGATCCGGCCGGGTCCGGCGGCGTCGCTCGTCCGGGGCCGGCACGGACTCCCGACCGGCGGCGGCGGACCGCTTTCGCTCGTCGATGGTCGGATCGGGTTCGAGGGCGTCACCCTGCGCTTTCCGCAGACCACGGTGGACCTCGCGGGCGGCCTCCGGATCGGTCACTGGCAGCCCGATTTCGACTTCGAGCTCTCCTCGAAGGACCTGACCGAGGTCGACCGGCTCTTCCAGAACATCGTCGCCGCGACCGGCGGCCGGCCCGATCCTCTCGGTCTCGGCGGCACCGGCGTCGCGAACGGCCACCTCGGCGGTGCGTGGGGCGACCCCGACGCCACGGTCCAGTTCTCCACGGAGGAGACGCTGTGGGCCGGAGTGAACTTCGGCAGCGTCCGCGGCACGGCGGACGTCCGGGAAGGCGCCTTCATTTTCCGGCCGCTCCGCGCCTACGACGGCGAGGCGAGCCTGTCGCTCGAGGGGACCGTCCGCTACCGCGACCTTCCGGGCCGCCCGAAGCTCGACCTCCAGGTCGCCGCCAACGGCTATCCGCTGAAGCGGTTTCTCGACTACCTCGACCTCGACTACCCCGTCGAGGGCTTCGTTTCCGGCAGCTTCCCGATCGCGGGATCCACGAAGTCGCTGACGGGCGGCGGCCCGATCCGCGTGTCGCAGGCGGTGATCTGGGGACAGCAGTTGCCGCTCGTGACCGGCCGCGTTCTCTTCTCGCCGGGGCGCTTCGAGCTCGCCGACGTGCGCGCTGAGCTCGACGGCGGAATGGTGGGCGGCAGCGGCGCTCTCGACATCGACGCGAAGACGTTCGAGGCGCGATTCGCGGGGGACGCCATTCCGCTGCCTGCGGTCACGGCCTTGAAGGACTACTCGGAGCGCCTCACCGGGAAGCTCTCCTTCCAGGTCGCCGGCTCCGGGAAGATCGACCGTCCGGACCTGACCGCGACCGCGACCCTCGCGGACGCCACGATCTTCGGGCACAAGGTCCCGGACGGCGCCGAGCCGCGCCTGGAAGCGAAGGTCGTCTCCGGCGACCTGACCGGGTCGGTGGCCGTGCCCGGCCGATGGACGCTGACGGCGGACGGGAACGTCTTCGAGGCCGGCTCGAAGGTTTCGGTCGCGCTCGACGCGCGGGACCTGGCGGCGCTCCTCCTCTTCACGCCGCTCGAGGTGGCCCCGGGGCGAGGCGGAGCGCTGGCGGTTCGAGGCGTGCTCACGCTGCCGTCGAAAGCGGGGGAGTTCCTCTCCGGCGTCTTCACCGTGACCGAGGCCCGCCTCGACTTCCCGGATCGTCCGGGAGTCCTCCGGACCTCCGGTGACGTGAAGATCGTGCTCGCGCAGCAGAAGCTGGTCTTCGACGAGTTCCACGCCACGGGGGAGGGAACCGACCTGAAGGTCCAGGGCTCCGTCGACCTGGGCGCGAAGAACGCGCTCGCGGTCACCGTCGCGGGCCCGATCGACGCGGCCCTCGTCTCGCTCGCGCTTCCGGACCTGGCGCTCTCCGGCCGGCTGAGCATGGACGTTGCGGCGTCGGGCACCGTCGACTCGCCTCTCCTTTCGGGCACGCTGCGCGTCGAGAACGGGAAGTACCGGTTGACCGGGCTCACGCAGATCCTGGACGACATCGACGGCGTCGTCTCGTTCCACGGCTCCCGCGCCGAGATCGACGGAATCCGGGCGCACGTCGGGGGCGGCGACGTTTTCGCCGCCGGGAGCGTGAACCTGAAGGGTCTGACGCCCGACAACTTCCGGCTCACGATCCAGGCCCGCCACGTCGCGCTGCGGTACCCGGAGGGCATGCGGCTCGTCGTCGACGCGGATCTCGTGGCCACGGGCGTTCCCGGCGGCAACGTCGTCCGGGGCGAGGTCACTCTCCTGCGCGGCACGTACTCCCGGGACTTCGGCGTCACGGTGGCGGACCTTCTCGAGCGCAACCGGCCGAGCGGATCGATCGCGGCCCGGGAGCCGTGGAAGGAGCAGACCGTCCTCGAGGTGCGGATCGTTTCCGCCGCGGCCCTGGAGGTGCGGAACAACGTCGCCCGTCTGACCGCGGAGGTCGATCTCGTCGCCCGCGGAACCGTGGCCCAGCCGATCGTGCTCGGTCAAATCCTGCTGGACGAGGGGGGTCGAATCACGTTCCGCGACGTCCAGTACGAAATCGAGGCCGGCACCGTCACGTTCGCGAATACCGCCCGGATCGCGCCGATCATCGACCTGCGCGCGCGCGCCGAGGTGAAGGGCTACGACCTCATCGTCAACCTCGTGGGAACCTGGCCGCGGATCCAGTCGACGTTTACGTCCGATCCGCCGCTCTCCGACGACGCCGTCATCGGCCTGCTGCTGACGGGCGCGGAGCCCGGCCAGCGGACTGCCACCGACACGACGCAGTCTCTGGTCTCGGCCGCGGGCGGGGTCGTCGCCGGCGCGGTCACGGGCGGGCTCACGCGCGGGACGCAGAAGCTCTTCCGGCTGGACCGCTTCCAGATCGACCCCGTTTTTTCGGGCAGCCAGCTGACCGACATCCGGTCGACGGTCGGCAAGCAGATCACCCCCGAGCTCCTCGTCACCTATTCGCAGTCCCTGAACTCCGACAAGGAGTCGGTCGTCCAGCTGGAATGGCGTCTCGCCAACTCGATCACGCTGCAGGCGCTCCGGGACGAGAACGGGGTCTACTCGATCAACGTGCGCCGGCGGCAGCGGTTTTGAGGGATCGCGGCTCCACGCGCCGGGCCCGGCCGGCGGCGCAGCTGGCGGCCGCCGTCATTCTCCTGGCGCTCGCGGGAACCGCCCTCGCGCAGCCGGCCGCCGAACCGCCGTCGTTCTTCGGCGCGACGGTCGTTTCGCTCGCCTACACGTCGGACGGGCCGGTCGACCGGGACGAGGTGACGCGGCTCATCTCGATCAAGACGAGCCAGCCGCTGACCGAAGAGGCGACCGGCTCGACGATCCGGAACCTCTTCGCCACGCGCCGCTTTTCGGACGTCCGGATCGAGGCGGAACGAGCGGACGGCGGTGTCGCGGTGACGGTTCACCTCTTCCGGTCGTACCGGGTGAACCCGCTCAAGTTCGACGACGGCGTTTCGGTCTCCCGCGAGGAGATGCGCCGCGCGGTTCCGTTCTCGGAGGGCGCGGTGTTCCAGGCGGAGCAGCTCGAAGAGGGGACGAAGGCGCTGAAGCGGCGCCTGGACGCCGAGGGCTACATCGCGGCGACCGTCTCCCCCGAGGTGTACTTCGACCGGACCACTTTCGACGCCCAGGTCGTGTACCACATCGAGGCGGGCAAGCCGGCCCGCACGGCGCCGCCGCTCTTCGACGGCGAAACCAAGCCGTTCACACGGGAGGAGCTCCTGAAGACGGCCCGGCTCGACGAGGGAGACCGTTACCGAGAGTCGAAGGCCCGCGCCGACGCCGACCGGATGACGAAGTTTCTCCGGAAGAAGTCACGCCTCAAGGGGATCGTCGAGCTGATCGCGGCCCAGCCCACCGAGGACGGTCGGGTGATCCCCGTTTACCGGATCTCCGTCGGCCCCGAGGTCGTTTTTCAGACGCACGGGATTCCGGAGAAGCGGGTTCGCCGGGAGCTTCTCGACCTCCTGGAGGGCCAGATCTTCGACGAAGACCTGATCCTCCAGTACGTCGAGAACAAGAAACGGGGTTTTCAACGGAAGGGACGCTATCGCGCGAAGGTCGAGTACGCGATGTCGGAGAAGCCCGACGTTCTCGCCGTCTCCATCACCGTGGAGGAGGGACCGAAGTTCGCGGTGGAAAAGATCGCGATCACCGGCAACGACTCGGTCTCGACCTCCAAGCTCGCGAAGCTCATGGTGACCGAGAAGAAGGGGCTTCCGTTCCTCCGGCCCGGGAGGTTGGTGGACGACGTCCTGAAGGACGACCTCGACGCGATCCTCGGCTACTACCAGACGCGGGGCTGGGTGCAGGCGAAGGTCGACGAGCCGCAGATCACGGAGGGCTCTCGGCCCGACCGGCTGATCGTCAACGTCCACGTGGCCGAGGGGCCGCGCGCGATCGTCGCGACCCGAAACGTGATCGGGGCCGAGCACATCTCCGCCGATCAACTCGAGAAGCTTCTCGCAGCCGATCCCGGAAAGCCGTTCAACCCCAATGAGGTCCGGCAGGGCTCGTTCTCGCTCCAGAACTACTACCGGGATCGCGGCTGGCGGGAGGCGGCGGTCAAGGACAACTGGACCCTCTCAACCGACGGAAAGTCCGCCGACGTCGTGTATGACGTGGAGGAAGGCGTTCGCTCCTTCTTCGGCAAGACGATCGTCCGGGGAAACACGCGCACCGGAACCGACCGGATCACCCGGCTCGTGACGTGGGACGAGGGAGATCCCTACTCCGAGCAGGAGGTGCTGACCACTCAGCGCAACCTCACCCGGACCGGCGTCTTCCGCCGCGCCGAGCTCCACCCCCAGGCCGCGGATCCTTCGACGCAGGCCCGGCCGGTCGAGGTCGAGGTCCAGGAGGGACGGCCGCTCTCCCTCCTGTACGGCTTCGGGTACCAGTACGCGCCGGACGCGCTCGAGAACCGGAGCGACCCGTTCGGGATCGTGGGCGCCTCCTACAACAACCTCTTCGGGACGATGCGCTCCGCGTCGGTCGAGGTCCAGTACGCGCCGATCTCCAAGCGGGGGCGCGTCATCCTCACCTTCCGCGAGCCGTTCCTGTTCAACCGCAACCTGCCGCTGTCGCTCCTCGCCTTCTACACCCGCGAGCCGATCCAGAAGATCGACATCGAGCGGCGCGGCGCGGTCCTCGAGTCGTCCCGGCTCTTCGGGCGCTACCTGCGGGTCGCGATGCGCGCCGAGTACCAGAGGATCGAGCCGGTCAACGCGGCGAGGGACCTTTCGATCATCGAGCGGGACTTCAGCAAGTTCGACCGGCCGATCCTGCAGACGGCCATCGGTCCCAATCTGTTCTACGACCGGCGCGACGACATCATCGACCCCCACACCGGCTACTACCTGAGCGCCTCGACGAAGTACGCCTTCCCGCTGGCGCAATGTGCGAATGACCAGGCGTCTTCCGGAAGCTGTTACGCCGACTACCTCAAGTACTCCGGCCAGGCCACGTACTTCCGGCCGTTCGGGGGAGGCGTGTTCGCGGTGTCCGCCCGCGCCGGGGGAATCAACTCATACGGGGACAAGAGGGGCGTTCCGGTTCCGATCGCGGAGCGGTTCTTCGCCGGCGGCCGCTCGACGAACCGCGCGTTCGACACGGACCTCCTGGGAGTGCCGGGGGACACGGTCGATCCGGATACCCGCGCGACCGTGCACGAAGGAGACGGCGTCGGATCCTGCGCGAACACGTATCCGGACCTGACCGGCTACGACTGCGACTCGGGCCCCCGCATCGTCGGCGGAAACGGCTTCCTCGGCTTCAATGCCGAGTTCCGCTTCCCGATCTTCGGGAACCTCGGCGCGACCGTCTTCTACGACGTCGCGCAGGTCTGGAAGAACCCGAGCGACGTCCGCCTGGGTTTCGAAGGAAAGCAGGGGATGCGCCAGGGCGTGGGTGTCGGCCTGCGCTACATGACCCCCATCGGCCCGGTGCGGATCGAGTACGGCTGGCCCGTGAGCGCTCGCGAGGTGCCGTTCAACGTGGTTCTCGTCGACAAGGACGGCAACCCCGTTTCGGTTCTCGCGTCCGCCAGGCGGAAGGAAAAGGGGCAGTTCTTCTTTTCGATCGGCTATCCGTTCTGATCGCCGCGGGCGCCCGAACCGGCCGGAATGAGAGGCGGCTCGCTTAGAATAGATCCATTCCGTCGAAGGCAATCTCGCAGGAAAGAAGGCTCGCGGCCGTCGTCGTCCTCTCGGGCGCAGTCCTCATGTCACTCGAGATCCTGGGGTCGCGTGTTCTCGCCCCCCACTACGGGTCTTCCGTCTACGTGTGGGGGAGTCTGATCACGACGTTCCTGACGGCGCTCGCCGTCGGCTACTGGCTCGGAGGCCGTCTTGCCGACAGGCGGCCCACGGCGGCGGCCGTGTCGCTCATCGCGGCGTGCGCGGCGATCCTCGTACTTCCCTCGGTCGCGTGGGGCGCCGATCTGCTGCGCTTCGTCAACGGTCTCGGTTGGGACGTGCGGTGGTCGGCCCTCGCGGCGTCGCTCGTTCTCTTCCTGCCGCCGTCGCTCGCCCTCGGCATGGTGACTCCCTTCGCCGTCCGGATTTCCGCCTCCCTCCTGGAAAGGGTCGGATCGGTGTCGGGGCGCTACTCCGCGCTCTCGGCAGCGGGCTCGATCCTGGGAACGCTCCTGACCGCGTTCGTTCTCATTCCTGCGTTTCCAGTAGCCCGACTTCTCGTCGGGCTGGCGTTCGTGCTGGTCCTGTGCGCCCTGCTCCTGGTCAGCTCTCCCGCCACCATCGGCGTCGCGATCCTCGCGACGATGGCGACCGGTTTCGCGGCGCTGACGACCCGGCCTCCCGAGAGCGCGACCGGCGAAAAGATCCTGTTCTACGGGGACACCGCCTACCATCACATCTCGGTGACGGAGTTACACCGGACCCGCTACATGCGGTTCGACAACCTGACCCAGACGATCCTCTCGCTCGAGCATCCCGATCGATTCCTGACCAGCTACGAGCGCTCACTGTTGCTCGCGTGGGCGGTGCGCCCCAAGCTGCGGAGCGTTTGTCAGATCGGCCTCGGAGGCGCGAGCGTCGCGCGCGCCGTCGCCCGCGTGCTACCGGAAGCTTCGATCGTCTCCGTGGAGATCGATCCGGTCGTCGCGGACATGGCCCGAAAATACTTCCTCTACGAGGAGTCGCCAAACGTCCGGACCGTCATCGAGGATGGCCGGGTATTCCTCGCCCGGTCGAACGAGACCTACGACCTGATCATTCTCGATGCCTTCAACTCCACGGGCGTGCCTTTCCACCTGATGACGCGGGAATTCTTCGAGGTCGTCCGGAAGCATCTGAAGCCCGATGGTGTCTTCGCCGCGAACTTCATCGGCAAGCTGATGGGAACGGAGGGCCGCCTCTTCTGGGCGAGCTACCGCACGATCCGCCGTCAGTTCGGCCAGATCTACGTCGTGAGCGGGGAGCTCGCGGCCGGCAACCCCAACCCGCAGGGGTCGATCATCGTCCTCGCGACGACTTCGGGAGACCCGGTGACCCCGGAGACCCTTCTCCGCAACGCGCGGGAGCTCTCGGCCCGCTGGCGGGTCCCGGGAATGGCCGATCTTCCCGCGGTGACGCTGCACGCTCCGGAGGTGCCGCCCGGAACGCCGGAGCTGACGGACAGCTACGCCCCCGTGGAGGCGCTCCAGCACTTCTAGGTCAGGAGCTTTTGCAGGGAGCGGCGCGCCTTTTCCCGGTCGCGCGACCGGCGGACGAGCACGAGCACGGTGTCGTCTCCCGCGATCGTCCCGGCGAGCTCGGGGCGGCGCGCCTCGTCGATCGCGATCCCGACCGCGTTGGCGCGGCCCGGCAGCGTCTTGACGAGGAAGAACGCCTCGCCGTTCTCGAGCGACGTCACGAACTCCCGGAACGCGTTGCGCAGGTTCTCTTCGGTCGACGGGTTCGCGGACGGCGCCCCGTTCGCAACCGAGTAGCGGTAGTCGCCGCGGGCGTCGGACATCTTGACGAGACCGAGGCGCTTGACGTCGCGGGAGACCGTGGCCTGGGTGACCGCGACCCCGCGGCGGGCGAGCGCCCGGGCGAGCTCTTCCTGCGTCCGGACCGGCCCGGCGGACACGATCTCCCGGATCGTTTTCTCCCGGGTCGCGCGGTTCACGGGAGCTCCCCGGTGAGGCGCCCCTCCCGGTGGGCCCCGTAGATCGGCGGCGGCTGCCTTTCTCCCAGCCACTGCCAGCCGCTGGCGACGTCGCGCTCGGCCAGCTCGAGCTGGCGCGACACCGTCTCCGGCGCCGGGCCGCCGTCGGACCGGCGCGATCGCACGGAAGACTCGGGCGTGAGGAACCGCGCCACGTCGTCTCCGGCGAGGGGACAGGCTCGGCGCATCACGTCCGAGGGAAGCTGCGCGAGCGTGCAGCCGCGCCGCTCGGCCTCACGCACCGCGTGGCCGGCCTGTTCGTGCGCCGTTCGGAACGGAACGCCCTTGCCGACCAGGTAGTCCGCGAGGTCCGTCGCCGTCGAGTGGCCCGTCTCGAGCGCGCCGGCCAGCCTCTCCCGGTCGTAGGAAAGGTTCGCGGCCACGATCCGCGCGGCTTCGAGCGATCGGCGGGTCGTGTCGAGCGCGTCGAACACGGACTCCTTGTCCTCCTGGAGGTCGCTGCCGTACGCGAGCGGCAGTCCCTTCAGCACCACGAGGAGCGCGGTCAGGTCGCCGATCACCCGTCCGGCCTTGCCGCGGATGAGCTCCGCCGGCTCCGCGTTGCGCTTCTGCGGCATCAGGCTCGACCCCTTCGCGACGGAGTCTCCGAGGAGCGCGAACCCGAACTCGGACGAGGTCCACAACACGACCTCCTCGGCCCACCGCGAGAGGTGCACGGAGGCGAGCGCGCACGCGAAGACCGCCTCGACCGCGTAGTCCCGGTCGGCGACCGCGTGGATGCTGTTGGTGAACACGTCCTCGAACCCGAGGAGCTCCGCGGAGCGTTTGGGCGAGATCGCGTGGGGAGTTCCGGCGAGCGCTCCGGCCCCGAGCGGAGAAACGCCCGCGGTCCGATGCGCCCGCTCGAGCCGTCGCCGGTCGGCGGCGAGGGACCAGAAGTGCGCGAGCAGGTGGTGCGCGAGGCTGACCGGCTGGCCGCGCTGGAGGTGCGTATACCCGGGCATCCACGTTTCCCGATGCGCCAGCGCCTGCGTCTTCAACTCCTCCTGGAGCTCGACGAGCGCGCCCACCAGGCTCTCGATCTCCTCGCGGACGAAGAGGCGAAGCGCCGTCGAGGTCTGATCGTTCCGGCTCCGCGCCGTCGCGAGCCGGCCCGCGGGCTCGCCGATCCGCTGGAAGAGCTCGCGCTCGATCCAGGAGTGGACGTCCTCGTCCGCGCCGGTCACCTCGAGCTGCCCGTTCTCGAACTCGGTGAGAAGCTTCGAGAGCCCCGAGAGGATGAGATCCGCGTCGGCCGCCGGCAGGACGCCGCAGTCCCGCAGCATGCGGGCGTGCGCGAGGCTTCCCACGAGGTCGTGCCGGACGAGGCGGCGATCGAAGGGAAGGGAAGCCGTGAAGCGGTCGACTTCGGGGTCGGAGGCCTGCGTGAACCGTCCGCCCCAGAGCTTCCGCGGCGCGGGTCGGGTCGCCATGCGCGGATTCTCGCTCACTCGGTCCCGACCGAAACGGAAGCCGGAGTCTCGGCCGCGGCCTCGCCGGCCGCCTCGCGGCGCACCGCGGCCACCACCCGCGTGGGCAGCGCCCACAGGTTGTTGAACCCGGCCGCGTCCTTCTGGTCGTAGACCCCGTCCTCGCCGAACGTCGCGAGGTCGTGGCGGTAGAGCGACGAAGGGGAGGAACGCGCCACGGCGAGGGCGAAGCCCTTGAAGAGCTTCATCCGCACGGTTCCGGTGACCCAGCGGTGCGAGGTTTCCAGGAAAGCGTCGAACGCGGCCCGGAGCGGGGAGTGCCAGAGACCGTAGTAGACGAGCTCGGCGTATCGGGTGGAGATCGTCTCGCGGAAGTGGTGCGTCTCCCGGTCGAGCGTCAGGGACTCGAGGTCGCGGAGGGCGGCCATCAGGACCGTGCCGGCGGGCGTCTCGTAGACTCCGCGGCTCTTCATTCCGACCAGCCGGTTTTCGACGAGGTCGGTCCGACCGACGCCGTGCGCCCCGGCGATGGAGTTCAACGTGGACACGAGCTCCGTCGGACCGAGCCGGCGGCCGTTCACTGCCACCGGCAATCCGCTCTCGAACGCGATCTCGACGAACGCGGGCTCGTCCGGGGCGAGCGACGGGTCCCGGGTGAGCTGGAACATGTCGTCGTTGGGAGCGACCGCCGGGTCCTCCAGGATTCCCCCCTCGTACGACGTATGCCAGAGGTTCTGGTCGATCGAGTACGGCTTGGCCGCGGTCACCGGCACCGGGATGCCATGCCGGGCGGCGTACGCGAGCTCATCCTCCCGCGACTTCAACGTCCACTCCCGCCACGGCGCGATGATGGGCATCTCCGGTGCGAGCGCGCGATAGGTCAGCTCGAATCGCACCTGGTCGTTGCCCTTGCCGGTGCAGCCATGCGCGAGGGCGTCGCAGCCGGTCTCCTTCGCCACTTCGACCTGGACTTTCGCGATCAGTGGCCGCGCGAGTGCGGTCCCGAGGAGATACCTGCCCTCGTAGACGGCTCCCGCGCGAAGCGCCGGGAAGACGTAGTCCCGAACGAACTCGTCGCGGACGTCGACCACGCGGCACTCGATCGCGCCGCTCGCGAGCGCCTTCTTCTCGACGGCGCCGAAGTCTTCGATCTGGCCCACGTTGACCACGACCGCGACCACCTGGCAGCCGTAGGTCTCCCGAAGCCACGGGATGATGACGGAGGTGTCGAGACCCCCCGAGTACGCGAGAGCGACTTTTCGAACGTTCAAGCGATTTCCCTCTCTTTCGCGGAACCGGCCGCCGGGGCGACCGCCCCGAGCGCGGCATCCAGGATTTCGATCGCCGCGTCCACCTCGGCCGGGGTCACGACGAGCGGCGGAGCGAAGCGCAGCGTCTTCGGACGGACTGCGTTGACGAGGAGGCCGCGCTCGCGGCACGCATCGACGACGGGTCCGGCCTCGATTTCGAGATCGGCACCCACCAGCAGTCCCGCTCCGCGGATCTCTCCGACGACGGCGCGCTTCGCGCGGAGTTCTTCGAGACCGGCGACCAGCCGGGCACCGCAGGCGCCGGCGTTCTCGACCAGCCCCTCCCTTTCGATCGCGTCGAGCACCGCGCAGATCGCGGCCGACGCGAGCGCGTTGCCCCCGAACGTCGAGCCATGGTCTCCGGGGACGAAGTGCGACGCCGCTTCCTCGGTCGCGAGGACGACGCCCGCCGGAACGCCGCCCGCGACGCCCTTGGCGAGAGTGACGACGTCCGGTCGGATTCCGGCGGCCTGGTAGGCGAACATCCGCCCGGTGCGGCCGATCCCGGTCTGGACCTCGTCGAGGACGAGCAGGATGTTCGCCTCGTCGCAGAGGGCGCGGAGGCCCGCCAGGTAACCGGGGGAGGGCACGATCACTCCGCCTTCCCCCTGGATGGGCTCGACGAGGATCGCCGCGGTCGCGGACCCGACCGCGTTTCGCATCGCCGCGACGTCGTTGAACGGCACGAAACGGAATCCCGCCGGCATCGGTTCGAAGCCCGCCTGGTAGCGCGGGTTGCCGGTGGCGGCGACGGTCGCGAGCGTCCGGCCGTGGAAGGAATGCTCGGCGACCAGGACCTCGTGGCAGTCCGGACCCTTCACGGCCTTGCCGCGCTTGCGGGCGAGCTTGATCGCGGCCTCGTTCGCCTCGGCGCCGCTGTTGCAGAAGAAGGCTCGATCGAGACCGCTCGACCCGACGAGGCGCCGCGCCGCCTCGACCTGCTCCGGGATCTGGTACAGGTTCGACACGTGGACGTAGCGCGCCACCTGTTCCGAGACGGCGCGGACGAGCGCCGGGTGCGCGTGGCCCAGGCTGGAGACGGCGATGCCGCCGATGAAGTCCAGGTACTCCTTCCCCTCGAGGTCGAAGAGACGCGTCCCCTTGCCGTGCGAGAAAGCGACCGGCGCGCGCTTGTAGTTGCGGAACAGGACCCGGTCCGCCTCGAGCGCGACGAGATCAGTCGCTTCCATCGCTTCCGTTCCGACCACTGTTTCGGGCGCGCTCATGCCGATGACGCGAGCGCCAGCGGCTCGACGGCGGCGGGGTGGATCATCGTACCGATCCCGGACCGGGTGAAAAGCTCCAGCAGCAGCGAGTGCGGCGTGCCCGCTCCCACGATGTGCGCCGAAGGAACTCCGCCTTCGACGGCGGCGAGCGCGGCCTCGACCTTGGGGAGCATGCCCCGCGACACGACGCCGCCGGTCACGAGCCCCCGGGCCTCTTCCGGGGAGAGCTCGGACAGGAGCTCCTTTCCGCCGTCGATCTCCCGGTAGATTCCGGGGACGTCGGTCAGGAGCACGAGCTTGTCGGCGTGGACCGCCACCGCGAGCGCCGCGGCGGCCGTGTCTGCGTTGACGTTGTAGGCGTGGCCTTCCGAACCGACGCCGAGCGAGGCGACGACCGGCAGGAAACCTTCCGCCAGGAGCACCTCGATGATCCGGGGCTCGACCCGGTCCACCTCGCCGACGAAGCCCAGCTCCGAGGCTCGCTCGTGCGGCCGCGTGTGGATGACGCGCGCGTCCTTGCCCGACACGCCCACGGCCTTGCCTCCCGCCCGCGCGATTCGGTTCACCAGCCGCTTGTTGACGGTGCCGCCGAGGACGCGCTCGACGATCTCCATCGTCGGCGCATCCGTGACCCGCAGGCCGTCGACGAAACGGGCGGTGTGGCCGGAGCTCTCGATCTCGCGAGTGATCTCGGGGCCGCCGCCGTGGACGAGGATCGGGTGGACCCCCGCCTGCTGGAGCAGGACGAGGTCCTCCGGGATCGTGCCGGTGTCGGCCGAGTCGATCGCGCTGCCGCCGTACTTGACCACGACGGTCTTGCCCCGCCACGCCGCCACGTAACGCAGCGCCTGCGCGAGCGAAGAGCCGATCGCATCCGGGTTCGAGGAAAAGCCGTTCCAGGTTCCGCTCATGACGTATAGCTCCCATTGATCCGCACGTACTCCTCGGAGAGGTCCGACGTCCACGCGCGCGCCGAGCCCGTGCCGACGCCGAGCCGAATCCCGATCGTGACCTCCTTCGCTTCGAGCGCCGCGGCCGCCGCGTTCCAGACGCCCGGCACCCCGAGACCTCCGCGCACGATCGCGAGGTCGCCGAAGAAGACGTCGGTCGTCTCCTCCTCCATCTCGACTCCCGACCGGCCGAGCGCCGCGAGGATCCGGCCCCAGTTCGGCTCGCCGCCGTGGAGCGCGGTCTTCACGAGGAGCGAGTTCGCGACGGTCATCGCGGCCTCGTGGGCTTGCGCGTCGGAAAGGGCCCCTTCCACCCGGATCTCGACGAGCTTCGTCGCCCCCTCGCCGTCCCGTACGACCATCTTCGCCAGCTCCGACGCGACCAGGGTCAGTCCCGCGGTGAAACGGACGAGCGCCTCGCCGTTGGTGATCGGATCGCCGCCGGCCTGGCCGTTCGCCAGCAGGAGGACGGTGTCGTTGGTGCTCGTGTCGCCGTCGACCGTGATGGCGTTGAACGAGCCGGCGATCGCGCGCTGGAGCGCTCCCCGCAGCACCGCCGGCGGGAGCGCGGCGTCCGTCGTGAGGAAGCAGAGCGTCGTCGCCATGTTGGGGTGGATCATTCCTGCGCCCTTTGCCATGCCGCCGATGGTCACGAGGACGCCGCCGATCTCGAGCTGGCACGCCGCAGTCTTCACGAACTTGTCGGTCGTGCGGATCGCCTCCGCCGCGGCTGCGCCGGAATCCTCGAGCGCCGCGGCGGCGCGCGGGATCCCGCCCCGGATCGCGTTCATCGGGAGCGGAACGCCGATCACGCCGGTGGAGGCGACCAGGACGAGCTCCGGGTCGAGACCGAGCGCTTCGGCCGTCAGTTGCGCCATCTCCGACGCGTCCGCGAGCCCGGCCCCTCCCGTGCACGCATTTGCGTTGCCGCTGTTGACGACGACCGCCTGCGCGCGTCCGGCCGCGACCGCGCGGCGCGTGTAGCGCACGGGCGCCGCCTGCACCCGGTTCGTCGTGAAGACACCGGCGGC
>Ga0068862_100001795_pt1 | contig 19417 bp, 17 predicted proteins | sample KBSSwiS52_FD_66598 | JGI IMG/M metagenome (GOLD analysis project Ga0068862, IMG submission 66598) | Switchgrass rhizosphere microbial communities from Kellogg Biological Station, Michigan, USA - KBS Switchgrass S5-2 | ecosystem: Host-associated > Plants > Roots > Rhizosphere > Soil ... | reverse complement strand
TCCCGCTGACCCATTGCGGCGAGGTAATTGCTACGTGACTGGTTCCAAATCAATTCGAAGAAAAACTGCATTTTGGCCATCCCCTGCTTATTGCGTTGAGGATACCCAGCCCTTGTTTCAGGATGGTTTCATCAGGTCCGGAAAAGGGTTTCGTCCCACGGACCGGCTGCTTGAGGTGACCCGGGATCATTCTAAACAGCGGCGCCTGCCGACGGGGGGCTAAGTTGGGGCCGACTTTCCAATGTACCGGCCAGGCCCGGCGCGGTTAGTTGGGGGTGACTTTGCCCTTTACATCGAGGGTCACATCCACCTGAAGTCCATCCTTTGTCGCTTTTCCGCGCCAAGTTCCTTCGGCGTCTTTGCGGAGCCTCGAAACACTCGAATATCCGTTCGCCTCTATCTGCGCCTTCGCCTGATCCTCGGTGACGGCGCGGACGACGGACTGGGGTGCTGTAGCAGCCGGTATTGGGGCCTCCCGCGAATTCACGGAGCCAGGCGTGGTCGTCGTGGAACAGGGCTTACCTGGCGCGGCTGCATCGAAGCAGGGATTTCGGGGAGACTTCGCGGCGTAACAAGGACTGGTCGGGTTGGTTGAAGCGCACGGGCTGTTGGGACTTGTCGAAGAAGAGAAAGGGACGGTCGAGGTGGTCGAGGAGGCGGAGGGATTCGTACGGGTCGTTTGGGCGAACGCGCAGCCGAAGGTCAATGAAAAGGCGGCAGCAGCAGCAAGAATTTTGTGCATGTTCACTCCCAGCACCAGTGGCCGCTCTATCCCGACGTGGCTACCTCGCGGTTCGCCTCAGCCATGGTAACAAGGACCGACTGCGGTCACAACAACTCGGGTGCCCGACGCAAATCCGCCACCGCGCGCGTTTTTCCAATAATCTGAACGCCAGACTACACCGCGCCAGCGGCAGAAGCTCTGATTCTCCGGCGCCGGCTGAAAAGCCCCATCGCGCCCAGACCAGAGCCGAACAGCAGTATCGCCGCCGGAAGTGGAGTCGCCGCAGTTTCCGTCACCTGCGCCGTCAGATAACCGATCTGTGAGATACCGGGATTGGGCCCGATCGTCAGGCCGTTCAGCACGAGAGTCCAAAGACTGTCACCAACCAGGAAAGAGAGCCTTTGTCCTCCGGGAATGGTCAGCGTATCGGAGTAATCAATGTGAAGATCAAAAGGAACGTTCAATGTCTGGGAAGCCGCGCCCGCAACCGTTACAGTCTCGCTGAATGCATGGTGGTAACTTGCCGGCACCAGTGCGTTTACTCCTGCGATGAATGTCAGCTTGTTGAGCTGGATTGTCGTGTTCGCCACAAGTGAGCCCGCACCGGAATCCACCTGCAGCACGTCGAACTGAGTATGGAGCGTATCGCCGAGCCCATACATTGTCCCGGCACCTGAAGTACTGAAGGTGACGGCGTTGGCATTTGACGCGAATGCCAAAAGCGCGGCACCGGCGACGATGGCCACCGCCAGTTTCGAACTAGCCACGAAGATCCTGCTGGCGGCAATTGGCATTTCATTTATCCGAGTTGATTTTAATTTAAGCGTTTCTACCATTTTAAATATTAATAGCAAATAGATTCTGATCGTCGGAGTCTGCGATGGGAGATCGTCATTTAATTCATCGCAAATCATTGATAAATACAGATATTTTATTTGCGCCGGGGGTCTGGCTGAAGGTGATTGTTGTTAATTTATCGAATTCCGGCTTATTTGTTGACGGATTGCCCCCGTCTTGGCGCGCGAGCAGCGGGGCGGTCGCGGGTGAGCCGGCTCCGGAGTCTCAGACAGATCCGAGACGCGTCTTCAAGCCCGGACCAATCGGACTACGATCCTGCTTTCTCGAGCGCGTTGCGTATTGCTCCCGCCAATTCATTGTTCGGGGCGAGCTCCAGCGCCTTTTTCAATTGCTCTGATGCCTTGTCGAGCTGATTGGTGGAGATGTAACTCATGCCCAGATGGTATCGAACCGAAGCCTGATCGGGCAGGGCGGCGGCCGCCTCTTCGGACAGCGAAACTGCGGTTCTGTAGTCGCCTTGAAGATAACTGAGCCAGCCGAGGGTATCTTTGAACTGCGGTATCTGCGACTTTCGCAGAGCTGCCGCAAGTGACTGGGCTTTTTTGAGGCTCGCTTTGTCGGTGCGGCGGTCCAACAGCAAGCTGGCCAGATTGTTGGCCACGATCAAGTTACCTGGCTGTTTGTCCACCATAAGTTCATATTCCGAAATGGCGGCTTCAAAATCTCCCTTCCTCTCCAGGGCGCCAGCCAAGGTCATGTGCAGAGCCATACTGCCCGGCTGCTGCTGCAGTCCTGTTCGAACGACCTTGATCGCTTCGTCGTATTTCTTCTGACCGAGATAGAATTCGGCAAGTGCCTGGTAGCCGACAATTTGCTTGGGTTGCGCGTTGACGGCTGCAAGAAAGCTCTTGTGCGCCTGATCCGCCGAGCCGCTCGAAAGCTGTGTCGAGGCCAGGAGTACAAGGGCATTCGCGTCAGCCGGATTCTTCGCCAGTACGGATTTCAGGAAAGCTGTAGCCTGATCCCTTTTGTTTGCTTTCAGAAATGCCCCAACCAGGGAGTTGATTGGCTGAGCGGCGGTCGGCGCGGCATTGTAGGCATTTTGGAACGCCGTGATCGCCTCATCGTATTTATTGCGTCCGATCAGAGCCGTTCCAAGAATCAGATCGGCTGTGGCGCCGTTGTTATCGATTTGCCGGATCGTCTCGGCAATCTCTTGCGCGCCGACCCAGTTCTGTCGCGCCAACCTGACCTGCGCCAGCATCGACAAGACCTGGATGTTGTTCGGCCGTCGATTGTTCAGTCCGACCAGAACGCCCTCGGCGCGAGTTGTGCCTCCTCGACGCTGCAGGAAGCCCACGTATTCAAGGCCGACACGCGCATCAAAATCGGACGCTTTCATTGCGTCCGCGAACTGTTTGTCGGCGAGTTCGATCAGTCCACTGCGCTCATAGGCGGTCGCCAACAACGACATGAGGTCGGTCGATCGTGGCTGATGGTTGAGAGCGTCAAGGAGATCGGCCACGGCCGCGTCAAGCTGCGCGCGTTCTATCCGGATGGATGCACGAAGCTTCAGAGCGGAGACGTTGTGAGGATCTTCGCGAAGCGTATCGTTCGCCAGCGTCTCCGCTGGACCGAAATTCCTCTGGCCCAGATACATCTGAGCCAGCGCGATCCTTGCCGTCCTTACGTTTTCAGCGGACTTGCCGGTGCTGACGAGATTCTCGAGCAACCGCTTCCCGTCACCCAGTTGGCCCTCCGCAAAATCCATCTCCGCCAGTGCTATCTGAAGCGGAAAAACCTCTCCCCCGGCGTTGATGCGGGCATTGAGTTCCTGCCGCGCCGCGGCCGGAGCCTGCTTGATCGTGTATAGAAACCGGATCAAGTCCAGTGCGGCCGCCGAATTCCCGGGATTTGCGGCCGCCAAGGCTCGCAATTCGTCCTCCGCATCGCCGATGCGACGCTGTTCGACATAGAAATTGATGAGGAGCTTGCGGTAGCCGGATTCCTGCGGGCTCAGCTCGACGAGTTTTTTGAGCGCTACCTCGACGCTCTTAAAGTCTCCTGTCTGTCCGAACAGCTTGATCTTGAGCAACTGAAGCCCAAGGTTGTTTCCATTGTCCTTGGCGCTGACGACAGACGCACCCTCCAGAAGCGCCAATGCTCCCTTGGCATCGCCTTGCCCTAACCGTTCAACGGCCAAGACCATAAGGGCATCGGCGTTGGCGGGATCGAGCTCAAGCGCAGTCTGGGCTTCGCGAACCGCTCCCGCACGGTCGTTTAGCTTGAACGCTATCGCTGCCTTCAATGCACGAACGTCTGCATTTTGATTGTCGAGCTCAATGCCTGCGTTAGCTAGTTTGAGAGCCTCATCGGTGGCTCCCGCAAGCAGCAGAAGCTTGCCGAGTTTCAACCTGGCCGAAAGGTCGTTCGGGGCAAGCTCGACAATTGCCCGCATATCCGTGACGACGCGTGGCCAATTGCGACTGGCTTCGTCGATTTCGGCCAGGGCTTTCCATGCGCCGATCATGTCTTTCTTCAGCTTGACGGCATTTCTCAGCTCGATCGCGGCCTTTGCGTTCTCGCGTTCTGAAAACAGCTTCATGCCGTTTTCGTAGTAGCTCTGGGCGCGCTCTTCCGGTGACCCGCAGCCGGCGACCTGAAGCACTGCCAACACGAGAAGGGTCGATCGAATCGTGGTGTTGGAACAGCCGAATATTCTAGACATGATGGGTCCTGCTCTACTGCTCTCGGGTCTTGCTCGGCAGTGGTGTTTTCGGCGCGACGTCCGATGGCAGATAGCCGGTCAGGTTTGGCAGAAGATCACGCATGAACGACCTCAAGCGGTTATCCGCGTCGCGCTCGAGTTCGCTTGGCAAGACAGTCGTGATCAGACGGACCAGTGCCCCGTCGGATCTGTTCCTGGTGATGGCGTCGAAAAGCAAATACCATTTCGACCAGTACTCACTTGCGATCATTCTGCCGCGCTCTTCGTACCAGTAGTAGACAAGCTGTTTTGTGCCGTTGCGTTCGATGACCGCCCGGTTGAAGGGCTGCTCAGCACCGAGGTTTGTTCGTTCATGCCTTGTTATCGACCAGCCGTCGCCGGGAATGCAAACCAAAGGCGAGTGCGGAGATTCGCCGGTTCGTTGCGAGGCATAATAGGCAACATAGAGATTTACGACTTTGCCATCCGGCTTGCTGTAGTCCGACAGGACGTAATCTTCCAGCGCCAGCCCGCGTTCGACCTGGGGGTCGAGCAGCGAAGCGTGCCCACGCCAATCCCCGATGGTTGCCGGAAATGTCACGAAGCGGCTGCGGTCCGGAGCAATTTCCGTCCGGTTCGAGACAAGCGAGCCCGCCAGTGCGGTCGCGCAGATCAGAACCAGGCAAGCAACGACCGGCATGCGGTCAGTCAGCTCGGATTTTGGTTTGCCGGATGATTGAACGGCGTCGGTAGGGACGCGGAACGCTTCGAAAAAACGTCTACCAGACAGACGCGCGAGCAAATAGACTTCCACCGTCAGGAAAAGCGCAGACGCCACGAATATGATCCAGCCCTCGAAGAAATGGAGGACCCCTTCGGCCATTCGCGGGCCCCATCGGTCCACCGTCACGCCAACCATGCCGATCCTAAAACCGTTCATCACGATGGTGATGGGGATACTGGAAAACAGCAGCAGCGCGCGTTGCCACATCGGCGCATGAAACAGGTATGCCGCCAGGAAGCTCAAGCTGACGAGAGGAAACAGGTAGCGCAGTCCGCTGCAGGCATCGACCACTTGTAGTTTGTAGGTGCCGAGATCGATGACGTTGCCGTCGAGATAGACGGGGATCTGGAACAATCTGATAAAGAAAACACCCAGTTGCGACGAAATCAACTGAAGCTGCAACGACAGATTGGCGTCGATAAAATAAGGTAGTGGGATTGCAAAAATCAGGAACCCGATCGGGACAAATGCGGCCCGGAGTAGAGAAAATCCGCCGATCGCCAGTGTGATTCCGAAAAGAGCTACGATAAATGCGAGTTGTGACAGGATGAAGATTGCACTTAACGCGCCGGTGACGTGCATGACCATCGCAAGCAGGATGAGAATGGCTCCGCTCCAGGCGGGTCGACCAATGCTTGCGAGGAGGGCGTTACGACGTGTCCAAAGCAGCCATGCCGCGACGACCGGTATTAAAAAGCCATGGCTGTACTCTTCCTGGGTGGTCCAGCGCCTGATCAATTCAACGAGCGCTCCGCTGAACGCGACAATCGCGACCAGTGCCGAAATGCCCCCCAATACCCACGGTCGAATTGCGCTGCTTCGCGATAGTTCGATGGTCTGTACCGACATTACAACGCCTTGGCCGAGGTAAAGAGTTCAGCGTCACGCGGACGCGGTCGCATTTGGCGGTGACGAAAGCCTTCCGAGAATTTCGAGCGTACACCCAAGCTTGGGACGCTTTGCCCTATCATGTGAATATACCCGGTAAAAAGGAACGCCTATGCGAGGGTTTCGAATCAATTAAACGCCTGAGGCGATTTTAGCTGCCGGTGTCTTGCTGTTGTGGAATTCTGCGTTTTTCTAGCACTACAACCCCCCTTAAGCTAAGATTGAACGCCCGGAATTTCCAGATTTAGAATTTACAATGAATATTGGCAAACCTTGCTGGATTGGATTCGATCGCAACTATAAGTTGCCGGAAGATGAAATCCATGTCTGGCAAACGAGCCTCGATATGCCAGCATCCGACTTTGCCGAACTGCGGCGGATCCTTTCCCCGGACGAGTGCGCACGCGCTGATCGGTTCCACTTCGAAGTCGACCGACGGAGAGGCATTATCGGGCGGGCATATTTGAGGCTGCTGCTCGGTAAAGTTCTGGATATGCCGGCGAACGAACTGCAGTTTGAATATGATGAATTTGGGAAACCAACCTTGATTCCGGGCCAGAGACGAGCCCTGCAGTTTAACCTATCTCACTCAGGTGAGCTCATCCTGATAGCGATCACGACGGGCCGCGCGGTCGGTGTCGACGTTGAGCAAATTAGGACCGATCTGGACCCTGATAGTATCGCTGCGCGGTTCTTTTCAGCCAGCGAACGCGAAGTCCTGGCGTCGCTTCCCCGACCGGCCCGATACAGGGCCTTCTTTGCGTGCTGGACGCGTAAGGAAGCATATTTGAAGGCAAAGGGCGTGGGGCTGTCCCTGCCGCTGGATCAGTTCGACGTCTCTTTTCTGCCGGACGAAGAGCCGCGGTTGGTGGCAACCCGGCCTGATCCCGCCGAGGCGACAAATTGGAGGCTTTGGGCATTGGACCTGTCATCCGATTACGCAGGCGCCCTGGCGGTCTCAGGTCCCGGTCGGAAGCTCAAATGTTGGAAGTGGGATCTGGGATCGGTCTTGGAGGATAGGGAGGAGAGGGGAATTTACCCTAAATATTAAGGATTATTTTCCTTGGATGCATCAGTAAATGCAAGGCTCCATTACGAGCGATTTTTCTTATGTGGCCCAACTGACACAGCTTTGGGCGGCCATTGGCGGTAAAGTGGCGGCCTCAGGATGGACTGGGGCACGATCCCAGGACCGTGGATCGCTGGAGATAGAGAGTGCTGACGCGATGATGGCTCGATACTTGAGGTTGGCGATCGCCGTGCTGGCCGGACTTCAGCTGGCTGGCTGCTACACGGATTATGGTCCGATTGAGGTTGAAAGAAGGCCCGTTTCCCTGTCGGGGGCGGGTGTTGCCAGCCATATGCGAGCTGGCGACAGGATCAAGATCACCGTGTATGGCGAAGAAGCGCTCACGGGCGAATATGATATCAATCCGGCCGGCTACGTGACGATGCCGCTGATCGGAGCGGTCAAGGCGTCCGGGCGCACGCAGGCGGAACTTGCACGGGACATCGCCGCCAAATACCGTAGCGGGGGCTTGCTGCAGGATCCCAAAGTTACGGTGGCCGTCGTCCAGTTTCACCCGTTCTACGTATTGGGCGAAGCAGCTAGTCCTGGTGAATACCCATTCCGGAGCGGCCTTACCGTGCATGCCGCCGTCGCGATGGCGGGCGGATTCACCTACCGTGCGAGCAAGTCTTTCGTCCTGATACGACATGCCGGCGACGAGATCTGGAAGGAATATCCTTTAACAGAACCCGTTGTGATTGCGCCTGGAGATTTGATTCGGGTACCCGAACGATACTTCTAGGAGGTGTTCAGGGGCTGATCCTCCCTCAATCTTGAGGCGTGATGAGTGGGTTCCGATATTTTCATGCGCTACAGAGGGGCGATCCGATCGAAAGGGCTTGGCGCGCGCTTGTTTTTCAGCGCGCTCCTTTTGGTTGCCTGGATCCCGCTGTGCCTTGCCCAGGAACCACCTTTGGATGTTGCCAAGGTCGGCAGGCTCCCTGCACGGGATCCCAACGCCATCGCGATTGAGGGATGGCTGCTTTACCCGACGCTGCGAGTCTATTCGCAATTTTCAGACAACTACTTCTTCAGTTCCACACGCCCGATTTCGGGGCCCTCATTCGGGGTCACGCCGAGCATGACCGCTGAATGGTCGAACGGCATTCATACCACGACACTTTTCGGGAATCTCGATCGGCAACAATATCCCACCCACAACGAGGTGAACACGCTCGACGGGCGGGCCGGCTTTGCGCAAAAATATGAGGCGATGCGGGACCTGATCTTCAGGGTGAATGGCGACTACGTTCATCAAACCTTGTCCAGCAGCCTGCAGAGTTCAATCCAAACGGCGGCAGTAGTGCCGACAACGATCCTGTTGCCAGATGGCAATACGCAATTGCCCAACGGGACGATCATTTCGCCTACAGGACAAGTCGTCGGACAGGCCAATCCTGCAATCGGCAGCAACATTCCGCTGTTGGTGAATCCAAGCGATCGATTCAGCGGCTCCGTTTCGGTCGACAAGATTTTCAACCGAGGGATCGTGAGCTTGAGCGCCACGGCTAATCGCATAGAATATGAAAATCAGCAAAATTCATTTTCGCAAAATACCTGGAGTAGGTCGTTTACGGAAAATGCCGGCGTTTGGCTTGGCCCGCTGTTCTACGCGTACTCCAATGGTTCGATCGGGACCGTCACTACCGATGCGACCTCAGCCTCCACCACCTCGTATCGAATCGTAGGCGGGCTGGGCACTCGCCAGTTCGGCCTGTTCCGCGGCTCAATCTATTTTGGCCATCAGGGGTCGCAAAGTTCGACGCCGGCCGGAAGTTTGCAGACAAGCGGCTCAGCCGGAGGCGACGTTTACGGCGCCGCGCTTACCTATTATCCAACTCCTGTGTGGACGCTTACCGGAACGGTCGATCGGACGGTAAACGTCTCGTCGCTAACATCCGCTACGAATTTAGCCCTGACTCTGCCGGGGATTAGCGCCGTGCAAGTTCCGTTGGGCTCATCGACACAGATTGCATCTGTTTCATTGAGATCTGACTATCAGATCGCCCAGCAATGGTTCACGACGGCCCAATTGGGATATACCCGTATCGAGTATATCAATAACCCGAGACTGGATAATTCCTGGCTATTTAATACGACGCTCAGGTACGATATCTGGCGCGATATGTCGCTGACATGGGAATATCGCTACAGAGCGATTTTCTCCAATTTTCCTTTGGCAACTGCAACCAGCAACTACGGGATGATGGGGGCGACGTACAGATTCTAGTGCATTCCAGGGCTGCTCATGATGAGGGGTACAACAGGACCACATCGCCTGTGTCGCAATGGCGTTGGCATCACGCCGGATCTCGCCGGCCTTAACCTTTTAGATTGTTGTTTGAAGTTTAGATGTAGCAACTGAGCATCAGCAAACCAGCAGGAACATGCCATGGCTGAGAATCCTCCGACCAAGAAATTACCGGTCGTTCCGCATCATGAAGTTAGGGAAACATACGCCGACCAGGTCGGATTTTTGATCTGTGATGGCTCGACGCTGAAGATTGATTTTGAAGTGGTTCGCATGAACGAATCTGCATCGTCAGTTCCACCGGAAAAGGAGCGCCACGTGGTCGCACGCCTGGCGCTGTCGATGAATGGTGCAATGGACCTAATCAACCAGATAAGCCGACTTGCAGAGCAAATGGCCAAATCCGGGCTCATAAGAAACGAGCGGGGCCAGGTCGTGCCGCGGAACGAGCAAAATTAGTCATTCGTTAACCGGCTCGATTGATTGCTGATCCCACGATGAGACGCGCCAATGGTGCGGCCCAAAATTCGGCGCGAGGCGGATAGTGGGAGCGTGGAGGTCGACTGTGACGGAACAGATCGTCTGATCTCGCCGTTGCGGTTTTTTTGCCGCATCGTTCTAGTTCGATGCACTAGAGCGCGATGACCTTCTTCGAATCGTCATCCCGCTCTATCTCCTCAATTTGAGCATGAGTTTCAAAACGGCCCGCGAGTAAGAAAACAGACTCTTGCTCGGAAAGTTTGCACGGACGGCCGCCGCGAAAGCTTCGAGCTGAACACCGGAAGACACTCGGTGCTTAGCTCCGATTTGCACCTGCTATCTCAATAGTAGCTGTACCTGGCAGTGGGCGCGGACTCGGGCGCCTTGTTCAAAACAAACCGAACTACCTCTGTCGCCTGCAGATACTTGTTACATTCTTCGATTTCTCCGACTGTCGAAGTGCCTACAGCCGCCACGAGCAACACGCAATCCACCTGCGGAAGAATCGAAATGGCATCGTGGCCCATCAGCAGTGGAGGCAAGTCGAGAATTGCGATCCGGGATTGCCCGTGCCCCGCAATATCCTGCAGCAGCGTTCGCATCGCTGTGGAGGCAATAAGATCGGATGCGTTTGAAGTTAATGCGGTCGGCAGAACGTCCAATCGACTGCCGCCGGCGCGGGCGTGAACAACCGCGCTCTGGACGTCGAGACGTTCTTCAATGACGCCAAGTAGACCGTCTCGGCACTCCAAGCCCAAATAGGCTGCGACCTGGGGCTTTCGCAGATCGAGATCTGCCAAAAACACCTCCCGCTCAGGCTGACGCGCCAGGCTAAGTGCAAGGTTGACTGCCGTCAGAGTCTTTCCGCAGCCTGGTGTTGGGGACGTAATGGCCAGCGTCTTCCAACCTTTCAGGTCCATGGACCGCAAGACCTCGGTCCGCAAAATATCGAACGGCCGCGAGCGGAGGTCCTTTCCGTCATAGGCTACTATGCGGCGCGACTGGAGGTGCGCGAAATCAAGAGCAACTTCCTTGATCTGCTCGTTGCTCTCTGGAGCATTCCCGAAGACCTTGGCTTGTCGCTGCGATCGTTCGAAACCGGCGCCGCCCAGCGGCTTCGGCTGCCCCTTCGCGCGCTCAATTGCTTGTCGGATGTTTTCCATTTTGTCTCTTTCACACCGCGGGCGGTTTTTGGTTCACGATCTCTGGGTCGCTAATCACCGGTTGCGCCAACGCCAATCTCTAGCATGGATAGCAGGGAGAGATCTAATGGCAAACCAAGAACGATCGTCGTGGCCAACCCACCCAATACCGCCAGAAGTACAACGACACTGAGGACAATCGATAAAGCCCGCAATCTCGCTCGTACGACATCTGCGCGTGTCGTGATGTATGGAATGGAGACGATCAGATGGCCGGCGACTATTCCCGATAGCTGGTGGCGGCTGCGTATCGATCCATTCAGCAACTCGGCCGCGGCGACAGCGCCAATGCCGAGCATGATGGCCGCAGCGAAGGCTATCCCGACCATTTTGAGTCTGTTTGCCTTGACTGGCTTTTGCGGTAGCGGTGGCGATTCAATGACCTGCAGGCGCTCGGATTGCTGTTCTCGATCCAGTTTTTCGCTGAGACGGGCAGTCGTGAGCTTGCTGTTGGCGTCAGCCAGCCGCTTCTCAAGTGCTTCCCTTTGTCGCTTGAGCGCCTCTATGTCGTCTGCTTGAGTCGATTGGGCTTTTGCCGCGGTCTCCGCCGGCTGCGTCAGGGTTTTCTCCATCGCCGCAATTCGTTTTTTTAACGCAGTCACGGCCGGATGAGCGTCCGAATATACCGACGACTTCTGAATCAGTTCCGCCTTAAGCGCAGCAAGCGCAGCCAATTGCGATTTCTGCTGTTCCGGAACGTCAGGAACCACTTCGCGCGGCCGCCGCGCGACCTCGAATATCTGCGTTTGCGTGGCCTCGAGCTTGTCCTCGATATCCTTCGTTTCGCTTGTCAATATCCTGACCGCTTCGGTGGCCCGGCTGGTCCGCGAGCGCGCATCCTCATTGACGATCAGCGTGACGAATTCATTTGCCACTCTCATCGCGAGTTGGCGGTCTTCGTATTCGAAGCCGACGGTAAACGCGATCGTGTTCGCGCTCTGACGCGACTGACCCTCCATGTCTACCGGCTTGATTTTGGTGCTTTCGCGCATCAAGTCGAGAACGCCCGCCCGTTGCGGGAACAACCCGAACTTGTTCGCGATCGAAAGCAGATTGTCCCTGGTCATGATGCGTTGCTGGATGAGCTGAATGCGCTCAATGGCGGTGCCCGTGACGAGGGGCCTGACGAGATCAGGAGCGATCGCCTGGGATTCGACCAGGATCTTTCCCTCGGAAAGATAGTTTGGCTTCTGAATTGCCGCGAACCACAGGCCAAGAATGGAAACCAGCCCGAAAGGGATCAGGAAATAAAAAAATCGCCTTTTAAGGATATCGATGTAGTGGCTAAAATTTAGGCCCTGACCACGGTCCTCGCCAAAGGAGGGTTCGCTGGAGCGATACGGTTCATTTGCGCCAAGTGTTTGCAGCACCGCTATAACCTCGTTCTTAAATCGCTTCCCCCATTTAACACCGCTCCATTAAACAAGAGCTAAGCAAAATACCCAAGACCCCAAATATCTATAGAATGTCTGTGGTTTCGGCACAAGGAGAAATTCATGAATGATTAACGCGACATATCCCCTAGACCAGCCGTCGAATGCAGGGTGGGGATCTGGCCAGCGCTATTGGAACATCAACTTCTCATACTAAATGCGACAGCGTGACGCGGATTTTAGAATTAACTTCTTTTGGTAAAACTTTGGTCACTATGAATCTAAATCAATCCGTCCATAAAAGTTTCCCTTTGAGACGCTCTTCGTCTATTTGTTTGCGTTGCGAAGTCACTACGCATCCTCCAAGGTCGTACGATGTATGAGGCGTTTTATGGGCTCCGAGAAAAGCCGTTTTCGATCTTGCCGGATCCGGATCTGATCTACTGGTGCCAAAATCACAGGCTGGCGTTCGCTATGCTCGAATTCGGCGTGATGAACAGCGCCGGCTTTACTGTGATCACCGGGGAAATTGGTTGTGGGAAGACGACGCTCGTACGCTATCTCCTGCGAAAGCTCGACGATCACGTCGCCGCATGCGTGATTTCCAACACGCCGCGCAGTCAGGATGGATTGCTGCCGTGGCTTTTAATGTCCTTGAACCAGCCGTTCGAAGGGTCCTATCCGGCTCTGTTCAAGCAATTCCAGCGGTTCTTGTATGATCAATTTTCAAGGGGGCGCCGGACGATCTTGATCGTCGACGAGGCGCAGAACCTGGGTATGGAAGCGCTCGAAGAACTTCGAATGCTATCCAACGTCAACACGGACAAGCAGCAGTTCTTGCAAATTATACTCGTCGGCCAGCCGCAGTTAAAGGACTTGCTTCGTGCGCCTCAACTGTTGCAGTTTGCGCAGCGAGTATCGTCGGACTTTCATCTCAGGCCTTTAAATGCCGATGAAGTCGGCGAATACGTCGATTTTCGTCTGAGAGCTGTGGAATCTCGCTCGGACCTGTTTACCAACGAGGCATGCAGGATCATCGCCGATACCAGTCACGGGATTCCACGCACGATCAATATTCTTTGCGATACCGCGTTGGTCTATGGCTTCGCCGCAGGGGCGAAAATGATCACGGCGGAAATCGTCGAGAAGGTTATTGAGAACAAGGCACAGTTCGGTGTGCTTCCCTTTGGCCTGCAACCTGTTTAAGGCGCCCGACAGGTTGGACCAGGAAGCGATTGGACGGCGCACGCATTGAGTGAGGCAGCGACGTCTGCGTGATTCCCCCATTTTCCAACAACAGACGGTATCTCACCGAGGCAGCCATGGACATGAATGTCCCTCCCTCTCGCTTCGATTGGCGGTGTGCCGGGCGCTTTCGGGTGCCGCCACGCAGATATTTGGAGCGGAGTTTCGGATGCTAAAATCCGCTCGGGTGGAATCTCGCGTTGGACTACGGCAAAATCCGTTGTTTAGCGTTGCGCGCGGTAATGTCGGAGCAGCGCGCGGAACGTTTCCTCCGCGAACCGCGCCATGGGCAGGGTGACGTTTCCTTTGGGCAAGAAACTCTCAGTGCTTCTCGCTTCTGCCGCATCTGGTGGCACTGTCGCGGCTGTCCGTCATCTCGGAGCTCATAACATCGATGTTGGTGTCGTATCCAGCCTTCGCCTTGGGGCGGCGGCATGGTCTCGTCACGCGGCCCGTTCCTATTCTGCGCCGCCCGAGAACGAAAGCCACCAGTTCATTGAACGACTGCTGGCCATCGGTGCGGCCGACCCCGGTCAGTTCTTGTTGCCTACATCGGACGAGACGGCCTGGCTATATACGGAGAATGCCGATCTGCTCCAGAGACATTTCTGCTTATATCAACCCTCGATTACCGTGCTGCAGCGTATCCTGGACAAGAAGCTTTTTGCGGATGCAGCAATCAGCGCCGGACTCTCGGTGTTGCCGAGTTGGGATCCGCGCAATATCGACGAAGTCGCGGCTCTGGCGCCAACCCTGACTTACCCGATACTTATCAAGCCTCGCACGCATGTCCACCGCCTCAGGAACGACAAGGGGGTCGTTGTCCATTCGGCCCCCGATTTGATTAGTCAATATCAGCGTTTTATTGATCGTGAGCAGGCTCGTGGTGCTGATAACTCGCTCTTGCCAGACGCCGGCCTGCCGATCCTGCAACAGTTTGTCCGCGTGGGGCACGAAGGCGTCCACTCCGTCACGGGATTTATCGATCGGACCGGAGAGCTGTTCGTCACGCGCTGCGCAACCAAAGTATTTCAGCGATCCCAACCCGTGGGAGTTGGAGTTTGCTTTGAGTCGCTGCCGCCAGCTCCTGCGCTGTCAGATGCCGTTCGCCGTATCTGTCGAGAGCTTGGTTATTTTGGAATCTTCGAGGTCGAGTTTCTGTGGTTCGATGGACGTTGGGCGGCAATCGATTTCAACCCGCGCCTGTTTAATCAGATTGGCATGGACATCCGCCGAGGCATGCCGCTTCCGCTTCTCGCCTACCTTGATGCTGCGGGAGAGACCTCGGCATTGCGTGATGCGGTTGCGAAAGCGCAGGCGGAGGACGATGGTCAAACCGTTTTTTACGACCGGTTCACACTGCGCGCGATACTTCTTGCCCAGACCATCACCGGACGGGCATCGCGGGGGGATCGTGCCCATTGGCGTGCCTGGATGAAGAAGCACGCGGCTCACGCCGTGGATTTTGTTGCCGACGACAGTGACCCGATTCCAGCGGTCATCCATGCGCTCTCGGAAATCTATCTTGGCCTCAAAGCGTTTCCGCGGTTCATGCGCTCGACGCCGCGGGCCTCGCTGCCGGCGCAGCATGTACTTACAAAGGAGCAGTCGTGAGCAGAGTCGCGGTCGCGATCATCGGCGCGGGTCCCTATGGTCTTTCGCTTGCTGCTCATCTTGCAGCGCGTAAGATAGAGCATCGCATCTTCGGCCGTCCGATGCGGTTCTGGTCAGACGTTGCTGACGCCGGCGGCGAGCGCTACCTGAGAACCTATTGCTTCGGAACGAACATCTCAACGCCGGATCCCGGTTTCTCCTTCGCGGACTACAGCAGGCCACGTGGCCTGGAGACTTTCGAGCCGTGCTCGATCAGCGACTTTGCTGCCTATGGACATTGGTTCCAGCAGGCGAAGGTGCCTTGGGTCGAGCCGGTTGACGTGGCGCATGTCGCCCCGCTGGCGCGTGGCTTTGCAGTCTCGCTTGAAGACGGGTCGCGCCTCGATGCCGACCGCGTGGTGGTCGCGACCGGGCTGGCAGGCTTTGCCTCTGTTCCTCCAGCGATAGCAGCGCTGCCGCCGGATGTTGCCTCCCACACTTCCCGGATTTTGAACTTCGCGGCCTTCAAGGGACGCGACGTCGCCGTGATCGGAGCGGGGCAGTCGGCGCTTGAAGCGGCTGCTCTGCTGCTGGAAGCAGGTGCGCGCCCGCAGCTTTTGGTGCGCGAGCATGCGATCGGCTGGATGGGCCGCGTTCCGCAAGCGCGCAGCCTGTGGCGTCGGTTGCGCTCGCCGATCTCGTCGCTCGGAAGCGGACCGAAGGCATGGGCGCTCGCGCGTTATCCCGGCGCGTTGCATCGCTTGCCCGCCGCGTGGCGAACCCGCCTTGTCAAGAATCACCTGCCACCCGAAGGGGCGTGGTGGCTCCGCGAGCGGGTCGAAAATCGGATGCCGGTCCACGTCGATACGACCGTCACTGGCGCTCGCGAAGTTGACGGCCGTGCAGCGCTTCGTTTGCGGATTGCAAATGACGGCGTCGAACGAGAGCTGCTCGTTGACCACGTCATTGCGGGGACTGGTTATGACATCGATGTCGAACGGCTGGTCTTCCTGGATTCGGCACTGCGCGGCGCGATTGAGCGCCTCGGGCGAGCGCCGAGCCTGAATGCGAATTTTGAAACCTCGGTGCCCGGTCTGAGCGTGATCGGTCCGTCATCTGCGGTGAGCTTTGGACCGCTGTTCCGCTTTGTGGCCGGTTCGGAATACACCGCGGGGGTGGTGTCCGCGCATCTGGGCGCGCAGCCTCAGCCCGCGCCTCGATTCGACTATGCGGACAGCACGCCTCAAATTGCGTCGAAAACCCAATAATCGCAGGGCGCATAGGCATCCGCGAAGAACGGCGTCACGCCATGCGCCCGCCCGCGAAAGCACGCTGATTTCTCGATGATGCCAGCCGCGACGCGTAACGTTTCCGGTATGGTGCCAGAGATTATCAGGCACATCGGTCGCTGGCTGGCGCCGCGCGCCTTGAGAAGAACTGGAACAAACCGTTCCCACATTTCGGCCTTGAAAGGATTGAAGCAGTAGACCAGCAATGGCGCGTCTGACGGCAGATCAATCGCAGTGGCATCTGCATTGAGGACGGACCATCTGGCCGGTCTGCGGCCGGAAAAACGCGCCAGATTTTGTTCTGCGATCTGACAAATCAAGGGCGCGAACTCGATTCCGATGATCGTATCGAACCCCTGCAGCGCCGCCAGCATCATGACGCGGCCTTTCCCGCAGCCCACATCGACGAACGTGAAGTCTTTCCACCCGGCTGGGAAGAACGTCGATAGAAATGCGTACGAACTCGGGGATGTGGAGACGGAAGCGTAACCGGCGTCCCTGTTGGGTCCCACCACGTCGACATGTACCAAATCGATCTGGCCCGAGGTGTCGACGCCATACCTGCGGTCCCATCGCTTGCCCAGAAACGATGCCGCTTGATAGCGGAGTTGGCGTTTTAGAAATCCCGCCGTTCCACTGAAGCCGGCCTCACGTATTTTGACGATGAGTCCGCCGACTCCGTTCTGTTGCAGGAACTCGATTGATCGTCTTTTTCTCGATCCCCAACGGTCCACTGCCTGTAATTGAGTGCCCGGGTCCATTTCGGTCATGGTGCTTAGTTCCTGCAGGGTAACAATCATGGCCACGCAACAATGGAAGGTCAAGGAAGAGAGCCTGTGACGGCTGATGCTCAGACAGGGAATCCTCCAGTGTCGAGTAAGCGGTCGGCAGCGTAGACAATCGTGGTGTAACCACATGCTTGACCGCGGCTCGTCAATACGTCTAATTGTTGCAAGGAACAGGTACGCAAGGATTGGAAACCGCATCCTCTCAGGCGCGCAGCCTTGTCGTGATCGTCCGGCGCGAGCCAGCCGCGGCAACCTTCGACGCGCGGGGAAGCGTTTCGCCGATGAATGCAATTTACGAATTACTTTCGCGCAACTAGCGTTGCAGGCGTTGCCAACGGTATGATGGATACGTCGCCTCCAGTTATCTTCCTGTCAGGTGCCGGTGGGGGCGCGCCCGACCTTGAGGTGTTCCGGGACGGTGTTGACGACACGACACGCTTCGAGGTCATCAGCTATCCCGGATGGCGGCGGTATGTTGCCGATGGCTTCTCTGCCGAAGTTCTGATCGCGGATCTTGCGGCCCAGATTGTGACAAAGATACCCCGCGGACCAATTCGTATCGTCGGGCTGTCGATTGGTGGACATTTCGGTTACGCCATAGGTCTTCACCTCCAGGCGATGGGACGCGAAATCGCGGGCCTCTGTGCGATCGACTCGTTCATGATCGCGTCCTCGGCGCCGTCGGCCGGGTGGAAGGGCCGTGCACTGGAGCAGGGCTTCGAACTGCTCCGCGAGCGCCGCATCGGGGAATTTGTGCGCTTCCTGCGATCGAAGTTCTGGCGCGCCTTGGTGAGGCTTGCCGGCGGTCGGTTGCCCGGTTTGATGCAGAAATTCTCATCGTCCGGCCGCTTGCCGTCAGTTTCCGCTTTTGATCCGGTCTTCGAAGAAGAGCTGAGCATGCGTCTGCTGGTGCGGGAGACCGCTCCGTGGATCGGATCGCTGGATCGCGATCCGGTGGCGTTGAGGGCGCCGACAATTCTGCTCCGGACCGGGCTGACCGCCGGCGACGACGAGGCCTGGAAGCGCCGATGTCCTGATATCGCGATCTTCGAGATACCGGGACAGCACCACACGCTGTTCGAGTCGGATAATGTAGGTTCGCTGCGCAAGGCCTTCATCGCCGGGACGCGCGGTTGGCGCTAGTTCCCAGCGATGGACTAGGTTCTCCATCTCGCTTCGCTGATTTGGACCTCGGCTGAAGAGAGCGATGGGCCAATTCGCCTAGCTGGTCCGCGCTTTTCACGAGCGCTCATTTGTTCAGGTCTTCTGAAGCAGGAAGCCGAGCTCATGCAGGCGAAACATCCTCTCAATCGAGCGCGATGCACCGTTGATGGTCAATCTTGCTCCCCGGCGCTTGAGCTCTTTGCGCAACATCAGCAAAAGCCCGAGAAAGCGAGCATCGATCAGTCGCGTGTTCGTCAAATCGACGATGATGTCTTGCTCGCCGGCTAACGCCTCCTGGAAGCATGATGTCGCCTTTGAGACGTGCTGTCCTGCAGCCGCGCCGGATAAACTGATTGCGATCAATCGACCGTCGTAGTGCTTCTTGATCATCAAGTCCTGGGGCTTCGAGCTGAACTGTTGCCACCGGGTTATGATTGCCAGGGGCAGAACGCGGGTCAGCATCAAGCGCAACAGGACAAGCCCGTCGTCCCGGTAGCGTTTCCAGAGGTAGTGCTCCTCCTTGATGCGCCACAGCCATTCGAAGCCCCACGCGCGAACCATCGGAGGCGCCCGTTTGACGAGTCCGGCTTGAAAATTGACTGCCGCGCCCAAATGGGCGCGAATGGGTACCGTGAGACGATGATGGTTTCGCTGCAACCAGAGCTGTCCCTTTTTCGCCCCCAAAGAAAGCACCAGGAAATCTGCGCCGCTGGAATTTATCGTTTCCATGACGTGATCCTGGCTCATTTCGCTGACCTCACAGAACCCTGGATCCATCGTGCCGACGCAATTCAAGCCGCTTGGTTCGGTGTTGAGTTTCGCAGCAGCGGCTGCGGCCACACCTTTCGCGCCGCCGAACAGAAAGATGGCGAGACGACGAATGCCGGAGCCCCCGGCTCGAAGCCGATCGAGGAGGTCGGAGCCTGCCACTCTCTCCTTGATAGGCAGTCCGAGAAGCCTTGCGATCCAGACGATCGGCGCGCCGTCCGGGGGGCAGAGATCGCTATCCAGCAGCGATTCCCTAAACTCCGGGTCCGACAGGCTGCTCACCAGGAAGTTGAG
>Ga0068862_100001793_pt1 | contig 19418 bp, 14 predicted proteins | sample KBSSwiS52_FD_66598 | JGI IMG/M metagenome (GOLD analysis project Ga0068862, IMG submission 66598) | Switchgrass rhizosphere microbial communities from Kellogg Biological Station, Michigan, USA - KBS Switchgrass S5-2 | ecosystem: Host-associated > Plants > Roots > Rhizosphere > Soil ... | reverse complement strand
TTCCACATCGTGGGCGGCCTCCACCCGAACATCCCGCTCTCCTGGTACGAAGAGATGCTGCGCGGTTTGAAGGAGCGCTTCCCGAACGCCCACTTGAAGGCCTTCACGGCCATCGAGATCGGCTGGTTTGCCAAGTACGAGAAGATCTCCATCGAAGAGGTCCTCACCCGCCTGCGCGCCGCCGGCCTGGGCTCGCTTCCCGGCGGCGGCGCCGAGATCTTCCACCCCGAGGTGCGGGAGATCATCTGCGACGGCAAGCTCGACGCGGACGAGTGGATCGAGGTCCACCGCATCGCCCACAGGATGGGGATCAAGTCCAACTGCACCATGCTCTACGGCCATGTGGAGCGGCCCGAGCACCGGGTCGACCACCTGATGCGCCTCAGGAACCTCCAGGACGAGACGGGCGGCTTCAACGCCTTCATCCCGCTCGCGTACCACCCCGAGAACAACTACCTGGGGCTCAAGTACCACACCACGGGGCAGGACGACCTGCGCCACATCGCGACCGCCCGGCTGGTGCTCGACAACATCCCGCACATCAAGGCCTACTGGGTGATGATCACCCCCAAGCTGGCGCAGGTAGCTCTACGTTTTGGCGCCGACGACCTCGACGGCACCGTGGTGGAGGAGAAGATCTACCACATGGCCGGCGCGGGCACGGCGCAGCAGCTCAGCCGTCCCGAGCTGGAGCGGATCGTGCGCGAGGCCGGGTTCGTGCCCGTCGAGCGCGACACCCTCTACAATCCGATCACTCCCATCACTCCAACACCCCTCCTGGCCGCGAGTTGAAGCCCGACCTCGGTTTCCACTACCTGGCGGTCGACGGACCCATCGGGGTGGGCAAGACCACCCTGGTGGAGATGCTCACCCATCGTTTCGAGGGGGTGAAGATCCTGGAGGACGTGGACAATCCGTTCCTCGACGACTTCTACCAGGACCGGCCGGGCGCCGCCTTCCAGACCGAGCTCTACTTCCTGCTCTCGCGCTACAAGCAGCAGCAGGACATCGGGCAGCGCGACCTGTTCGACCGGCTGCTCGTCTCCGACTACACCTTCTGGAAGAACCGGATCTTCGCCTACCTGAACCTGTCGGATGACGAGCTGATGCTCTTCGACAAGCTCTATGCCCTGCTGGAGCCGCAGATCCCGGTCCCCGACCTGGTGCTCTACCTGGTCGCGGACGTGGAGACCTGCATGGAGCGGATCCGGCGCCGGGCGCGTCACGTCGAGAGGACGATCGCGGGAGAATACCTGGGGGAGCTCATCGACGCCTACAATCACTACTATCACTACTACGACCGGTCTCCGCTGCTGGTCGTGGACACCCGCCACCTGAACTTCCCCCAGCGCCCCGAGGACTTCGATGAGCTGCTCAACCGCCTGTCGAAGCCCATCAAGGGGACCGAGTACTTTCAGCCGCTCGGCGCTTCGCGGTAACCCCCTCCTCGATCCTCCCCCGCTTCGCGGGAGAGGAAGGTAGTTGATCCGCGCCGGGGAACCCGGTATTCTTGAGCCGGCCGGTCCCATGGACCCGGCCACCGCTTGGATCCCGGGTACCGGGACTGAGACGGAAACAACAGCGCCTCCTACGGCGCGACCGCGGGTGGCGAGGGCCTGATCCTCCCCAGGAGGACAGTTACCTCGCGGAAGCCTTGCGGACCGTGAAACCGTAGGCCCGCCCAAGCCCTTTCCGAGCACTCCGTGCGGAAGGGCTTTTCGTTTTCCGGTCCCTCGAAGACGAAAGGAGGCCCCAATGGCGGGCGAGGCGAAGAGTGTCACGGTCCCCTGGGTTGCGGCAGCGCCGCGGCGGGGAGAGCCCCTGGTCATGATCACGGCGTACGACTTCCCGATGGGCCGCACGGCCGATTCGGCGGGAGTCGACATCATCCTGGTCGGCGATTCGCTGGCCATGGTCGTCCTCGGCCATCCGGACACCCTGTCCGTGACCCTGGACGAGATGATCCATCACACCAAGGCGGTCCGGCGGGGGGTCAAGCGCGCCCTGCTCGTGGCCGACATGCCCTACGGCTCGTTCCACCTCGGACCGGAGCAGGCGGTGGCGAGCGCCATCCGCTTCGTCAAGGAATCCGGCGCGCAGGCGGTCAAGATCGAGGGCGGACGGACCGACGTGGTCCGGGCGCTCACCGCCGCCGAGGTCCCGGTCATGGCCCACCTGGGCCTGACCCCGCAGTCGGTCCACCGCCTGGGCGGCTTCAAGGTCCAGGGCCGGGACGACCGGGCACGGGAGCTGATCCTCGACGCCGCCCAGCAGATGGAGGAGGCCGGCGCCTTCTCCCTGGTCCTGGAGTGCGTCCCGACCGACCTGGCCGCCGAGATCAGCGAGCGTTTGGAGATCCCGACCATCGGCATCGGCGCCGGCCCGCACTGCGACGGGCAGGTGCTCGTCTACCACGACCTCCTTGGCCTGGAAGAGAGGATCGCGCCGCGCTTCGTGCGCAGGTATGCGGAGCTCGGGGTCGAATCGCGCGAGGCGATCGCCCGCTTCGCCGCGGACGTCCGGGAAGGGCGCTTCCCCGCTCCGGGGGAGAGCTACGGCCCCGCCCGGCCGTCCGACGAGCCCCTGGGCAAGGTCTACGGATAGGCCATGCTCCAGGTACGTGCGGTCGGGGACCTGCGCCGCGAGATCGCTCGCTGGCGGCAGGCAGGGGAGCGGATCGGGTTCGTGCCGACCATGGGCGCGCTCCACGAGGGACACCTGTCCCTCGTGGGGATCGCCCGTGTCAAGGCGGACAAGATCGTGGCCTCCGTCTTCGTGAACCCGACCCAGTTCGGGCCGAACGAGGACTTCAGCCGCTATCCGCGCCAGCCGGAGAAGGATGCGGAGATGCTCGCCGCGGCCGGCTGCGATCTGCTCTTCCTGCCCGACGTCGACACGATGTATCCGCCCGGCAACACGGTCTACGTGGACCTCGGCAATCCCTCCGAGACGCTCGAAGGGGTGTGCCGTCCCGGGCACTTCCGGGGCGTGGCCACGGTGGTCACGCTCCTGTTCAACCTGGTACAGCCGGACGTGGCCGTGTTCGGCGAGAAGGACGCCCAGCAGCTCGCGGTGATCCGCCGGATGGTCCGCGACCTCCACTTCCCCATCGAGATCGTGCCCGCGCCGACGATCCGCGAGGCAGACGGGCTGGCCATGTCCTCGCGCAACGCCTACCTCTCCCCGGAAGAGCGGCAGGCGGCAGCGATCCTGCACCGTTCTCTGCTCAACGCCGAGTCCGCGATCCAGGCGGGCGAGCGCCGGGGGGACGAGGTGCGGCGGATCCTCTCCGAGACCCTGAATTCCGAGCCCCTCGCGCGTGTTGAATATGCCGAGGTGGTCGATGCCGAAACCTTCCAGCCGGTGGAGAAGCTTCAAGGCCGGCTGGTGCTCCCCCTGGCCGTGCGGGTCGGGGGGACCCGACTGATCGACAACCTGCAACTGGCAGTTGAATGAGGATAGCCATGCAACGAACCCTGTTGAAGTCCAAGATCCACCGGGCGACCGTGACGGACGCCAACCTTCAGTACCGGGGGTCCGTCACCATCGATCCGCTGCTGATGGAGGCGGCGGACCTGCTGGAGTTCGAGCGGGTGGAGATCTACAACGTGACCAACGGCGAGCGTTTCGCGACCTACGCCATCCCGGGCACGCCGGGCAAGGGCGAGATCGTGATCAACGGCGCCGCCGCGCACAAGGCGGGAGCCGGAGACATCGTGATCCTGGCGAGCTATGCTGTGTACGAGGACGCCGAGGCGCGCGGCCATCGGCCGTCGCTGGTCTACGTCGACGAGAAGAACCGGAGGATCCCGGCGCCCATCCTGACGCCGGTCGAGGAGGAGGCGGTCCTCACGGAGGCGTGATGAAACGACTTCTGGGTCTGTTGCTGGCCGCGGTCGTATTGACCGCGGCCTCCTGTGATGGGGAGAAGACGGTGACCGAGCCCGGGGACAAGACCACGGAGTCCTCCACGGTGGAGCTGACCACGGTCGTCCAGCGGTCGATCCCGGGTGGAGGCGGGGGGACGGTGCGGGAAGTGATCCGCGACCAGAACGCCTTCGCCGAGATCTGGACGGATCTCGGTCTCGACGGCGCCCCCCCGGCCGTGGATTTCGCTCAGGAGATGGTCGTGGTGGCCGCCATGGAGACGCAGTCCTGCGTCTCGAAGGTGACGATCCGCTCGATCTTCGAGCAGGGCGGCGAGCTGGCCGTGGACATCCTGGAAGCGCCGCCGGCGCCGAACTGCATCTGCATCACCGCGGAAAGGCCGCTCCACATCGTCCGCCTGCGCAAGGTGAACGCGCCGCCGCGCTACAACGTAGAGAGGGGTCTGACCCCCTGCTAGATTGAGAGGCATGATGACGACGTACGCACCCGTGGCTCCGGCCACCCCGGAGATAGCCGTGGAGCCGCTGACCATCGCCGGCCGGACCTTCCGTTCCCGTCTCTTCCTGGGGACGGGCAAATACCCGGACTTCGAGACCATGGCCACGGCCCTGGAAGCCTCCGGCACCGAGGTGGTGACGGTCGCCCTCCGCCGGGTGAACCTGGACGAGAGAGGAAAGGGCTCGCTCCTCGACTTCGTGGACCAGTCCCGCTACCTCCTCCTCCCGAACACGGCCGGCTGCTACACCGCGGACGACGCCATCCGCACCGCCCGCCTGGCCCGCGAGCTGGGGGGCTGGGACTGGGTGAAGCTGGAGGTCATCGGAGACCCGAAGACCCTCTTCCCGGACAACGTCGAGCTCCTCCGCGCCACCGAGGTCCTGGTGAAGGAAGGCTTCATCGTCCTCCCCTACACAAACGACGACCCGGTCGTCTGCCGCAAGCTCGAAGAGCTCGGAGCCGCCGCCGTGATGCCCCTGGGAGCCCCGATCGGCTCCGGCATGGGCATCCGCAACCCCGCCAACCTCCGCATCATCCTGGAGCAGGCGAAGGTCCCGGTGATCGTCGACGCCGGAGTGGGAACCGCGAGCGACGCCGCCCTCGCCATGGAGTTGGGAGCCCACGGAGTCCTCATGAACACCGCCGTAGCCGAAGCCAAGGACCCGATCCGCATGGCAAGGGCCATGAAGCTGGCGGTAGAAGCCGGCTGGCTCGCCGCCAACGCCGGAAGGATCCCGAGGAAGCTCTATGCCTCGGCGTCGTCGCCGATGACCGGGCTGATCGAGTAGGGGCGGGAATCCCCGTCCCCGTCCCGGCGTTCTACCCCTCGTCGGGAGGGGGTTGCGCTCCAGCGCGGCATGCCCTAAAATCCCGTTTCCGCACGACGGCCTCGGCCGGGCAGTACCTCGTGCAGCCATAGCTCAACTGGATAGAGCGACAGACTACGGATCTGTAGGTTGGGGGTTCGACTCCTCCTGGCTGCACCACTTCTAAGCCCCAATCAAAGAATGACTTAGCTCGATCCGCTTTCGCGGCTCGCAAGGGCTTCGCTACGTCCGGGGGCGCGCCGGGGGCGCGGTCGGATCGACTTCGCGGGGCTCCCGCCAAAAATCTAGAAGGACTCTTTCTCTGATTCTTCAGCGAATGCTGTAGGGATTCGGCTATGCTTGTAACGGAAAGTAACAACGGCCCCAGCGGGGGTGGTCGCCCCCACTGGAGCCTAGCCGAGCAAAGGAGCATGCCAATGCCCGACCGCGTGGAGTGTACACCTGCACCCGTCCAGCCTCCGGCCCCCGGAACCAACCGCTCTCCCTCCGATCCTCGATCCCGCCGCTTGGGAAGACTTCCCCGTCTTCCGAGAGACCTTCTTGGCCTTCTTCACCGAGCCGCCCTCCAACACCGCCCTTCGGATCTTCGGCCGCCTCTTCCACGAGCTAGTCCTGGAGTACTACCACCACTGGCCCAACTGGCCGGAGGGAGTGACCGCGACGGAGCTACGAGCCGCGCTCGCCGATCTTCGTCACCTTGAAGGCTATCTCGCCGCCGTAGGGAGGGAGCACCAGGACGCTTCTCTCTCGGAGCCGGACACCGCTCTTTCCATCCTCGCCGGCCGTCTCGCGGGCGAGCTTTCCCGGGTCGCTGACGAGATCGAGCATGCACTCGGAGGAAGGGCGTAGCTATGGCGCGCTCAAAACGAACGTCGTACTCGATTCGAGCCGACATCCTCCAATCGCTTCGATGGTCCACGATGGCAGAACACCTCGGGTTCCGCTCCGTCGCGGCTTGGCTCACGTCGCTCGCGGAAAACGGGGTCCACGACTTCGATGAGGCGATCTACACGATGTCTCGCCGCAGGAAGGAGCTGTACGCGATCTCGGAGGAGGAGCGCGAGAAACCGCTCAAGGTCAACATCCGGCGCGCCTACCGGGTGGAGCTGGACCGGCTCTTCCAACTCGCGCTCTCCGTTCCCGAGCTACAGGCGAGCAACCAGCGTGTCTTTATGGATAAGGGGGAGTTCAACCGCTGGCTCTTCGAGGTTATGAACACGGTCACTCTCGTCGCCGAGCGGCGGGGGCGCATCCTCGGCTTCCTCTACGCGACGTTGGAGGAGACCTCGGCCCGCATCGTGATTCTCGCCGTTCTTCCGGAGTATCGGCGGCGGGGGATCGGTACAGCCCTACACCATGAACTCAAGGCCCATATCCCTCGGGAGGTGGCCTTCGTAGGCATCTACGCGCTACTCGACAGCCCGGTCGTCCCCTTCCTCGAAAAGATAGGCTACCTCCCCGGCAAGCAGTATCTATGGATGGATCGCTACGCCTGATCCCATATTAGGGGGCTGGCAACTGCTGGCCCTCTCCTCTTTTCGCCCCCACGCCGTCACCGAGCCAAGGGATCGAGACGGCTCGTTGGCTCCTCTAGTGCTGTCCAGCACATAGACGCGCCCCGCCTTCTCTTCGCCGCATTGACGCGGATACGGAACCTGCTTAAGATGGAACGAAGCCTGTGTCTGTGAGGAACTTGCCTCCCCCTCCCGTTCTGCCCCGCTGTTGCTGAGCGCCGGGGGTCCGGCTTAAAGGCGCAGCTTGATCGGTAGGGGCACTCACGCTCCCAGATTTCAAGGAGGAAAGACCGATGCGGATGGGTATCACAAGGCTACGGCTTAGGCGAAAGCCCAGGGCAGTGCTCCATCGGGCATTGCTGTTCTTTGGCTTCATCGGGCTGCTAACAGCGAGCGGAGCCCAAGCTCAAGATGCTGCTACGTGCGCAAAGCTGCTGGAACCGGACGTCCAGGCGTTTGCCTCCGATACACACCTCCGGCTAGCCTACCTTCATACGCTGGACAGGCAATCGTACGAGGAGGCAAAGAAAAAGGGGGGCGCGACAGCAGGTATTCCTGTTGACGGGGTGCCCTTGAAGGGTACCCTAGACTGGGAGGACTACTCAAAGCGACTCAAGCGGGAGTCCGAAATAACGCGTTTTACCTATGACTTTGCTCAATCGACTTGGTACTACGCTCGCAGCCTGCCAAATGAGCGGGCCCAGTTATTCCTCCAGTGCGTCACAGGAGTGCATTTGCAGGTGAAATTAACCGATAAAGCGGATAATGCACAGGCACTCTGGATGAAGTGGAACGAGCGCGTTCCGAACGAGCCACCGGCTGTATTCGATTTCCGCAAGTCCCGCAATGTTGTATCGGTCCCCAGTCGCACCGATGCTACTTTTCAGGACCGAGAGGAGAAAACCTTCGTTTTCACGCCCAAAGATCCGGCGCGGGACATGTTGATTGTCATAAACGGAGGCGGCAAACCACCAACACTGGTCGTACCCCCTCCGCTGCCCCCGATACTTAAACCGGAGGCCATGGCGTGCCGCGTTATTCTGAACATGATTCGCGACGATCACTATGGCACCTCTGGCAACTATGACATGGACATTTCGTTAGACGATGGTAAGACCTGGGTAGTAAGGAATGATCGCATTGACTCTCGTATCCCTCACGGAGTGCCCTGGGGGGGCTCATTCAACAACTGGACCGACTACGAGTTCGGCGCAACAATTCCTACTAGAGGAGATCCGCCGAGAATTTGGATCAGGCTGCACGCCCTATGGGATAGCCACGACAAAGACTGGATTCGCATCAACAGAGCAACGATCAACTGCCCAGGTGGTCCGCACGTGTCGACGCTGCTTCCGATCCACGACCCAGATAGCTATGGTCCCGGCCAGACTAGAACGCTTCAAGTGGATGACAAGGGGGATCACGGGGATGGGAAGATCTCGTTCAACCATTGGGACGAATGAGCGCTGGTCCACTCCTCTTCCCGCCCTCAACCAACAAAAGACAGCCGGCCAGTCGGACACTTCCGGTTCCGCCGTCCGCTGGCTGGCGTTCCCTTGGTGTCCAGGGGGCAGAACTGAACCACCGACGCCGTGATTTCAGTGCTGGAAACCCAACCTAGCATTGGCAGAACTGGCGATCCTTCCTCGGCCCAAGCCGACCTACAGGCCTCACCCCCTCAATCGGGGAGAGCCCACTTTCTGTTGGAGAAATGGGTAGGCCGCTACTCTCCCCCTATGGTTCCTGTATCTGTTCACTCTCAGACGTGCGAGAAGCCGCCCGGAGCGAGGGAAGATCTGGGAGAGGAGCGGAGTACAAGCCCGGTCCCTTTCCCGGATAGATGACCGGCCCGTCGCCGGACTCGGCTTGAGCGAGGACACGCTCCAGATCGGTGAGCCTTTCGGCTCGGTTCGCGGCGTTGACGTCGTGAGCGTCCGCCTTCCTGATTTGGGAAGGGATGAGCTTGCTCGTCTCTACGATGAGAGCCTGCCCGCTCTTCTCAATCGCGGCCAGAGCCTTCGCGAGGAGCCGAGCCGCAGAAGGTAGAGTCGGCGGCGGGCGCGGTTGCTGTAGGTCGAGGGAGTAGCTGTTTCCGGCGGCTTTCGCCGTAGTGCCGGTGCCTCAGTCTCGACCCTGGCTCCGTCTCCCGCCGCCGCTCATCGAACCGGACGTGCGGATCTCCCGCATCCGGCTCTCGGACGGGCTTCACGAGAGGGCATGCGCGGGGCTCCTACGGCGCTTCTGGTAAAGGTCCAGCACCCCCATCTCCCCATAGACCTCCCTGCAGCCGAACCGTGCGGTTCCTGAGACGCGCAGCTTGTGCCGCCGGCAGAGGAATCGCCGGACCCGTTCCCACACGTGCCAGTGAATGGCACCGTCGGCTTGGCTGGTGTGACCGAAGCTGAAGTATTCGGCCCAGCCCGACAGGAGCCGGTTGAGTCGAGTGCGCAGCTCAGGCCAGGGTGTCGGGTTGCCCCGATGAAGCAGGGTGTTGACCTTCTCCTTGAGTCGCCTCTGGGCCTTCTTCGACGGCTGGGCCGTGATGTGTCGCTTGCCGGTGCGCCAATGCCTCGCCGGCCCGAAGGTGTAGCCCAGGAAGTCGAACGACTCCTCCCTGGCGTAACAGAGACGTGTTTTGGTCGGGTGGATCGTCAAGCCGAGCTTCTCCAGCCACCGCGAGACCTGCGACAGGCTTGCTTGCGCCTGGCGCCGGCTCGCGCAGAGGATGACGAAGTCATCAGCATAGGAGACGATCCGGCCCAGCCTCTCGCACGCCCCGGTCTTCCTCCAGTGGCGCAGAAGACGGTTGATGTAGATGTTGGCCAGCAGGGGTGAGATCACTCCGCCTTGGGGTGTCCCCTGTTTGCTCTTCTTGCCGCCTGTCATCCGCCGGTTCCCCCTCTCATCCCTCTCTTCAACCGGTGACTTCAGCCACAGCTTGAGCAGGTGCAGGATCTTCCCATCGGCTACCCGTCGCGCCACGCTTTGCAGCAGCCCGGCGTGAGGGATGGTGTCGAAGTACTGCGTCACGTCAGCATCGACGACGTGCTGTTGGCCCTCATACAGCCGCTTCCTGACCTCGGCCAGGGCGTCGTGCGCACTGTGCTCAGGTCGATAGGCATAGACGTTATCCTCGAAGTCGGCTTCGAAGATCGGCTCAAGAAGGAGCACGACGGCGGTCTGCGCCACCCGGTCCCGAATGGTCGGAATGCCCAAGGGACGCTCGCCTCCGCCGGGCTTGGGGATCATCACCCGCCGCACCGGTTGCGGTCGGTAGGTCTCCTCTACCAGTTCCTCTCGGAGCTCAGCCAGCCACCGCCCCACCCCGTACGCTTCGATGTCCTCGAACCGAACCCCATCGACGCCGGCCGCTCCGGCATTGGCTTTCGCCTGCCGGTAGGCCCGCTCCAGGGTCTCGATCCAGCACACTTTGTCGTACAGCGAGTAGAAGCGGAAGTCCGGCTCCCGCTTGGCCTTCTCATAAAGCTTCTTCCGGAGTCGCTCGACTCGATCGGGTTCTAGACTCATCGTCAATCCCGGTCTTCTCCTCGTTCTGAAGCATGCCCGAACCAGGGCTCCCTCCCTCCACCGGCATTACCCGGCTTCATCGGTACTATGAGCCCCTCCGACTTCCACAGGGCGCCCGAGGCTGACCATCTCAGATCACCCCGGTTGGTGGCCGCGACCCACCACCTCTTGTGGATCTCACACGTTGCCTCGAAGACCTTGTCTGCGCATGCTGACCCCACTACCCCGGTTGGAGAGGACGGGTTCTTCGGTCGGTTGCTCCCCCGCCCCCCGACGGCCTTCCCCTTCTGGCAGGAGGGTCGGCTCCAACAAGAAACTATCGAGGCCTGCTCAGGGTTCACGTGCTATTCCGGCCTGCGCATTTGCACCTCGGGTGCACCGAGGACTTCCCCAGAGGCTTCAGCCGGACGATTGCTCGACCTCGGCTGCTCCAGTGGCTACCGGGCGAACCGACAATTCCCCGGACGGGACTTACACCCGTTGGCCTTCGAGACCCAGAAGGTCTCTTCGCAATCTGAAACTCAGCTCACGTCAGACCTCCTTTCGTGTCGCACTGCCAGGCACTTATTCCGGGGGATAGGGGAGGCGTCCGGGGCCGCTCTCGTCGTGTCCAGAGCTCCTCCCGCGCCCTTTCCCCGTCACCTCCGATCCCTTTGCCCTGACGGACAAGGCCTCCGCTCTCACGGCGAAGAGCTCCGCCCTCGTGGACCAACCCTTCGGCCCGACCGCCGAACGTTTCGGCCTCTCCCGGAGCTCCTGGCGCCAGCCGGCCGACGACTTCGGAGAGGCGCCGATCTGCCGAGGCCGCTCGCCGGAACCTATCGGCGGCTCCGCCGAACCTATCGCCGTGTGGCCGGAACCTATCGGCGACTCGCCGGTAGGCTCCGGAGAGCCGGCTATCGATTCCGGGAAGCCGGCCATAGGCTTCGACCGAGCCGCGATACGTTCCGGCCACGCGGCGATAGGTTCCGGCGAGTCCGCTATAGGTTCCGCTGAGCCAGCGATAGGTTTTGGCGAGGCAGCTATAGGTTTCGGCGTCCCGGCCATGGGTTCGGCGAAGGCGGCTATGGGTTTCGGCGACTCGGCTATGAATTCCGGCGAGCCGCCGATCGGTTCCGGTGAGCTGGCTTCAGGTTTGGGCCGGTCGCCGATAGGTTTTGGAGACACGCCGATCGATTTCGGCGAGCCGGCTATAGGTTTCAGAGACACGCCGATAGGTTGAGGGAAGCCGCCGATAGACACTGGCACGCGGCCGATGCGCACTCCCATCAACCACAAACGGCAGGACACGGGGTCTACTCGCCCTCCTTCTGCTCCTTTCTCCGCCGGAACCGCTCCTTCGCCTCCTCGATCGTGCGGTTCTCGATGAAATAGGCGATCGCGGCTTCGCCGATGCCCCAGGTGCCGGCTCCGGCGACGCCGGCGGAGAGGAGCTCTCCTCCGACCGGGAAGGCGATCTTGCCGGCCGCGCGCGCCAGCTCGCGCAGGGCGAAGGCGGCTCCGAGGTTCGCTCCCAGGGCGACCAGAAACTCCTTGGCCGCAGCCTTCGACAGCTCGCGGCCCGAGAGGTAGGCGATGCCGGTGATCAGGCCGACCTGGATGGCCGTGATCGGCAGGATGTCGGCCACGGGAATCGGCGTGGCGGCGATGCCGGCGGCCAGGGCCGAGGCGGCGGCGGTCATCTTGCGGGCGGTCTTGGCCTGGACGGCGCGGACCCGGCTGAGACGCGCCATCTGCACCTGCGCGCTCCGCGGCAGCACCTCCACCAGGTATTCGACCAGCACGTCGATGTTCCAGTAGTTGTCATAGGTCCGCCGACCCTCGGCGTCGAATTCGGCGTAGGCCGAGACCGGGATGACGCGCGCCAGGCCGATCCCCAGCTCGGAGAGCGCCTCTTCCAGGGCCGAGACCGCGGTGCGGATGTTCTCCTGCTTCGCCGGATCGTCGTACGGCGGCTCGACGCGCTTGGGATCGAGCTCGTCGACCTGGGTGACGAGGGCGACCACCGGCGCGTCGTAGCGGTGCCGCTCGAGCAGGAAGCGCCGGACCTCGCGGATGTTCGCCAGGTCCTCGCCGATGTGGGAATCGACGTCCTTGGCCTTGCAGAGGAAGAGGATGGCGTCCGGCCAGTCCTCGGTCAGCGAAGCGCGGATCTCGTCCAGGGCATGCTGGAAGTTGGCGGCCTCGGGCCGCGTGCGGTCGCCGATGCCGCGGGTGTCGAGGAGCCGGAGATCGCCTATGTGGGTGCGGGCCGTGTACCAGGACGGGCGCCCCGTCTCCGAGAGGACCGAGCCGATCGTGGCCACCGGCTCGCCGCAGAGGGCGTTGACCAGCGACGACTTGCCGGCGCCGCGGCGGCCCAGGAACATGAGCTTCGGAGCCCGTGCCTCCATCAGCATCTCCTTGTAGGTCCGCACCGCCTCCGACACCTGCGGCCGCAACGGGCCCGGCAGCGCGGAGAGCGCGCGCTCGAGCAGGTCGGAGACGGACGGGAGGACCGGGTCTTGCGACGGCATGGGGAAGGATTCTACGTCTCCGCCAGCCCGCGGACCTCGACGGTCGAGAAGCCCTGGTGCTTGGTCACGATCACCTGCTGGGCGAACTCGTCCCGCAGCTCCGGGATGTGGGTGATGATGCCGACCATCCGGCCGCCCACCCGCAGGCTCTGGAGGGTCTCGGCGACGAGCGCGAGGGTGTCGGGATCGAGGGTGCCGAAACCCTCGTCGATGAACAGGCTGTCCAGGTTCACCGCGCCGACGGCGCGCTGGACCTGGTCGCTGAGCTCCAGGGCGAGAGCCAGCGAGGTCAGGAAGGTCTCTCCTCCGCTCAGCGTGTCGCTGATCCGCGTTTCGTCGGCGTTGTCGTGGTCGACGACCCGGATCTCGTCGCCGTGGAACTGGAGAGAGTAGCGCTCCTGGGTCAACATCAGCAGCCGGGCCGAGGCGCCCTTCACGAGCTCGGTGAAGACCTCCTGAAGGACGTACGCCTGGAACTTGTCGCTCCGCAGGTCGCCGGCCAGAAGGTCGTACACGCGCAGAGCCTCCTCCTCGGCCTCCAACTGCTCGCGGAGCTCCTTGGACCGTGCGAGCCGCTGCCTCATGCGCCCGAGCTGCTCTTCGAGCTTCTTTTCCCGGCCGAACGCGGTCTCCGCTTCGGTGGTGGCTTCCGCCGCGAGCCTCTCGACGGCCGCCAACTGTTCGTCGGACACCCGCTCCTCCCCCAGCTCGGTGCTGAGCGTGGCGGCGCGCTCGTCGGCGGCGTGGCTGTCCTGCTCATGCCGGCGGACCTGCTCCTGGAGCCGGGTGATGGCGGCCTCGTCGAGGAGGGCCTCGCGGACGGCGGCCTCGTCGTCAAAGCCGGCGCGGGCAATCTCCGCGTCCCGGCTCTCCGCTCTCTGGAGAGCGTCCTGAAGAGCTGCCATGGCAGCTTCGGCTTTGAGCCGTTGCGCCTCCTGGGCGGTCATCAGCCGGTTCTGGGCGGCTGCCTCCTCCTCGGAGGCTGCCTTGAGATCAGCTTCGAGCTGCCGGATCTGCTCCTCCAGGGCCGCGGCCTCGGCAGCCGGGTCCTCCGACTCGGTGACGGCATGGATCTCGCCCTGCAACGTCGCGAGCCGCTCCTGGCTCGCGCTGCGTTCCTCCTCCAGCCGCTGTCGCGAGGCCTCCCTCTCGCCGAGCCGTTCCCGCGCGGCGGCCTCTTCGGCTTTGGCCTTCTCGAGGGTCCGTTCCGCCGTCGACAGCAGGGCCTTCGCCTCTTCGTTCGCCTTGCGGCTCCTGGCGAGCGAAACGATCTGTTTTTCGGTCCAGGCCTCGACCGTGGCATCACGTTCTGGAGCGCGGTCGCCGAGCGTTCGAAAGATTTCTTCCTCGCCGGCAGCCACGTTGCCTTGCAGCTCGGCGCCGCGCGACTCCAGCTCGGCGAGACTCTGCCGGGCGGCATCGAGGCTCGCCTGTTCGCCCGTGAGCGCAGCCTCGTTCCGCCGGGCGAGCGCATCGGCTTCTTTTCGCCTGTCCCGTGCCGCCTCGGCCTGGGGTGCCATCCGGGCCGGAGGAGGTATATCCACGAGCTGCTCGCACACCGGGCACGGTTGGCCGGGAACCAATTCTTCGCGGAGATGATTGGCCTCGTTCAGGCTGATCGCGCGATGCAGCGCCTCCTCCGCCTCCTCCGCGGACCTCCGCGCGGACTCGGCCTCCTTCTTCAGGAGCTTGATCCTTCCTTCCTGCTCTTTCACCGCCTTGCGCTTCCGGGCGAGCTCGGTCGTCTGCTGCGCCGCGCTCCTTCGAGCCGCGCCAAGCTCGACGGCCCGGTCGCGGACGCCCTGCAGCAGCTCGTCCAGCTCCGGGTCATAGCCGGAGGCCTCCGCGGCCTGCCGAGCCGCATCGACGGCGGTCTGCTGTTTCGTTTGCACGGCCTTCGCCGATTCGACTTTCGCAGTGAGCGCGGACAGCTCATCTTCCAGAGCCCTCAAGCCCTGCGTCTGCCGCTCGATCGTCGCTTGGAGCTGCTCTCGTTCCGGCAGCCGTCCGAGCACCTGGTGGAGGCGAGCCACCTGCTCGCGAATCTTCTTGATCGCCTTGGCGGCTTTCTCCGCGGACTTCAACGCGCCGACCTTGTTCTTCCAATCGTTCTGCGCGGAGTCAAGATGGGCCTTGGCTTCGTCGGCCGCCGTGGCCGCGGTCTTCGCGGCGGCGAAGGCCCGGGATGCTTCATGGAGCAACGGGAACAGGGGCAGCGCACGAGCCGCCGCCTCGATCTTCGCTTTGTCGCGGCTCACCTGCCCGGCCTGCTTCTGCAGAGCGGCTCGCCTTTCTTCGACCTGGCGAAGCTCCACGGTTTTCGCGTGCCGGGCGCGCAGCCGGGCGAGCGTGGTCTGGATGTCGTCCCGTTTCTTTCTGGAGGCTTCGAGCGATTCGACCACCCGGGCGTGCTCCATCTCCAGCGTGGTGACAGCGGCCTCGTCGACGCCGGCGTACTCGTCCGCCAGGAGCCTCTGCAGCGAATCGACCGTGCCTTTCTTCGCAGCCGCCGAGCGCTGAGCCCGTTCCCGCATCCGCTCGTAGACGTCGAGCCGCAGAAGCGTGCGCAGCATGCTGCGCCGGTCTCTCGGCTGCGCTTTGAGGAATCTGGCGAACTCGCCTTGCGGCAGAACCACGGCCTGCATGAACGCAGGCGCCTCCAGCCCCAGGATCTGAACCACCTGATCGCCCGCGGCGCGGACCTGGTCCGCCAGGCTCCTGAAGGAGCCGTTGCCGTCCTGCTCCTCCAATCGAACCATTTGAACGCCGTTGCGCCGGAGAGTCCGTGCGATGCGGTAGCGGCTCTCGCCGACCTCGAAATCCAGCATCACCCTGGCCCGGTCCCGGGCCGCCGAGATCATCTCGGTCCGGTTGAAGTTGTTGACCCGGGGGATCTCTCCATAGAGAGCAAAGATGATCGCATCCAGCAGAGTCGACTTGCCGGCTCCCGTCGGCCCCGAGATGGCAAACAATTCGAGCGTGCGGAAGTCGATCTCCTGCTTCCTGCTGAAGCAGGCGAGACCCTCGATGGTGAGATGGACGGGACGCAGCGCTCAATCCTCCCCGGATGCCTGGTCGTAGAGATCCTCGAAGGTGTCCAGGACGGCCACGTCCGCCGGTTGCCGGTGCTCGCGCAGATGGTAGGCGGCGTAGTGCCGGACCGGCGGAACCCCGGTTTCGAGCCGGATGTCCGGCGGCTCCTCGGCCTCGGGGAGCTCGGCGCGCACGACGAGCGCATTGGGGAGCAGCTCGCGGACTTTCCGATTGAGATCGGGATCCCTCTCCGTCAACGGGACCGTCACGCGCAACCAACCCTTACGCACCTGATCCGCGGTCTCCTCGAGCTCCGCGAGCGTGGCCCGGAGGTCGACGAGCGGCAGCCCTCCCTCGTAGGGGAAATGCTCCACGGTCGCGGGCCTGCCGGGCGACGCCGTGACCACGACAAAGGTCTTTTCCTCCCCGGCTTCGCCGAAGTCCATCTGGAGAAGCGATCCGGCATAGTAGGCGGGCACGGGCCCCTCGATCTTCTGCGGCTTGTGGAGGTGTCCGAGAGCGATGTAGCTCGCCGTGGAGGGCAGAGCCTCCGGCGAGGCGGCCCAGTCGTCGCCGATGTGAACGCGGCGCTCCGATTCGCCGAAGAGGGCCCCCTCGATGTGCGTGTGCGCCATGAGGAGGTTGACGGCGTCCGGCTGAAAGGCGCCGCAGAGGTCCTGGACGGCACGTTCGAACATCCGCGCGTATTTGATCCGGGCGCTCGCCTCCTCGCCGGCGATGTCCAGCGCGGACACCCAGGCTCCCGGGGATGCGAACGGAAGCGCGGCGACGATCGCCTTTTCGCCGCGACGGGTCTCGATGGTCCGGGTGCCTCCCCGGGCGGCGGGGCGCGGGCGGCCGAGGATCTGCACGTTGACGAGCTCCGTGAGCAGGGAACGGGCGTCCAGCCGGAGCGGATCGTCATGGTTGCCGGCGATGACGAGCATCTGCGCTCCGGTCCGGCCAACGCGGACCAGGAACCGGTTCACGAGCTGCTCGGCCTCGGCAGGCGGGTTCCGGCTTTCGAAGACGTCCCCGGTGTGGAGGACGAGGTCGATGGATTCCTTTTCGAGGAAGGCCGCGAGATGGTCCAGCACGGCCTCCAGCTCGTCGAGGCGCTGGATCCCCTTCCATCGCCGGCCGACATGCCAGTCGCTTGTATGGACGATCTTCACGGTCAGGCAGTCTATAGGATCTGACCTGCCAACTGACTGAGCGGCTTCCCCCTTCCCCCGGCAGAGCGGGCAGTGGTACAGTCCTACTCGTATCACTGCAAGCGATCCGTAAATCCGGGTACGCAGGGAGAGCTTTGCCCCCAGAGCGGTGCTTCCTCTTGCTGCCCATATTCTTTGGTGGTGGAGAGATCATGTTCGATCGAATTGCGTTCCCTCGCAGAAACCTGCTCCTCGGATTGGCCCTGGCCGCAGCGTTGCTGCTCGGACCGGCTTCGGCTTTCGCCGCCGCCAGCCTCTCCATCGCCCCGCTCACCTGGAACGTCATCGGACTGGACAGCAACAACGTCAACGTCGGGCCGAACCACTTCCCCGTCGGCGCGCGCGTCTGCAACACGGGCGACGCGCCTGCGACGAACGTCACCTCCGCTTTCGTCTGGGACTCGGCCAACCCGCTGATCAATCTGCGGCCCGGGACGCTCACCGATTTCAATGCCGCTCCGGTGCCGAGCCTGGCGCCCGCGGCCTGCCACGACTTCTATTACGAGGTCGAGGTGACGCGCAACCCGGCCGCGTACGACACCACCCGCCGCTACCACATCACCGCCACCGCGGACACCCTCGGGACCGTGAGCACGCCGACCCCGCGGGAGCTCTACGTCGAGCATCTCATCTCCCAGTCGCGCAACCACATCCTCGACGTCAAGCTCAACGGCACCTCGGTCCCCAACGGCGGCACGATGACGCTCGTGGTCGGACAGACCTACACCATCGACCTCGTCGGCTCGACGGCCACCAACGGCTATGAGCAACTCGAAAGCTTCATCAATTTCCCCAACACGATCTTCCAGGTGCTGTCGGTTTCGACGGCCTACACCGCCGACACCTCGGCATACGTGAGCAATCCGAACGACAAGCTGTACGGCGATGCCTGCAAGTGGGACAACGACCCGAACAGCCCCTACTACCGCTCCTGCCGGGACGTCGGCAAGGTCGGCGGCGGTGTCGTCGTGACGTACCAGATCAAGATCCTGCAGGTGCCGGGCCCGCCGCTGGTCAATCCCCAGCCGCTCAGCAGCCTGCTGTATGACTTCTCCGGCAGCAGCTATCACTACAACGACGACTTCGGCACGTCGGGGCGCTTCGCGGCGATCGTCGATCCCACGACCCTCACGATCGCCAAGAATTTCAGCCCCGATCCCACCAACGTCAACGGCGTCTCCGCTCTCACGTTCACGATCACCAATCCCAATCCGGCGGCGGTTTCCGGGGTGAGCTTCTCGGACGTGTTCCCGGTCTCGCCGGGAGCGATGGTGGTCGCCAATCCGCCGGGCGCCACCATCAACGGCTGCGGCGCCGCGACGTTCGCCCCGGTCGCGGGAGCGGGCTCGATCTCGTTTTCGAACGGCACGGTGGCGGCCAACAGCAGCTGCACGGTGAAGGTGAACGTCACCGCGCCCGCGGCCGGCACGTACACGAACACCTCGAACCATCTCTTTGTCGGCGCCATCGACACCGGCAGCTTCGCGACCGATACGCTGACCGTCAACAACGCGCCGCCGCCCCCGGTCCCGGTCTGCGGGCTGCAGCTTGCCTTGTGGAACTTCGCCCCCGGATTCAGCCTCACCTCGCCGGCTCCCGACCCGGCGGCCACCACGGTCACCGCGTCCGCGGCGCCGGGAGCAGGCATCGTCTCCACGCAGAGCGCACAGAACCACACAGTCAGCCCCGCCGGAACCGTGTCCTGGAGCTCGAACGGAGGGTTCGACAGCACGGGCGCGCTGAATACCGCGTTCAACGACTACTTCGAGTTCGCGATCGACACCACCGGCCTGACCTCCGTCGACCTGACCTTCTGGGCACGCCGGCCCAACGGCAATGCGCCCGAGCAGGTGGTGGTCTATTACGGCACCTCCCCGACTCCGCCTGGAACCCTGCACACCACGCTCGGCAATCCTCCGGGGACGTCGTTCCCGGCTGCGCAGAACACCTGGGAGTCCTCCGGCATCCTGACGTTCAACAGCGGTCTCAACCCCTCCGGGCCGACCTTTTTCCGCATTTACGGCGCCTTCGCCAACAACAACAATCCGGGCTCGGACCTCATCATCGACGACGTGAATTTCACCGGCTGCGGCGCGCCGCAGCCGCCGACGATCAGCAAGAGCTTCTCCCCCAGCCCGGTCGCGGTGGGCGGCACCTCGACGCTCACCTTCACGATCACCAATCCCAACCTCGGGCTCCCCCTCTCCGGCATCGCCTTCAACGACACGCTGCCGGCCGGCGTCACGGTCACCTCCGGCAGCTCGCCCCAATGCGGCGGCACGCTCACCCGCACCGCGCCGAGCACCCTCTCCTTCACCGGCGGCACCCTCGCCTCGGGGGGCTCGTGCCTGGTCACGGCGACGGTGACGGTGACCACCGCGGGGCCGCATGACAACGTGA
>Ga0068862_100001788_pt1 | contig 19447 bp, 17 predicted proteins | sample KBSSwiS52_FD_66598 | JGI IMG/M metagenome (GOLD analysis project Ga0068862, IMG submission 66598) | Switchgrass rhizosphere microbial communities from Kellogg Biological Station, Michigan, USA - KBS Switchgrass S5-2 | ecosystem: Host-associated > Plants > Roots > Rhizosphere > Soil ... | reverse complement strand
TTCCACTGCCCCTTCTGCCACGGCTGGGAGGTCCGCGACCAGCCGCTGGCGGTGCTCGGCGACGACGACGCGGCGGTCCACCGGGCGCTGCTGCTGCGCAACTGGGGCGAGAGCGTGGCCCTGCTCAGCAACGGTGCCGCCGAGCTGCCCGGCGACGCCCGCGATCGTCTCGCCCGGGCCGGTGTCGAGGTCGACGAGCGGCCGCTCGTCGAGCTGCGTGGTGAGGGCAGGGAGCTCTCGGCAATCGGCTTCGCCGACGGCTCTGAGCGCGCCTGCCGGGGCCTGCTGGTGCCGATCACGCTCGAGCGCCGCTCGCCCTTGCCGGAACGGCTTGGCGCCCGGCGCGCCGAGCCGACGCTGATCAGCGGCGAAGGGGTCGAGGTCGATGCGACGCAGAACGCCGGGGTCCCCGGGCTCTTCGCGGCCGGGGACCTGGTCCCCAAGGCTCCTTCGGTGGCGGCGGCGGTCGCCTCCGGTTCGCTCGCCGCCGCCGCCATCGTCCACGCCCTCTCGGAATAGAGGGACTGGACTCGTTCGCAGGTGCTAGGACTCGGTCGGCGTTTCGAAGTGGAGGATCGCCATCATCGTGCTGACTGAGTCGCCCTTTTCCTTGTTGAGGCGGTCGGCGGCTTGGGCCTGGATCTCGTTGGCGCGCTCGAGCACCTCGGCGAGGAGGGCGCTGAGGTCGTTGAAGCCCTGGTCGTCGAGGACGAGAGGCGTGCGGGTGATGTGCGAATTCGTGCGGTTCTCGATCGTCCCGCTGACCAGAGCGCGGGTGGCATCAGCGCCGATCGACTCGAGGATCACGCCGCTGATCCCCTTGCGGGTCGAGGCCGGGATCTTCTCCCAGTCCTCGTCGCTGAGGAAGGCGCGCTCGGTGGCGCGGTAGAAGTGCTCGACGGCGCCGCGGCGCGGCTCGGTTTTGACCAGTTCGATGCAGTCGTATTCGAGCAGTGTTTTGACGTGGTAGCTGACGTTGCCGAGCGGCTCGCCGAGCTCACGGGAGAGCTGGTTGGGGCTCGAGATGCCGCGGTGGAGCGAGGTCAGGATCTGCATCCGCAGCGGATGCGCGAGCGCCTTCGCAAGTTGTTGGGTGATTCCCTCAGGTGAGGTGCGAGTCTGAGGCACGGGGGGATTCTCCGATCTCGTTTTTTTCCGGTGTAGGGTCCGGCTGGATTCCCGGGTTCGTCGATCAAGTATTCCAGAACGTTCCGCTGTTCCTCCATGCAAAGCCAAATTTGGTGATTTAGGAACGGAACGAATCCCAAAGTAAAGAGGTCTTATCCAAGCGCACCTGCGCGCTCCGTAGCGCCTGGCCGAGACCGCATCGGGGTGCCAGGTGCGCATTTTGCGTTTTCTCGGCCGCTAGCCGGGGGAGAACAGCGGCGAGCCTGCCCTTGAGGGGGCATGCTCGCCGCGGCCCCCGAGATGGACTGAAGTGTTTGCGCCGGCCCTCGACCAGGTCGTCGGCGGCTGGCCGTGCGTGCTGGCAATCGCCGCGATCGGCGTCGCCGGGGTGCGGGAGGCGCGTCGCCGGGCGGCGGTCAAGGAGGCGCTGCACGAGGTGCGGCGACCGCTGCAGGTCCTCGCCCTGACCGCGCCGGTCGCCGGTACGCCCGCGGGCGACTTCGAGGGACCCGTGCGGATGGCCGCCGCCGCGCTGGAGCGGCTCGAACGGGAGATCAACGGCGACGCCGTGCCCAGCGCGGTGCGGGCCACCGTAGCTGCGGCGCCCCTGGTCGAGGCGGCAGTAGGGCGCTGGCGGGCGCGGGCGGCGCTGGCCGGACGCGCTCTCGAACTGCGCTGCCGCTGTGGCACGGCGGCGGTCAGCGGCAGTCCGGCCGAGCTCGCCCAGGCCCTGGACAATCTCATCGCCAACGCGATCGAACACGGCGGCAGCCGGATCGCGGTAACGGCAAGTGCCCGTGGAGGCGTCCTTCGGATCGTCGTCAGCGACAGTGGCCGCGGCGGCCAGCGGCCCGGTGGGCGGCTTGCGCGTAACGGCCTGGCGCGGCGGATCGGCGGCGGCGGGAGCCGCGGCCACGGGCTGCGGATCGTGCGGCGGATCGCCGCCGAGCACGGCGGCAGCTTCGCGCTGCAGTCCGGCGCCGCCGTCACGGAGGCGGTGCTCGAGTTGCCGCTCGAGCTGGCGGGAGCATCGTGAGCGCGCAAATCGACGCGGTGATCTCCGGTTACTCGAGTCCGCGTCGCTTTGTGCGCGAAACCGGTGGTGTTCGATGAGCCGGCGTGGCCGGGCGGTCGCTTTCGGCGTCGCGGCACTTGGCGCGGCGGCGCTCTCGGCTGCGCTCGCCGACGGCTACGGCGACCGGGTGGCGAGCGGCTACGGCGAGCTGCGCCCGGTGGTGGTCGCCGGGACGGCGCTGGCGGCGGGCGAGCGGATCGACCCCGAGCGGGTCGACGAGCTCGAGGTGCGGCGGGTGCCGGCGCGCTTCGTGCCGCCGGGCGCGCTCTCGACTCCGCCGCAGGCGCTGGGGCTGGTCGCACGCGCGCCGGTACCGGCCGGCTCCTACCTTCTCGCTTCGCAGCTGCGCCCGCCGGGCACCGGACGCAAGCCGGGGCTGATGCTCGACCGCGGCCGCCGCCCGGTCCAGATCGCGGTGTCGGGTGCCGGCGCCCTGCTGGCTGCCGGCACGCCGCCACGCGGGACCGCGGTCGACGTCGTCGTCACCGTCGAATCGAAGGGCGCCGGCGCGGGGCGTACCTACGTCGCCGCACCGGCGGTGCCGCTGCTGGCGCTTAGCGCCGGCGCCGAAGCCGAGGTCGCGGGCGAAGCCGAGGCGACGCTGGGCCTGACCCGTGCCCAGGCGCTCGAGCTGATCCACGCCGAGAGCTTCGCCCGCCAGGTGACGATCCTGCTAAGAGGATGAGCACCGCCGCCAGGGAGCGCAACGTCGCCGCGCTGGCGGCCGCCCTGCGCGGCCGGCTGGTCGAGCGCCGCCGCGAAGAGGCGGCGGCGGGACGCGGTGCTGGCGAGCTCGCCGACGCGGTCCGCGAGCTGGTCACCTCGGAGGCGGGGGTGCTCGGCGAGGAAGATCGTGAGGAGCTGGCGGCGCGGATCGTCCGCGACAGCGTCGGCCTCGGGCCGCTCGAGGAGCTGCTCGCCGACCCCGAGGTCGAGGAGGTGATGGTCAACGGTCCGGACCGCGTATATGTAGAGCGCGGCGGGGTCGTCGAAGCGACCGCGGTGCGGTTCGGCGACGAGGAGGAGCTGCGCAACGCGATCGAGCGGATCCTGGCGCCGCTCGGGCGCCGGGTCGACGAGCTCAGCCCGATGGTCGACGCGCGGCTCGGCGACGGCTCGCGGGTCAACGTGGTGATCCCGCCGCTGGCGATCGACGGCCCGGCGGTCTCGATCCGCCGCTTCGGGGTGCGCCGCCCCGGGCCCGACGAGCTGGTCGAGCTCGGCACGCTCAGCCCGGCCCAGCGCCACCTGCTCGAGCAAGCGGTGGGCGAGCGCCGCAGCGTCCTGGTCAGTGGCGGCACCGGCTCGGGGAAGACGACGCTGCTGAACGCGCTCTCGAGCTTCGTCGCCCCCCGCGAGCGGGTGGTGACGATCGAGGACGCTGCCGAGCTGCGGCTGCAGCAGCCCCATGTGGTGCGCCTGGAGAGCCGGCCGGCGGGGGTCGAGGGCCGCGGCGAGGTGACGATCCGTGACCTGCTGCGCAATGCCCTGCGGATGCGCCCCGACCGGATCGTGATCGGCGAGGTGCGCGGTCCCGAGGCGCTCGACCTGCTGACCGCGCTCAACACCGGCCATGACGGCGCCCTCTCGACCGTCCACGCCAACTCGCCCGCCGATGCCTTGGCTCGGCTCGAGACGCTGGCGCTGATGGCCGCCGTCGGTCTGCCGCACGCGGCGATCGCCGAGCAGGTGCGACGCGGGATCGACCTGGTGGTGCAGATGGAGCGGCGGCCCGATGGCGCTCGAGTCGTCAGCGCCGTCGAGGAGGTCGCGGCGCTGGCCGGGCCCGGTGAGAGGGGACGAACGGCGTGATCGGGGGCGGCCCGCTACCGACCGCCGTCGGCGCCCTCGCCGGCGGGCTGCTGGCACTGGCCGCGCGCGAGGCTTTGCTCGCCAGTCCGGCGGCGGCGAGCTGGGTGCGGCAGGCGGTCGAGCCGCTGCTGCGGGCCGGCCGCGAGGGCTACGCGCCGTCGAGCAGCGAGCGGCGGCGCTTGGCGGCGCTGGCGGTCCTGGTCGCAGTGGGCGCCGGCTGGTTGCTCGCCGGGCCACGGGTGGCGCTGCCGCTGGCGGTCGCCGCTCCCGCCGCCGCCGGCTGGGCGATCTCGAGCCGGCGCCGCCGCTACCGCGAGGCGGTCGAGCGCTCGCTGCCCGAAGTGGCGACCGCGATTGCCGACTCGCTCAGCGCCGGGCGCAGCCTCCGCGCTTCGCTGCCGGCAGCGGCTGCCTACCTCGATGGCCCGCCGGCCGCCGAGCTGGGACAGCTGGGCGCCGAGCTCGACCTCGGCGCCCCGACCGCCGAGGCGATCGCCGCCTGGCGGCGACGGATGCGCTCCGCGCGGGTCGACGCCTTTGCCGCCGCCCTGCTCAGCCAGCGACTCGCCGGCGGCGACCTTGCCGGCCTGCTGCGGCGCTTCGCCAGCGGCGCCGCCGAGCGCGACCGGGTCGCCGAAGACGCCCGCTCGGCGACCGCCCAGGCCCGTTTCACCGGCCTGCTCGTCGTTGCAATGCCGACCGGCGGCGCTCTGTTCGCCGAGCTGCTCGCGCCGGGCTTCCTCGCCAAGCTCCTCGCCTCGACCGCCTCGACGGCGCTGCTGGCCGCCGCCGCGGTCCTGCAGCTGGTCGGGTTCCTGGCGATCAAGCGGCTCTCGCGGGTGGTTGAGTGAGCCGCGAACCGTTCCTTATGTCGGGCATGCCGACAAAAGGAACAGCCCGATGAGCGGCGCGGGCCTGCTGGCGGCGCTTGCAGTGCTCTGCGGCTTCGGCGCCGTCTGGGAGCTGCTGCGTGGGCGCGAGGCGCGCCCGCTGCGGCGGCTCGGCCTGCGCGGGCGCCCGGCGCGGGCGGCGCTGCGGCTCGGGCTGCCGGAGCGGCTGCGGCGCTCCGGGCTCGAGCAGCGCTACCCACTACCGGCGGTGCTGGTCGCGAAGCTGGCGGGCGCCGCCTGCGGCGTCGTCGTCGCCAGCACTGCGGCACCGGCAGCGCCGGGACGGACGGCGCTGCTCGTCGCCCTGCTGCTCCCCGTCGCAGGCTTCTTCGTCCCCGACGCGCTGCTCGAGCGCGAAGCGCGTCGCCGCCACCGCCGCCTCGTCGCCGCGCTCCCCGACGCCCTCGACCTGCTCGCGGTCAGCGCCGCCTCCGGGCGTGGCCCCGCCGCCGGCCTCGAGCAGCTGGCGCGGAGCGGCGAGGGACCGCTGGCCGAAGAGCTGCGGCTGACGGTCGCCGAGGTCTCCTGCGGGGCGCCGCTCTCGACCGCACTCGCCGCGCTGCGCGCCCGCGTGCCCGGCAGCGAGGTGGCGACCCTGGTCGCCTCGATCGAGCGCTCGCGCCGCTTCGGCTCGCCCCTCGCCGACCAGCTCCGCCGCCAGGCCAGCGCCCTGCGCCGCGACAGCCGCCGTGCCGTCGAGGAGCGCGCCGCCCGCGCCGCGCCGAAGATCCAGCTGGTCGTGGCACTGGTCCTCGTGCCCTCGGTGCTGCTGATGATCGCCGCCGGCCTGCTCGCCAACGCCGGCACTCTGCTGGAAGGTTTCTAGCGCTCGGATCATCGCCGGGACGATTCGCCGCCGCTACTCGTTCGCCTCTTCGCGCAGGCGGCGAGCGACGGCGGCGGTGGCGGCGCTGATCGTGTCGAGGTCGGCGGCGTCTTCCTTGTGGCCGCTGACATAGCAGCAGAGGTTGCCGTCGACCAGCTCGAAGGCGAACTTGGGCGGCGCTTCGTCGGTCAGCCAGACGATGAAGGTGGGGGCGAAGAGCTGGCGCAGCCAGTTCGCGTCCTGGTCTTTGCCGGCGAAGATCTCGTACTTGTCGTCGAGCACCTCGCTCTCGAGCTTGACCCGCTGTTTCGAGCGGCGGAAGACGTCCTCGAACTTCTCCAGGGCGCGGAAGCCGAACTTGCGCTGGCAGTAGAGCTCGGGGACCAGGGCGACGCAGTCGGGGACGGCGGTGAGGCCGAGCGTGTAGTGGTAGTAGCTGGTCTCACGGTTGCCGTTGCTGTCGGTGTGCTCTTCCTCGTAAGTGAAGAGCGCGAGGGTGCCTTCGCAGTCCGGGGCAAGATTGCCGGTGAGGGTGCGGTCGGCGTAGCGGTCGTCGCCCTTGCGTAGGAGCGGCGTCAGCGGCGGCATCGCCGACTTGCCGCCGAGCTGCAGGCCGTGCTGCGAGGCATAGAGGGAGAAGAAGGCGTCGGCAGCGCGACTGTCGGCGACGATCCAGGCGATCACGATCCCGAGCAGAACGAGGGCGACGAGGGCGATCGCCCCGATCAGTGGGTGGAGGAACGCCGCCAGCGCGGCGGCGATCACCACCGACGGGATCAGGATCAGGGCCCAGGTCTTGCCCGCGCCCATCAGCCGCTTGAAGTGGTAGCCGCGCAGGTCGTTGGCGTCGTCGGGCGGGGCAGGGGAGGGCGCAGCCGCCGCGGCGTCTGGCGGTGGCGTCACGGCGTTTTCGTCCGGCGGATGTGCTCCCTCGCCCTCAGGCACGGAGAGCACCCTAAAGCGCCCGAGCGGATGCAAACGGGGTTGCAGAGGGAGGAGGTGTTGCAAAGTGGGAGAGAGTGGGGTACTGTGGCGCTCGAGTTGAAGCCCAGGACCGGGGTGGTGAGGCTCCTCCCACCTCATCACTCCGGTCCCAACTCTCTTCCGCCCTCCCAGTGAGACCACTCAGAAAGGACCATCCGAGTTGGCATTCCGGGGCCTCTACGAGCACAGCCTCGACGCCAAGGATCGGCTCACGGTCCCCTCGCGGTTTCGCGCGTCTCTTGCTGATGGAGTCGTTCTCTCGAAAGGCTTCGACCCCTGCGTCTGGGTCCACACGACCGACTCCTACGAGCAGCTCTCCGAGCGCTTCCTCGAACCGCACAGCCCCTTCGGCCGCGACGCCCGGCTGCTGCGCCGCCGCTTCCACGGTGGCTCCTTCGACGACAAGCTCGACTCCGCGGGGAGGATCAGGTTGCCGAAGCCACTGATCGAGCACGCCGGATTGTCCGGCAACTGCGTCGTGGTCGGCGCCGGCGAGTACCTGGAGATCTGGGACGCCGACGCCTGGGCCAAGCAGGAGGAAGAGCTCGACGCCGCCGCCCCGGAAATCGCCGAGGGCCTGGCCGCGGCCGGGACCGCGTAACCATGAGACTCAATGCAGCCCGCATCCCCATCTCCCACGGACCCGCCCTCGGGCCCGCTGCCGCGCTGATGAGCACCGAACACGAGCCCGTTCTCGCCCCCGAGCTGCTCTCGCTGTTGGCCCCGGCCGCCGGCCAGACGGCGGTCGACTGCACCTTCGGCGGCGGCGGCCACGCCCGCCTCGTCGCCGAGCAACTGGGGCCGCAGGGGACGCTGATCGGGATCGACCGCGACCCCGCCGCCGAAGCGCGCTTCGCCGCCTTCGCCGCGACCGCGCCCTGCCGCACCCGCTTCGTCTCGGCCGACTTCGCTGCAGGACTTCTTGCACTGCAGGGCGAAGGGGTGCGCCCAGAGATGGTCTACATGGACCTCGGCATGTCTTCGATGCAGGTGGACGCGTGGGAGCGAGGGTTCTCCTATTCCTACGACGCGCCGCTCGACATGCGGATGGATACCCGCCAGCGCTTCGACGCCGCCGACCTCGTCAACGAGTGGCCGGAGTCACGGATCGCCCAGGTGCTGCGACGCTTCGGCGAGGAGCGCTACGCCGGCGGCATCGCCCGCGAGATCGTCCGCCGCCGCCCGCTCTCGACCACCTCGGAGCTGGTCGCCGCGGTCAAGGCGGGGATGCCGGCCTCGGCCCGCTTCGCCAGCGGCCACCCCGCCAAGCGGACCTTTCAGGCGATCCGGATCGCCGTCAACGGCGAGCTCGAGGCCCTACATCAGGGATTGCAGCTCGCGTGGGAGATGCTGCCGCTGCGAGGCCGCTTCGCCGCGATCAGCTTCCACTCGCTCGAGGACCGGCCGGTCAAGCAGTTCCTGGCCGAGAAGGCGCGCGGCTGCATCTGCCCGCCGGAGCTGCCGGTCTGCGTCTGCGGCCACGAGCCCGAGGCCGAGCTGCTGACCCGGCGCGCCGTCGCCCCCGGACCCGAGGAGGTCGAGGCCAACCCGCGCTCGCGCTCGGCCCACCTGCGCGCCGCGGTGAAGATCGCCGAGGCGCCCGCCGCGGCTGGGGAGGAGGGCGCCTGATGGCCGTCGCCGCTCCCGCCCGCCGTTCGAGCTCGCCGGCCACCGCGCCGCCGCCCTCGCGGACCAGCCCGCCGCGCCCGCGCCGCCCCAAGAAAAGAGCTGTGAAAGGCGCCGTCGCCGCGCCGGCGCCGGCCCGCCGCAAAGCCCCTTCGCGCGCACCCGCGCGCAGAGCTCCGGCCCGCAAGCCGGCCCGCCGGGCGACGCCGGGCCAGCGTGTCGCCGCCGGTGGCCGCCTGGCCGGGGTCGCGGTCGGCCGCACCGCGGTCGCCGTCCGCGAGCTGCCCGACTCGGGCCTGGTCGTGCGGATGACCCGCGGCCGCGCCTGGATCGCGGTGCTCGGGGCACTGCTGGCCGGGATCGTCGCCCTCAACGTCGTCACCCTCAGCTTCGCCGCCTCTTCGAGCAAGGTCGACGAGCGCAACACGACGCTCGAACAGGAGAACTCGACGCTGGAGAGCCGCTTGGCGCAGGAGAAGAGCGCCAAGAAGACCCGCCACGAAGCGACGCTCCTCGGGCTGGCGATGCCGACCACCGAAGAGCCGACGGTGATCAAGGTCGACCGCGACGTGGTCGCCAAGGCGGCCCAGCGCCTGGCGGACGCGGGGTAGGCGGGCGTGCGCCTGATCGAGCGCCGGATCGGGCTGCTGTTCGCCGGTTTCCTCCTCGCCTTCCTCGTCGTCGTCACCCGTGCCTTCTGGCTGCAGGGTGTGCAGGGCTCGCAGCTCGCCACCCAGGCGGTCAACCAGCAGACCGAGACGGTGATGGTGCCGGGGCTGCGCGGCAGCCTGCTCGACCGCAGCGGCAACCTGCTCGCCTCCTCCGAAGACGCGGCGACGATCTACGCCACGCCGTATCAGGTGAAAAAGAAGCCAGAGGCGGCGAAGAAGATCGCCGCGATCCTCGACCTCAAGCAGAAGGAAGTGCTGGAAGCCCTGAGCGAAGAATCGGGCTTCGCCTACATCGCCCACAAAGTGCCGCTGGCGCAGGCGGCGAAGATCGAACGTCTGCACCTGGAAGGGATCGGGCAGCTGCCCGACAGCCGCCGCGTCTACCCGCAGGGGGAGATGGCGGGGCAGGTGATCGGCGTGATCGGTTCCGAAAACCAGGGGCTGACCGGGCTCGAGGAGGGCGAGGAATCGGTGCTCGGTGGGACCGACGGCGAACGGCGGGTGGTCAGCGACGCGCTCGGCGACCCGATCCGGCTGGAAACGGTGAAGCAGGCCGAAGACGGCGAAGACATCCAGCTCACCCTCGACCCGGTAATCCAGCAGAAGACCGAAGAAGTGCTGGCCGGGGTCGGCGAAAGCTATTCGCCGAAAGGCGCGACGGCGATCGTCGTCGACCCACGCACCTCGCAGATCCTGGCGATGGCGAACTGGCCGCCGGTCAACCCGGGGGAATTCGAAGAAGCGAGCAACGAGGAACTGATGAACCAGGCGACCTCGCTCAACTACGAACCGGGGTCGACCTTCAAGGCCTTCACCGTCGCCGCCGCACTGGAAGAAAAACTCGTTACGCCGACGACCGAATTCACCCTGGCGCCACAGATCCGGGTAGCCGACCGGACGATCGAAGACGCCGAGGAACGCGGCACCGAAAACATGACTGTCGCGCAGATCCTGGCGAAATCGTCAAACGTCGGCGCGGTCACGATCGGGCTCGAGGTCGGCGAAGACAAATTCAGCAAATGGATCGAAAAATTCGGCTTCGGCAAACCGACCGGGGTCCAGTTCCCGAACGAGGAAAGCGGCATCGTGCCGAAGCTCGACGAATGGTCCGGCTCCTCGATCGGCAACATTCCGATCGGCCAGGGTCTGGCGGTGACGCCGATCCAGATGGTCGCCGCCTACACGGCGATCGCCGACAACGGCCGCCTGCGGCCGCCGCAGCTGATCAAGCGGATCGGCGAAGAAACGATCCACGAGCCGAAGGGCAAGCGGGTGCTCAAGCCCCAGGTCGCAAGCGAGATCCGCGAAATGCTCGAGGGCGTGCTCGAATCGGGCGGCACCGCCTCGGCGGTCAGCGTTCCCGGCTACACCCTGGCCGGCAAGACCGGTACCGCGCAGGTCGCCGAAAACGGCGGCTACTCGGAGACCAAATACATCGCCTCCTTCATCGGCTTCGCTCCGGCCCAGAACCCGCAGCTCTTGGCGGCGGTGATCGTCGACGAGCCGCAGGGCGAAATCTACGGTGGTTCGGTGGCGGCGCCGGCCTTCGGCCAGATCGCCGAATTCGCCCTGCCCTACCTTGGCGTGCCGCAGGAATAGAGAGGGTGCGGGGCCACCCGAAGCCGTACCTAGACTTGCGGCGATGAGATTCGACCAGCTCCTCGCGGGGGCCGCCGTGGAGCGCATCGTCGGTGACGCCGCCAGCGCCGAGATCGCCTCGCTCGCCTACGACAGCCGCAAGGCCGGCCCCGGGACGCTCTTCTTTTGCGTGCCCGGCGAGAAGCGCGACGGGCACGAGTTCGCGCCCCAGGTGGTCGCGGCCGGGGCGGCGGCGCTGGTGGTCGAGCGCGAGCTCGAGGTCGGCGTGCCGCAGGCCGTGGTGGCCGACGCGCGGGCGGCGATGGCGCCGGTCGCGGCGCGTTTCAACGGCGATCCGACCGCCGAACTTCGTGTCGCCGGGGTGACGGGAACGAACGGAAAGACGACGACCGCCTTCCTGCTGCGCGAGATCCTCGAGGGTTCCGGCACGAAGTGCGGGCTTCTCGGCACGGTCAAGCAGGTCGTCGGCGGGGTCGAGGAGGAGGTGGTGCGGACGACGCCGGAGGCGATCGACCTGCAGGCGACCTTCCGCCGCATGTTCGACGGCGGCGACCGGGCCTGCGCGATGGAGGTCTCCTCGCACGCGCTGGTCCTGCACCGGGCCGACGCGATCCATTTCGAGGTTGCGATCTTCACCAACCTGACCCAGGACCACCTCGACTTCCACACCGATATGGAGGACTACTTCCTCGCCAAGCGGAAGCTGTTCGCCGAGCTCTCACCCCGGACGGCGGTCGTCAACGTCGACGACCCCTACGGGCGGCGGCTGGCGGAGGAATTCGAGTGCGTCACCTTCTCGGCCGAGGGCGCCGCCGCCGACTACTCAGCGCGCGACGTCGCCTTCGACGCCGGCGGCGCCCGCTTTGCGGTCGGCGAGATCGAGCTGCGCACCGGGCTGCCCGGCCACTTCAACGTTGCCAACGCGCTCGGCGCCTTCGCCGCGGCGCGGGCGATGGGGGTGGGCGCCGAGGACGCCGTCGCCGGGCTGGCGCGGGCGGCGCGGGTGCCAGGCCGTTTCGAGCCGATCGACGAGGGCCAGGAGTTCGCCGTCCTCGTCGACTACGCCCACACCCCGGACTCGCTGGAGAACGTGCTGCGAGCGGCCCGGCGGCTGACCGCGGGGCGGGTGATCGCGGTCTTCGGTGCCGGCGGCGACCGCGACCGCGACAAGCGGCCGAAGATGGGCCGGGCCGGGGCCGAGCTCGCCGACCTGGTGATCGTCACCTCCGACAACCCGCGCTCCGAGGAGCCGGCGGCGATCGTCGCCGAAGTCGCGGCGGGTGCTGAGTCGGCACCGCAGCTCGAGATCGAGGTCGACCGGCGCGCCGCGATCGCGATCGCCCTGGCGCGGGCCGAGCCCGGCGACACCGTCGTCATCGCCGGCAAGGGCCACGAGCAGGGGCAGGAATTCAAGGGCGGGCGGAAGATCCCGTTCGACGACCGCGAGGTCGCCCGCACGGAGCTGCGGCGCCTGACCGAGAGCCGCCAGCGGGCGGGCGCGGCGTGAGGCTGAGCGGCCGCGAGATCGCCACCGCGACGGGGGCGGAGGCCCTCGCCGAAGGCGCCCCGACGCCGCCGCGGCGGGCGACGATCGACTCCTCGCAGACCACCCGCGGCGACCTCTTCTTCGGCCTGCGCGGCGAGCGCCGCGACGGCGGCGAGTTCGCCGAGTCGGCGCTGGCGGCGGGGGCCTGGGGCGTCGTGATCGGGTCCGACCACGCCGCCGCGCTCGCCTCCTCCGGGCTGGCCGGCGGCGCCGGCGCGACCGCCGACATGGCACCGCCGGCCTGGGTCTTCGCCGCCGCCGATCCGCTGGCGGCGATGCAGCGGCTGGCCAACGCCTGGCGGCGGGCGCTCGGCGCCCAGGTGGTCGGGGTCACCGGCTCGGTCGGCAAGACCTCGGTCAAGGACATCGCCCGGGCGCTCTTGCCCGGCCGGGTCCACGCCAACCGCGAGAACCTCAACACCGAGATCGGGCTGCCGCTGACCCTGCTCGAGGCCCCGGACGACACCGAGACGCTGGTGCTGGAGATGGCGATGCGCGGCGCCGGCCAGATCGCCGAACTGGCGGAGATCGCCGAGCCCGACGTCGCGGTGATCACCAACGTCGGCCCGGTCCACGTCGAGCAGATGGGCTCGGTGGCGGCAATCGCCGCCGAGAAGGCGGCGATCCTCGACTCGCTGCGCCCCGGCGGCACCGCCGTCGCCCCGGTCGACTCGGGCGAGCTCGAGCAGCACCTGCAGCGTGCCGAGCGGCTGCTGCGCTTCGGCCCCGGCGGCGACGTCCACGTCGTCGATTCGCGGGTCATCGACGGCGTCACCGAGGCGACGGTTGCGACGCCGCTGGGCGAGCAACGCTTCGAGCTGCCCTTCGCCGAGGCCCACAACCTGACCAACGCCCTTGCCGCGATCGCCGCCGGGGTCGCGCTCGGTGCCTCACCGGCCGAGATGGCTGAGCGCGCGACGCTCGGCATAGGATTCTCCCGCTTCCGTGGCGAGCGTCTGGAGCTTCGTGACGGAATCGTCCTCGTAAATGACTGTTACAACGCCAACCCGGTGTCAATGCGCGCGGCGCTAGACCACCTGATGACCCTCGAGGCGCCGCGGCGCGTGGCGGTGCTGGGGAGGATGGGCGAGCTTGGGCCGGATTCCGCCCGCTACCACCGCGAGGTCGGCGAGCACGCTCGCGCGGTCGGTGTCGACCTGGTCGTCGGGATCGGCGAGCAGGCGCGCGAATACGACCCCGACGAGCTGGTCGCCGACCCGGCCGAGGCGGCCGAGCTGCTCGCGGCGCACCTCGAAGCGGGCGACGCGGTGCTGATCAAGGGCTCGCGCGCAGCCGGGCTGGAGGCTGTGGCTGAAGCGCTGCTGGAGCTGGAAGGCGCGGCGTAGGCATGGGCGAAGTCCTGATCGCGGGCATGGGGGCGATGCTGATCTGCATCTTCCTCGGGCCCAAATTCATCGAGTACCTGCGGCTGCGCGAGTTCGGCCAGCACATCCGCGAGGAGGGGCCGCAGGAACACCACGCCAAGGCCGGCACGCCGACGATGGGCGGGCTGATCATCTTCGCCTCGATCTGCGTCCCCTACCTGGTCCTCTCCGACCGCGACGCCCAGAGCCTCAGTGTCTTCGGAGTCGCCCTCGGCTGCGCTGCGATCGGCTTCGCCGACGACTACATCAAGATCGTCAAACGGCGCTCCCTGGGGCTCTCGGCGCGCTACAAGATCCTCTTCCAGATCGTCCTCGCCCTCGTCCTCTGGTGGGTCGCCCGCCACGAGGTCGGCCTCGAGCCGATCCTCGAGCTGCGGATCGGCGGCGGCTCGCTCGACCTCGGCCCGATCCTCTACTTCGTCCTCGTCTTCCTCGTCCTCGCCGGCACCTCGAACGGGGTCAACCTGACCGACGGCCTCGACGGCCTCGCCGCCGGCTCCTGCGCGATCGTCCTCCTCGCCTACACGGCGATCTCCTTCATCGCCAACCAGCAGCAGGACCTGGCGCTGCTCTCGGCCTGCCTGGTCGGTGCCTGCATCGGCTTCCTCTGGTACAACGCCTTCCCGGCCTCGATCTTCATGGGCGACACCGGCTCGCTCGGCCTCGGAGGAGCGATCGGGGCGCTGGCGGTGATGACCCAGACCGAGGTGCTGCTGCTGATCATCGGCGGAATATTCGTGATCGAGGCGCTCTCGGTCGCGATCCAGGTCTTCTCCTTCAAAACCTTCCGCCGCCGCGTCTTCCTGATGGCGCCGCTGCACCACCACTTCGAGATGATGGCCTGGTCGGAGACGAAGATCATGCTGCGCTTCTGGATCATCGCCGCCGTCTGCTCCGGGATCGGCTTCACGCTGTACCAGCAGTCGATCGGGCGCTAGGGGAGTTCGCCTCAGAGGCGAGGTCGCGTCTTTCCTTGACGGGACACGTAGGTTCTTATACGGTGCAGACTCCGGTGAGACGGAACCCACCGGTAGGGATGAGGCGAACCTTTCGTTACGCCTCCGGGGGTACTGGGTCGGCGTTCTCGCCATCTGTGCCGGCCACGCCAAGGTCGGGGGGCCTTGCGACAAAGAGACGGCGGGGATGCTGGGGGTGGCCGGGGGGCCCCGCCCCCAGCACTTTCTTTGGGCCTGGATCGGGTCCAGACAGGGACAGGCAGAGCAAGCGCGAAGTTATGTGAACTTTGAGCTCGATGTCGCCGCCGAAGGAGATCCGCCCACCGCTGCCGCGGGGGCCGTTCCTGGTGGTTGGGCTGGCGCGGTCGGGTCAGGCCGCGGCGCGGCTGCTGACGGCGCGGGGTGAGACCGTGCGGGCGGTCGATTCCGCCCATCCCGAGGGTGCGGCAGGACTGGCGGCGCTCGGCGTCGAAGTCCACCTGGATACGGATGGACTTGCACAGCTCGAGGGTACGCATACCGTCGTCAAGAGCCCGGGAGTTCCCCGGGAGGCGGCGGTGATCGCAGCGGCTCGCGAGCGGGGGATCGGGGTGAGCGGCGAGCTCGAGTTGGCCTGGCGGGCATTGCCCAACCGCACCATCGCGGTAACCGGCACCAACGGCAAGACGACGACGGTCGAGCTGCTCGGCCACCTCTACCGCACTGCCGGTGAGCCGGTGGCGGTCGCCGGCAACGTCGGCACGCCGCTGGCCAGCCTGGTCCGTGAGATCGAGGCCGACGCGACGGTCGTCTGCGAGGCATCGAGCTTCCAGCTCGAAGACACCGACCTCTTTGCGCCGGAGTGTGCCGTCTTCCTCAACCTGGCCCCCGACCACCTCGACCGCCACCGCACGCTCGAGGACTACCTCGCCGCCAAGCTGCGGATCTTCGCCAACCAGGGCAACGACGACGTCGCCGTCTTCAACGAAGACGATCCGGCGCTGGCCGGGGTCGACCTCGGCGGCTGCGCGCGCCGGGTCGGCTTCTGCGTCGGCGCCGGGCCCGACTGCGAGGTCTCGCTCGCCGAGGGGACGATCTTCTACGACGGCAAGCCGCTGCTGGCGGTCGCCGAGCTGGGTCTTTTCGGCGAGCACAACGTCGCCAACGCGATGGCCGCCGCCGCCGCCGCGCTCTCGATGGGCCTCGACCCCGAGGCGGTCCGCGAGGGGCTGCGCAGCTTCGCCGGCGTGCCGCACCGGCTCGAGCGAGTGGCCGAGATCGGCGGGGTCGAGTTCGTCAACGACTCGAAGGCGACCAACGTCGCCTCGGCGACCGTCGGCCTGCGCGCCTTCGCGCGCGGCGTCCACGCGATCCTCGGCGGCAGCGACAAGGACGAGCCGTTCGCGCCGCTGGTCGAGCCGCTGCGCGAGCGGGCCGTCGCCGCCTACCTGATCGGCGCCACCGCCGAGCGGATGGCGCGCGAGCTGGCGCCGGCACTCGAGGCCGGGGTCGAGCTGCACCGCTGCGAGGACCTCGAGGACGCGGTCCGCCGCGCCGCCGCCGCGGCCTCGCCCGGCGAGGTCGTCCTGCTCTCGCCGGCCTGCGCCAGCTTCGACGCCTTCCCCGATTTCGAAGCGCGCGGCGAGCGCTACCGACAGATCGTCGCCGCGCTCGGGGGCACGGAGTGAGCGCCGACGCGTTTCGCCTCGGTCGCTTCGGCTTCGGCGGCGCCAAGCCGGCGAAGTCGAAGGGAAAAGGGAAGGGCGTGAAGCCGAAGCGGCGCGCCCGCGGCAAAGCCGCCTCGACCGAGTACAACATGCTGCTGACCGCTACCCTCTGCCTGCTGGCGCTCGGCGCGGTGATGGTCTTCTCGGCCTCTTCGACGACCCGCATCCTGCAGAACGGCGGCCTCTCCGACAGCGCCTTCTACCTGAAGCGGACGCTGATCTTCGGCGCGATCGGGCTGGCGGTCATGCACGTCGTGGCGCGCCGCGGCCTCGGAATGGTCCGCAACGCGACGCCGCTGCTTCTCGGGGTCGCGATCTTCCTGCTGCTCGCGGTGCTGGGAGTCGGGACCAACGTCAACGGCGCCACCCGCTGGATCGGCGGCGGCTCGCTGCAGATCCAGCCCTCCGAGATCGCGAAGGTGGTGCTGATCCTCTACGCCGCCGACGTTCTCGCCAGCAAACCGAAGCGGGCCCGCTCGATCGAGGGGTTCATGCCGGTGCTGCTGGTCACCGGTATCTCCTGCCTGCTGATCATGGCCGAGCCCGACATGGGGACGACGATGGTGATCGTCCTGGCGATCGGCGCGACCCTGATCGCTGCCGGTGCCCGGCCGCGCGACCTCGGCCTGATCCTGCTGGCGATCGGTGTCTGCGCGCTGCTGATGACGATCATCGAGCCGTACCGGATGGCGCGGCTGACCGGTTTCCTCAACCCCGGCGACGCGGCCGAAGGCGCCGGCTTCCAGGCGGCGCAGGCGAAGATCGCGCTCGGCTCCGGCGGCCTCTTCGGGGTCGGGATCGGCAACGGGGTGCAGAAGGCCTTCTATCTGCCCGAGGCCCACACCGACATGATCTCGGCGGTGATCGGCGAGGAGCTGGGGATGGCCGGGATCGTCGGCGTCGTCGGACTGTTTGCGATGTTCGGCTACGCCGGACTCAAAGTCGCGCAGAAAGCGAAGGACAACTACGGCAAGCTGCTCGTCGCCGGTCTCACTTCCTTGATCCTTGTGCAGGCAACCGTGAATCTCTTCGCGGTGATGGGGCTGGCGCCGCTGACCGGCGTGCCGCTGCCCTTCGTCTCCTACGGCAACAGCAGCCTGATGGCGACGCTGTTCGCGGTCGGGTTGATCCTCAACGTCGCCCGCGGCGGCCGGGCGAGCGCGGCGCGGGGCTCGGGGACGGGTGGCGGCGCTGGCAAACTGCGCGTCGTCGAAGGTGGGCGCGCCAGCGCCCGCGAAAGGGCGGACGCCCGTGAAAGGAGCCGAGCGAGCGGTGCCAGAGGAGCCAAGGGTCGTGGTGGCGGCGGGGGGAACCGCGGGGCACGTCGTACCCGCCATGGCGGTCGCCGAAGAGCTTCGGGCTAGCGGCGCCCTGGTCACCTGGCTGGGGACGCGCGAGCGGATCGAGGCCGAGCTGGTGCCGGCGGCGGGCTTCGAGGTCGACTTCGTGCGGGTGCGGGGGATCGACCGCCGCAACCCGCTGCGCGCGGCCCGGGCCGGGATCGAGGCGCTGGGCGCTGTCGGCACGGCGCGCTCGGCCCTGCGCAAGCGCCGCGCCGACGTGGTCCTAGGCGGCGGTGGCTACGTCGCTGGTCCGGCCGGCCTGGCGGCGGCGCTGACCCGGACGCCGCTCGTCCTCACCGAGGCCGACAGCCACCTCGGCCTCGCCAACCGGTTGCTCGCCGGCCGGGCGCGGCGGGTCTGCCTGGCCTTCCCGATCGAGGGGCGCGAAGGCGAGCGCTACCTGGTCACCGGGCGGCCGGTGCCGGCGGCGGTGCTGGGCGCCGACCGGGCGGCCAGCCGCCAACGCTTCGGGATCGATCTCCAATCCCGATGCGTGTTGGTGATGGGCGGCAGCCAGGGAGCGCGCTCGCTCAACTTCGCCGCGGTCGAGGCTTTCGCCGAGAGCGAGGCCGCCGCCGGGCGCGAGTTCGATGTCCTGCAGCTGGCCGGGCGGCGTGACTACGAGGAGCTGCGCGAGCGGCTCGCCGCGGCGCCGCACCGCGAGCGCTACACACTGCTCGAGTACGAGCCTGACCTCGGTGACGTCCTCGCCGCCGCCGATCTCGTCGTCGCCCGTTCGGGCGGCTCGGTCTTCGAGGTGACCGCGGTCGGGCGCCCGTCGATCCTCGTCCCCTTCCCCCACGCGACTGCCGACCACCAGACCGCGAACGCGCGCTGGCTCGAGCGGGGCGGGGCGGCGACAGTGGTCCCCGACGCCGAGCTGACAGCGGCGCGGCTCGGGGAGGAGGTCGCGGCGCTGTTCGGTGACGCGGCGCGGCTGGCGGCGATGGCCGCGGCGGCGCGGGCGATGGCCAAGCCCGACGCGGCGCGGCGGATCGCCGACGAGGTCCTGGCGGCCGTGCGATGAGCTCCTGGTCGGGACGAAAGCTGCACTTCATCGGCGTCGGCGGCGCTGGGATGAGCGGCCTGGCGTTGGTCTGCGCCCGGCTCGACGCGAGCGTCACCGGCTCGGACCGCAGCGACTCCTCTTATATGGAGCGGCTGCGCGCCGCCGGGCTCGAGGTCGCGGTCGGTCACGACGCCGCCAACCTGCCCGACGGCGCCGAGGTCGTCGTCTCGACCGCGATCGCCGCCGACAACCCTGAGCTGACAGCCGCCCGCGAGCGCGGGGTCGAGCCGATCCACCGCGGCGCCCTGCTCGCCGAGCTCTGCGCCGAGAAGCGGCTGATCGCCGTCGCCGGCACCCACGGCAAGACGACGACGACGGCGATGATCGCCTGGGCGCTGCGCGGAATCGGTGCCGACCCAGCCTTCTTCGTCGGCGGCGAGGTGCCGGGACTCGGCGACGACGGTGGCGCCGCCAACGCCGGCTGGGGCGAGGGCGAGTGGGTGGTCGCCGAGGCCGACGAGAGCGATGCCAGCTTCCTCGAGCTGCGTCCCGAGGTCGCGGTGGTCACCAACGTCGAGATGGACCACCACAGCCGCTGGGGCTCGCTGGCCGAGCTGCACGCCGCCTTCCGCCGCTTCCTCGCGCCAGCCACCGGTGCGGCGCTGCCGGCAGACGGCTCGCTCGACGAGCTGACCAGCGATGGCGCGGCGCGGATCTTCGGCTTCGGCCCCGAGGGCCCCGGGCCGATCGAGCTCGAGCTCGCCGTTCCCGGCCGCCACAATCTGCTGAACGCCCGCGCCGCGCTGGCCGCGATCGAGCTGGCAGGGTTCGATCTCGAGGCGGCGGGGCCGGCACTCGCGGGCTTCCCGGGCGTCCACCGCCGGCTCGAGC
>Ga0068862_100001779_pt1 | contig 19491 bp, 20 predicted proteins | sample KBSSwiS52_FD_66598 | JGI IMG/M metagenome (GOLD analysis project Ga0068862, IMG submission 66598) | Switchgrass rhizosphere microbial communities from Kellogg Biological Station, Michigan, USA - KBS Switchgrass S5-2 | ecosystem: Host-associated > Plants > Roots > Rhizosphere > Soil ... | reverse complement strand
GCCGAGCCAGGCGATGCGGCCATCCCGGATCGCGAGCGCCGCGTCGGGTACGTGACCGATGCCGCCGGCCTCGTCCATCGTCGCGAGGTCCGCACCGACCCAGACCCGATCCCAGGTAATGGGGACAGTCCCCATTTCTTCAGCCATGGTTCGATTGTCTCCGCTCACGGCAGAAATGGGGACCGTCCCCATTACCTGCATTCGTCTTTTCTTGGCTCATCTCTATACTGCCCCGCATGTCCTTCCAGTCCCGCTATCGCTTCACCGCCGCCTGGTTGCCCGATGGCTGGCGGCGCAACGTGGTGATCTCGGTCGACCCGGCGGGCGACATCGTGGACGTGTCGCCGGACGACGTCGTCACCACCGCGCGGCTGGTCAACGGCGCGGCGATACCCGGCATGCCGAATGTACACAGTCACGCCTTCCAACGCTCGATGGTGGGCCTGGCCGAGCGCCGCGGCACCCATGTTAGCGGTGGCGACAGCTTCTGGACCTGGCGGGAGACCATGTACGAGCACGCCAGCCGCATGTCGCCCGAATGCCTGAACGCAGTCGCGGCGCAATGCTATGTGGACATGCTCAAGGCCGGCTATACGGCCGTGTGCGAGTTTCACTACCTGCACAACCAGCCGGACGGCACGCCCTATGCGCAGCGGACCGCGATGTCCCAGGCGCTGATCGACGCCGCGACGACTGCGGGCATCGGGCTCACGTTGTTGCCGACGCTGTACCAGACGTCCGATTTCGGTGGCGCTGCGCCGACTGCTCGCCAGCGCCAATTCGTGCTGGCGACCAATCAGTATCTCGATCTCATCGATGACCTGTCGCGTGCGCAGTCCCCGCAGATCGAAATCGGCGTAGCGCTGCACAGCCTGCGCGCCGTGCCGCCGGACGCGATGAAAACAGTCCTCACCTCGCTGCCGTCGACCAAGTCGATTCACATTCACATCGCGGAGCAGGACCGCGAGGTTGCGGCAGCTCAGCAGCATCTGCACGCACGACCGATCGAGTGGCTGCTCGAGCACGCGCGCGTCGATCGTCGCTGGTGCCTCGTGCACGCGACGCACTCGACCCATGCCGAACTCAAAGCGGTCGCTGCGACGGGCGCAGTGGTTGGGTTGTGCCCGACGACCGAAGCAAATCTGGGCGACGGCGTCTTCGCGCTGCCCGCGTGGCTCGCGGCCGGCGGCACGTTTGCAATCGGCTCCGACAGTCACATCTCGCTGTCGCCGGCTGAAGAGCTGCGCTGGCTTGAGTACGAAGCGCGTCTGGCGACCAAGCATCGCAATGTGCTTGCGACGCGGGATGACACGTCGACGGGTGCGATGCTGTGGCGACATGCATGCACCGCAGGCACGCGTGCGACTGCGCGCAACATTGGCGCTATCGAAGCCGGTCGTCGCGCCGACGTCGTCGTGCTGGACACTAACTTGCCACTCTTCGCGGGCCGCGACGAGGACACGTTGATCGACACTTTCATATTCAGCGGCACTGGCCACGAAGTGCGCGACGTCATGGTTGCGGGCCGCTGGCTGGTGCAGGAAGGACGGCATTCCGCGGAGACCGCGATCGCCGTCAACTACAAGCGCGCAATGAACAGGATCCTGGAGTGAGTCGACGATGAACGCTCGCACAAAACCCGCAGACGATCGCCGTCACGGTGCCCGCCCGGTGCGCGCCGCGCGTGGCACGCAGCGCTCGGCGAAGAGCTGGCTGACCGAAGCGCCGCTGCGCATGCTGATGAACAATCTCGACCCCGAAGTTGCAGAGAATCCCGACGAGCTGGTCGTGTACGGCGGTATCGGCCGCGCTGCGCGTAACTGGGAATGTTTCGATCGCATCGTCGAGACGCTGCGTGCCCTAAACGCCGACGAAACGTTGCTGATTCAATCCGGCAAGCCCGTGGGCGTGTTTCGCACGCACGAAGACGCGCCGCGCGTGCTGCTCGCGAATTCGAACCTGGTGCCGAAGTGGTCGACGTGGGAACACTTCAACGAGCTGGATCGCAAAGGCCTGATGATGTTCGGCCAGATGACTGCCGGCTCGTGGATCTACATCGGCAGCCAGGGCATCGTGCAGGGCACGCACGAGACATTCGTCGAGATGGGACGGCGGCATTTCGGCGGCGATCTCAAGGGCAAATGGATCTTGACCGCGGGCCTCGGCGGCATGGGCGGCGCGCAGCCACTGGCCGCGACGATGGCGGGCGCGAGCATCCTGTGTATCGAATGTCAGCAGAGCCGCATTCAGAAGCGCCTCGACACGCGCTATCTCGATGCGCAGGCGCCGTCGCTCGATGCAGCGCTCAAGATGATCAACGACGCGACCGCGTCGCGGCGCGCGATTTCTGTCGGCGTGCTCGGCAATGCGGCGGAGATGCTGCCGGAGCTGGTCCGTCGCGGCGTGCGCCCGGATGCGGTCACCGATCAGACTTCCGCGCACGACCTGGTCAACGGTTATCTGCCGATCGGCTGGACCGTGGAGCAATGGTTGGAAATGCGTACGCGCGATCCCGCTGCAGTCACTGCGGCCGCGCAGAAGTCAGCCGCCGTGCACGTCAAGGCGATGCTCGACTATCACGCGATGGGCGTGCCGACGTTCGACTACGGCAACAACATTCGCCAGGTCGCATTCGACGAGGGTGTGAAGAACGCGTTCGCGTTTCCGGGCTTCGTGCCCGCGTACATCCGGCCGTTGTTCTGTCGCGGCGTGGGGCCGTTTCGCTGGGTTGCGCTGTCGGGCGATCCCGAGGACATCTATCGCACCGATGCGAAGGTGAAGGAGCTGATTCCCGACGATCCGCACCTGCATCGCTGGCTCGACATGGCGCGCGAGCGCATCAGCTTCCAGGGCTTGCCGGCGCGCATCTGCTGGGTCGGTCTCGGGCAGCGGCATCGGCTCGGCCTCGCGTTCAACGAGATGGTCGCGTCGGGCGAGGTCAAGGCGCCGATCGTCATCGGCCGCGATCACCTCGACTCCGGCTCGGTCGCGAGTCCGAATCGCGAGACCGAAGGCATGAAGGACGGCTCCGATGCGGTTTCCGACTGGCCGCTGCTCAACGCGTTGTTGAACACAGCGGGCGGGGCGACGTGGGTTTCACTGCATCACGGTGGTGGCGTCGGCATGGGTTACTCGCAGCACGCGGGCGTCGTGATCGTGTGCGACGGCACGCCGGCGGCGTCGCGGCGTGTTGAGCGTGTATTGTGGAACGATCCTGCGATCGGCGTCGCGCGCCATGCTGATGCGGGATATCAGGAAGCGATCGACTGCGCGCGCGAGAATGGCTTGAACCTGCCGATGCTATGAACGTCTACGAATTTCATCGCGGCACGACGCCGCTGCTCATCAGCATTCCGCATTCGGGAACCGAGCTCCCCGAGGCGCTTGCTCAGCGCTTGACCGTGGTCGGCCGCGGCGTGCCGGACACGGACTGGCACGTTCACCTGCTGTACGACTTCGCGCGCGACCTGGGTGCGTCGATCATCAAGGCGAACTATTCGCGCTATGTGGTCGATCTGAATCGCTCGCCGGATTCGGCATCGCTGTACGTCGGCAATCCCACTTCGCCCGTATGCCCGACCGAGACATTCGGGGGGTCGTTCATCTACATGGCGGGTCAGGAGCCGGACGATCGCGAGATCGCCGCGCGCATCGAGGAGTACTGGCGGCCATATCACAACCGCATCGCGACCGAGCTCATGGCGCTGCGTACCGCTCATGGCAGAGCGCTGTTGTGGGATGCGCACTCGATCGCGAGCGAGATTCCGAGCCTGTTCACCGGCGTGCTGCCGGAGTTCAATCTCGGCACGCGCGATGGCGCGAGCTGTCCGCGCGGACTGGGCGACGCGCTGCTCGACATCGTATTGAGCGATGGCGAATTCGGCGCCGTGCTGGACGGTCGCTTCAAGGGCGGCTACATCACCGATCATTACGGCAAGCCCGCGGATGGTGTGTATGCCGTGCAGCTAGAACTTGCGCGGCGTGCGTACATGAATGAGGACCTGGAGCAGGTGTGGGAAGCGCAGCATGCGCAGCGCGCTCAGGTCTTGATAGAAAAGCTTCTTCGTAAGTACCTGACAAATAAGTAAAAATATCGATATCAGCGCAGGTCGGCGAAACAGGGACCTCATGGGGTCGGCCGCGCGTTGCATCGACAGGCCCACTCGGCCGCACGCCCGGAGTCACGACATGTGCCTGGCAGACGTTCTCGGAACACACGAAATCATCACCGCGGCGGCGACGGCTGAAGTGCCGGAACACCAGCCGGCGATCTGCGGAACGGTCACGTTGCACTGTGTAGACGGCGATGAAACTTTGCGGCTGACCATGCCGATGCCGGACGCGCTGTTGCTCCTCAACTCACTGCGTGCAATCGAGGAAGAGTTCGAGCTGAAAGGCTGGGCCGAACAGATCGGCTGCAGTGCCGTCGCGATGGAGGAAGTCGCCGCCGAGCTCGCGCAATTCTCCGAGGATCTCGGCCGGCCCAGCGCGTCGCTGAACTGAGAGTCGTCGCGCGGAAGCGCGACCTACAGCGCCTGCACCGCACGTTCCAGTGCGGTGATGACCTCTGCGGGCAGAAAGGGTTTGCCGATGAAGCCGAGCGGTTGCCACTGCTCCGCTTGCGCGCGCGTCGCGGGGTCGAGGTTGGCGCTGACATAGATCGAGCGCACGCCCCAGCATTCGAACAACATACGCGCTGCTTCCAGCCCGCTGCTGCCGCCGTGCAATCGGATGTCCATGAACGCGAAGTCGGGTCGCTGGCGCGCTGCGGCCTCCATGGCTGCTGCGGGATCGCGCGCTATCGCCAGCACCCGGTGGCCGGCACCTTCGACGAGATCGCTGAGGTGCCATGCGATGAGCACCTGGTCTTCGACGATCAGTACGGTGGCCGCCATGACACCGCTGACTGGAGCGGGAAGGTGACGTGCACGGCATACGTGCCGGCAGCACGCTCGATGCTGACCGTGCCGTTCAATTGCCGGGCCAGCATCCGGATCAGCTGCGTGCCGAGGCCCGCGACCTCGGACGATGACTGATCGGGTGCGTCGCCGTTGTCCGCCACGGTCAAGCGCACTTGGCCGGTGCCGTGTCGCAGGAGCCGCACTTCGATCTGCGCCGGACCTGTCGCAGGTTGCGCGTGCTTGAGCGCGTTCATCACCAGCTCGTTCACCACCAGCGCTACGGCGACGCCGTGCTCCGTCGGCAGACGCATCTGTTCCACTTCGATCTGCAGGCTCGCTTGCGCGTTCTCCTCCATGCCGGACGCGCGCACGAGCTCCGCGCACAAGCCAGTGAGATACGTGTGCATCTCGACCGTGAGCGGATCCGCGTCCTGATACAGCCGTTCGTGGATCGCCGCGATCGCAGTCACGCGCGCGATCGCTTTCGCAAACAGCTCGCGCGTCTCGGGCTCCTTGAAGCGATGGCCTTGCAGGCTGAGCATGCTCAGCACCAGCTGCAGGCTGTTCTTGACCCGATGATTCACTTCCTTCAGCAGCAGCTCGCGTTCCGCCAGCGCGCGTCGCAAGGCGGATTCACTGCGATGCAGACGCAGCAGCGCGCGCGACACAGCTTCCAATTCTTCCGGTTCGACCGGCTCGACCAGGAAGCTGTCGGCGCCGGCTGCCAGCGAGTTGACGCGATCGACTACCGCGATGTTGGTCGCCGACATCTGCAGCACCATCGTCGAGGCTGTGGCGGGGTCGGTCTTGATGCGGCGGCAGACTTCCACGCCGCTGACGTCCGGCAGATTGATGTCCATGATGACGAGTGGCGGCATGTCTTCCCGCACGATCTGCAGCGCCTCGTTGCCGGTGCCCGCTTCGAGCACCTTGAAACCGGCGCGATGCAGGATGCGACTGGTCGCGTACCGGCTCGCCTCGTTGTCGTTGACGTTCAGGATCGTCTCAGGTGCTTCTGACATGGTTGCTCTCCGGCACTCCGCAGACCCGATGCATGGTCTCGATCACAGTGTCGCGCGACAGATCGCTCTTCATCAGCAGCGCATCGGCTAGCGCCGCGCGCTCACGCTCTTCGGCGTTATCGAGGCGCTGCGAAGTGAACAGCACCACCGGGACGCTGCGCGTGTCTTCGATCGCCTTGAGCATCTTGAGCACTTCGAAGCCGTGCACGTCCGGCATCATCAGATCGAGGAAGATCACGTCCGGGTGCGCCTGGCGCGCCAGGCGCAGGCCCTCGTAGCCACCGGTCGCCTCGATCACTTCGTAGCGGCTGGTCGAGAGGAACTGGCGCAGCGCGTAGCGCTCGATCTCGTTGTCGTCGATGATCAGTACGCGATCCAGCGCCATCGGCGTCGCCGGCTCGGAGGGAATCAGGGGCGCGACGCTGCGCCCGCCGTCGATGCGCAGCGGGATCGCCAGCGTGAAGGTCGAGCCGTGGCCGAGCGCGCTGCGAATCTCGATGCCACCGCCGAGCAGTCCCGCCAGGCGCTGCGACAGCGGCAGTCCGAGGCCCGTGCCCTTGACCGAAGTCTGCAGCGGATTCTCCACCTGCGAGAACTCGTCGAAGATGCGCCGGTGATTTTCCGGCGCGATGCCGATGCCGGTGTCCGCGACCTCGAACAGGATCAGCTGCTCATCCTGCGACAAGCGGCACGACACACGTACCGAGCCGCGCTGGGTGAACTTGAGCGCGTTGGACACGAGATTGCGCAGGATCTGGGCGACCTTGCCCTGATCCGTGTGCAACTCGAGCAGGTCGTCCGGCTCGTCGATGACGAGCGCGACGTCGTCGTTGACGAACAGCGGCTTGAACATGCCGCGCAACGCCGCGAACAGGTCGGTGACGGTGAAGGTCTCGGCGCGCAGCTGGATCTTGCCTGCTTCGACCTTGCGCAGATCGAGCAGGTCGTCGATCAGCGTGGCGAGCTGGTCGGCCGCCTGCACGATGTAGCGCACCTGACGTTCCTGCTCGACCGTCAGCTCGCCGTCGAGCCGGTGCAGCAGGATCTTCGACAGCGCCAGGATCGAGTTCACGGGCGTGCGGAACTCGTGGCTCACGCTCGACAGGAACCGCGTCTTGGTTTCGTCGGCGGCGCGCAGGTGCGCGGCGCGCTCATCCAGCTCCGAATACAGTGCCATGACGCCGCGGTTGGTATCCTCGAGTTCGGCGTTCAGCCGCGTCAGCTCTTCCTGGCGCAGCCGCAGCTCTTCCAGGCTCTTCAGCAGGTCACGGTTCTGCTGCTGGATCTCAGCATTGGCATCGCTGGTGCGATTCGCGGCGACGGCGCGGCCGAGCGCTTCGATCCGCGCACGCGTAAACGGCTCGGCGCGTCGCGGGACGTGTTTGCGCAGCGTGATCGAAGTGCCCGCGCGCGGCGCCGAGCGGATCTCGAAATCGTCCATCAGCCGCCGCGCCGTCACGAGCCCCAGCTTCGGTTCGCCGCTGGGTGTCGTGCCGCCGACGGCTGTTTCGAAGTCGGCGATCCCGGGACCCTTGTCGGCAATCGAGATCGACAGCGCGGGCTCGCGTCCGCCTTCCTCTTCGAGCGCGAACTCGATGCGTCCGCCGCCGCCGTGGCGGACCGCATTGCGCGCCACTTCGGACACCGCTGTCGCGATGCGAACCTGGTCCTGCGCGTCGAAGTCGAGCAGGGCGCTGACCTGCCGCGCGCGCTGGCGGGCGGCGATCATGTCGCGATCGTTCGCCAGCTCCAGCTCCAATAAGGAATGTCTCATGGTGCCGCCCGTCGCAGCGCGACCACCATGGAATCGTCGCGGCCGCGCTTGCAATCACGATACAGCACCGCGGCAATGGTGGCGCACGGATGTTGCATCAGACCCGGATAGCGCTCGGGCTGCCAGGCCGCAGTCAGCCCGTCTGAATGAAATACAACTGTCGCCGCCGGCGTGATCGCATAGCTCAGCTCACGGATGCGCGGGGTGGCATGTCCTACTATGCCGTTGTAGGACGGGATGCGCTTCGCCGCGTTTCCTTCGACGATGGCCGCGACCAGGTTGCCGATGCCGGCGGCGAGCAACTGGCGGCGGTCCCAGTCGATATCGATCACGATGGCTGCAGCGCCGCGCGTTGTGCGCAGGTTTGCGTGGATGCGCTCCAGCACCGCAGCTGGTGCGCGCGTTTTCTCGGTCATGAAGACCTCGCACGCCATGGACGCTGCTTGCGACGCTCCGAGTCCGTGGCCGAGGCCATCGACGCCCATCACCAGTGCGCCGCCCGCGCGCTCCACGTAGCACCACGCGTCGCCGCACTCGACCTCCTGCGGCTTCGGTACGACGATGGCGCCGATTTCGATCGGCAGGGCGCGCGGTGCACGGGCACTGGGCCATAGCTGTGCGACCACCGCGGTGCCGTGGCCGGGCTGCGAATAGACATCGAACAGCTGCGACATGCGATTGATCGCGCCGAGCCCCGTGCCCGGGCTGCCGCCAGTCGAGAATCCGTCGCGCAGGCACCTCGCCAGGTCCGCGATGCCCTGGCCCTTGTCGAGCCCGATGAGCCCGACGCCGCGACTGTCGCCGCGCTCCAGCGGTTGCGCGATCAACTCGCCGCCGCCGCCGTGCTTGACGAGGTTGCTGCAGATCTCCACCGCGACCAGTGCCGCGCGTCCTGCGTCTTCTTCGTTGAACCCTTGCCGACCGGCCATCGCCGTGACCGCGCGCCTTGCCTGCGCGATCTGGCTCGATTCCGTGACTACGATGCTCTGCACGTCACTTCCAGCGCGTGATCGTGACGCGCGTGCCTTCGCCCGGCTTCGACCAGATGTCGAACTCGTGCGAAAGTTTGCGCGCGCCGTTGAGGCCGAGGCCGAGGCCGTTGCCGGTCGTGAAGCCGTCGCGCAGAGCGAGGTCGATGTCGGCGATACCCGGGCCCTTGTCTTCGAAGGTAAGACGCAGCCCGTTGCGCTTGGGACCACCGTATACGCGCTCGACGTGCATCTCGCCGCCGCCGCCGTAAATGACCGTATTACGCGCCAGCTCGCTCGCCGCAGTCACGATCTTGGTCTGCTCGACGAGACTGAAGCCGACTTCCATCGCCCGGCTGCGGACGATCTGTCGTGCCCTGACTACGTCTTCTCCGTTGCGAACCGGGAATGTTTCGAGGTCACTCGCCATTGGCCGGCTCGTCCCGTCGCGCCAGCACTTCGCGCATGACAGCCAGGCCTGCATCGACGTTCAATGCCGTGCGGATGCCGGGCAGCGACAAGCCGAGCTCGACCAGCGTGATCGCGACCGCCGGACGCATGCCGACGACCACGGTCTGCGCGTCGAGGATGCGGGACATCGAAGCGATGTTGCCCAGCATGCGACCCATGAACGAATCCACCATTTCCAGCGCCGAGATGTCGATCAGCACGGCCCGGGCACGCGTCGTGACTATTTTCTGCGTGAGGTCGTCCTGCAGCGTCAGCGCAAGCTGGTCGTGCATGTCGACCTGGATCGACACCAGCAGCACGTCTTCCAACTTGAGGATCGGAATACGGTCCACGGCTCAGCCTCCCAGCGTGGCCGCCCGCCCAACCGCGAGGCCGCGTCGTTTGAGCGCCAGGGCGAAGGCATCCGCGAGGCTCGCTTTCGTTGCCACCGAAGACAGGTCGATGCCGAGGTGCACGATCGTCTGGGCGATCTGCGGACGGATGCCGCTGATGATGCAGTCCGCGCCCATCAGCTGCGCGGCCGCGACTGTCTTGAGCAGATGCTGTGCGACCAGCGTGTCCACGGTCGGCACGCCGGTGATGTCGATGACTGCGATGCTGGAGCCGGTAGCGACCAACCGTTCCAGCAGGCTCTCCATGACGACCTGCGTGCGCTCGCTGTCGAGCGTGCCGATCAGCGGCAGCGCCAGCACGCCGTCCCACAATTGCACGACTGGCGTCGACAGCTCGATCAGCTCTTCCTGCTGACGCGCGATGATCTGCTCGCGCGCCTGCTGAAAGACCTCGGTCGTGTGCAGGCCGAGCGCGTCGAGCGAGATGGTCGCATCCCACAGCGTGCCGGCGAGCGCCGCGGGATCGCTCTTCAGGCTCTCGGTGATTCGTTTGAAGAGAGCCTGCTTCAGGGAAAAGATGAACGTCGCAACCTGCGACGGCGTGAACCCCTGCGTCGCACGGCTGCGCGAAAGCTCAGTGAGAAACTCGCGAACGTCGGCCCATTGGGCGCTGCGCGCGTCGAACTCGATGCCTTCCTGGATCGCCTTGGCGAACAGCCCGAGGAAACGCTGCGATTCGTCCCGCAGCTGTGCCTCCTGGATGCGCCCGGCGCGCGACGCGCCGCTAGCCGTCTGGTTGCTCAGCCATTCGGCGAGAACTTCTTTTTGATGCTGCTCGACGATCGCCGGTAGGCGACTGGCGGGTCGGTTCACGGGGCGGCTCCTGGGGAGGCAGTGATCTAGTTTTATGTAGGGGTCTGCTGTGACCCACGACGACCGTACCGATACGCAGAGCTGCGCTGGTTGGTTCCCGCAAGCGGGAATTTTTTACTCAGTGCGACGGCGGTACTGCACGAACGGGGTGAGCTCGGCGACCTGGCGGTACAGATGCTGGGCGCGGTCGTTGGTATTTTCCGTATGCCAGTAGACTCGCTCGGCACCCTGGTCGTCCGCGGCCCGGTACACAGCCTCGATCAAGGCGCGGCCGGCACCGGCGCCGCGGCTCGCAGGGTCGACGAACAGGTCCTCGAGGTAGCAGTACCCCGCCCGGGCCCAGGTCGACGCATGGACGTGAAAGTGCACGATCCCGACGATGCCCTGGCCATCGAGAGCGACCAGGCCTTGGAACGGGTGGGCCGGATCCAGCAGCCGCTGCCAGGTGAGCTCGGTGAGATCGGCCGGTAGCGGATGCTTGTAGAACTCCAGGTAGCCGCGCCACAGCTCGTTCCAGCGTTCACGATCGGCAGGCTGAAGGGCACGAACCTCAGACCTTCCGCTTCTTTTTGTCATCCGGCTTTTTCCCCTTGTCTTTATCGTCGTCTTTATCGTCTTTCAGGCTCTGCCGAACGCTGCGCACCGAGATGCTGCCTTCGATCGACCGCGCGAACGCACCGACGAAGGCATTGTGTAGCACGCTGCCGATGGTCGCGAACAGATCCGCATTCGGATGCTCGATGGTGCCACTCAATGGAATGCGCGCCGCGACCTGGTCTTCCTGGTGGTTCTCGAAGATGTGCGCGGCGATGTCGACGATGCCTTCCCACAGCCGCCGCAGCGGATTCTTCTCCGGCTCCTTGCTGCTGTACATGTTGACGTCGCGCATCACGGGCTTGGCGTAGCCCTTGAACCTGCCGTCCGCTGCGGCGAGCTCCATGTACAGCTCGAACTCGCCCTGCTCGGCGTCCGCCTTGATGAAGCGCAGCAGCCACGGATTCACTTGCGGCAGCTGCACGTTCTTGAGACCCAGGTTCAGGTCGAACGTCGGCTTGAGCGCGAGCGGATCTATGCTGCCGTCGAGTTTCGCTTTGCCGCCGTGGAGCACTTCCGCGGTAAAGCCGAAGTGGGCGAACGTTTCCTTGGTGCTGTCCGCGACGTTGGTGAGATTCGAGAGCGTGCCGTCGATGTGCTGTGCCTTGAGCGCGTCCTTCGTCTGAATGCCGGGCGCCTGGAACGTGAGCGTGCCATCGTGAACGTGCACGGTATTGAAGCGGAACGGGAACAGCTGCTTGAACTGATCGACCCAGTTCACTTCCTTGCCGAGCTGCGACTTCTTCTCGCTCTCCGCCTTGATCAGATTCACTTGCGGCCGATACACATCGCCCTGCGCGACCAGCGAGCCGTGCAGCAGGCTTTGCCACTCGACTGTCGCCTCGATGCGATCTGCCTTGATGAACGGCACCGGCTGGCCCGCGCCGGTCTTCACGATCTCGATGCCCTTGATATCGTAGCCGCCGCGCAGGAGTGCGAGATCGAGGTCGTCAATGTGGCCGCCGTACGCCGGCAGCGCATCCAGCTTCTTGTTCGCGTAGTGGAGCAGCACCGGCTCCATCGCCAGCCGCACGCCGACGATCACGACGACCACGATGGCAAGAGTCAGCAGCCATTTGCTTCTGCGTCGCATGACTTACCTCTGCTTCTCGCGTACTCCCCCGAAGCACGCGGTGAATTCGGCGCCGAGCAGGAAGATCTGCGCGGAGTAGTACAGCCACAACAGCATCGCCGCGAACGAGGCCGCTGCGCCGAATGCGGAAGGCTGCGTCGAGCGGCCGAGATACCACGCGATGCCCCAGCGCCCGAGGTGGAAGAGGAGTGCAGTGACGAGCGCGCCCCAGAGTATCGGCCGCCACTGCATGCGGCGCGCCGGCATGTAGCGATAGATCAGCGCGATGAGCCCGGTCACGAGGCCGACCGAAATGACGAAATCCACCACGCCGGCCAGCACCACGAATTCGGTAAAGCGCCGCCCGATCACTTCGCGCAGCGCCGTCAGTGCAGTCGACAACGACAGCGAGACCAGCAGCAGGAAGCCGACGGCGAGAATCAGGCCGAACGAGAGCACGCGCGTGCGAATCCAGCCGCGCACGCCCTTCGGCACGAGCTCGACCGCGCCCCAGATCTGTTCCAACGCTGCTTCGAGCGCATTGAAAACGGTCGTCGCGCCGAGCAGCAGCGTGAAGGCACTCACGATCGTCGCGATCGTGCCGTCCGCGGTCTGCGAGTGGCGCACGGCTTCGAGCAGAATATCGGCAGTGGATTTGCCGAACAGCGCGGTGAGCTGCACGCTGAGATGTCCGTAGGCCGCTTCTGCTCCGACGATCCAGCCCGCAACGGTGAGCAGAATGACGAGGAGCGGCGCGATCGAGAACGCGCAGTAGAACGCGAGCGCTGCGCCGATCGTCGCCGCCTGATCGCTGCTCCAGTGCGCAACCGCGCACTTGACCAGCGGCCACGGGGCGGTCGCGTGCGAGTGCCTGCGTGCCGATGCGGAAACTGCTGCGCTCATCTCCTATCTGGAACGCCTCCGCTTCCGCTGCGGTTCGAATAGCGCAGTCATCCGCACTGGTGCGTAATCCGATCTCGCACACGTGCGCATGGCGTGGCAACAAACTGGAACAATTGCAGCGCGCGGCGGTTCTTGACTCTGATCCACAGGGACGATCGAAGAAATGTCCATGACGCCCCGCGTACTCATCGTCGAAGACCAGTATTTCGTCGCAGTCGATTGCGAGCTGCAGCTGCGCTCAGTCGGCATCGAATGCGTCGGGCTGGCGACGACCGCTGCGGAGGCGCTCGACATCGCCGAGCGCGAGCATCCCGACTTCGTGCTGATGGATATTCGCTTGGCGAGCGTCGCCGACGGCGTGGAAGCGGCGATCGTCCTCTACGAGCGATTGGGCATCCGCTGCATCTTCGCCAGCGCGCACGCCGATCCGGCGACGCGTCGGCTTGCCGAACGCGCCCATCCGCTGGGCTGGCTCGACAAGCCGTACACGGGCGGGCAGCTGGTTGCGACCGTGCGCGAATGCCTCGCGACTATGCACACGACGCAACCAGATCCAGGGTCGTCGCAAGCTTCCTCACGCGCCGTTCATTGAGACGTTGCGGACGCCACTGAGCGTGGCTCGCGTCCGAGCAACAGTCTGGTCGCCGCCGGATCGCCGCTGGTGCCCGCTTCCAGCATCGATAACGTCTCGCTATCAAGCGGTGACATCGCGCTCACGCCTGCGACGCGGGCGCCGACTCGCACGAGCGGCATCGGGATCGGCAGAAATCGCGGCGGGCTCAGATGCATCGCGGCACGCAACGAGGCCAGCAACTCGCGCAAGCTCAGTGACTGCGGGCCGACCAGATCGATGCGCGTGCGACTGGTCGTTGCATCGCCGAGGATGCGCACGATGGCTTCCGTGAGATCGTCGATGTGAATCGGCTGCATGCGCTGCTCGCCGCGTCCGGGTAACGGCACGACAGGCATGTGCGCCAGTCGCTCGAACAAGCGAGCGCTGGAGCCGCCAGGGCCGAAGACCATCGCAGGTCGCACGATGGTCCAGTCCAGCGGCAAGGTTGCGAGATAGTCGTCCGCTGCGCGCTTGCTCACGAAATAGCGGGTCACGCCCAGATCGGCGCCCAGTGCGGAAATCTGTATGACGCGCCGTACCCCGGCGGCGACGCACGCAGCGAACAGCGCCTGGGGCGCGCGCTTGTGAATGCGCTCGAACGTTTGATTGCCGTGCTCGCGCAGAATGCCGACGGCGTTGATGACTACATCGACGCCTCCGAGCTTCGGCAGCCACTCGCGCGCTGACAAGTCACGAGTGAAATCGGCCTGCACGGCCGCCGTACGCGCGTCGAGGTCGCGGCGTGATTCGATGACGACGTACTCCGCGGCGCGCAACGCGCGGGCGAGGTGACTGCCGATGAAGCCGCTCGCACCCGTGAGAAGTACGTTCATGCGCCCACGACTATGAAGTCGCGGACGCGAAATGCCAGCAGCGGGAATTACGCAGCGGAGTCGTCAGCAACCGAGGGCTTCACTCGCGATCGCGGCGTGTCTGCCTGGTTGCGATTTCCTCGTCCACTTCCTTCTCCGCGGCGAGCCAGTCGTCGAGCTCCTGACCGCCGCCGAAACCGCGGCGCTCGGCGCGCCAGTACGCTGCTTCTGCGATACGCGCTTCGCGACTCTCCGAAAACGAGGGAATCTCGCGGCGCTCCAGTTGCGTCGCGGTGACCTCTGTATCCGCCGTGGCAGGTTGCGCGGAGGGTGCAGCAGTTTTTTTCGTCCGGCTCGAGCCGGCGCGAGGTTCTGTGGGCATGGGGTTCGTCTCCGTGGGGCGATCCTTTAAGGAGCAACCTCGCGTAAATGTTCCAGCAAAATCGCACTGCCGCGTGGCGCAATTCGTCCGCTCGCTGACGCAATCCGCCCGGCCGAAAGCGAGGGCACTCGCCTGCCGTTGCGGGGCTGCGCACAAGCGGGCAGTGCCCGCAATGTACCTACGGGACATGACGGAATTTGCTGCGTGCGTGTCGAGAATTCGTGTCGTGAACCTACAGCTCATTCCGATTACCCGCATGGAGGACCTGTGAACACGACTCGTAACGATGGACTTTCACGGCGCACGTTCCTGCGAGTCGCCGGCGGCGCGCTCGGCGGTGCGTGGTTGACGCTCGATCTGTCGAAGGTCGCACAGGCGGCGCACGATGCGCACGAGGCACGGGAAGCGGGCGCGCTGAACACGTCGTTCCTGAGCCGAGCGGAGCTCGCCGACGTCGACGCGATCACGGCGCAGATCATTCCGACCGATGACACCCCGGGTGCGCGCGAAGCGGGCGTGGCGCTGTTCATCGATCGGGCGCTCGCTACGTTCTTCGGACGCATGGCGCCGGACTTTCGCAGTCAGCTTGCCGCATTCCGTCTGCGCTGCCAGGCGCAGCATCCGGATGCGGGATCGTTTGCGGCGCTCAGTAACGAGCAACAGATCGCGTTCCTGAAGCAGGTGGACCGCACGCCGTTCTTCGAGCGCGTGCGGCTGCTGACGCTGGTCGGCATGTTCGCGATGCCTAAGTACGGCGGTAATCGCGACGGCATCGGCTGGAAGCTGCTGGGCTTCCAGGACCAGCACATCTTCACGCCGCCTTTCGGCTACTACGACCGGGACTATCCCGGGTTCAAGATCGAAGTCGTATCGAAATCATGACCAAGACTTTTCGTCTCTCCGAGACCGTCGATTTTGCGATCGTCGGGTCCGGCGCCGCCGGCGGCGTCATCGCGCGCGAGCTGTCGCAGGCAGGGTTTTCCGTCGTCGTGTTCGAGCAGGGGCCGCGGCATACGCTGGCCGATTTCCAGCATGACGAGCTCAAGAACTGGTTCAGCGCCGGGCTGATCAACGACGTCGTGAAGAGTCCGCAGACGTTTCGCGACGATCATGCGAAGCGCGGCGAGCGCAACCTGGTGCGGCCGAATCTGTACTACGCGCGCACGGTCGGCGGTAGCACCGCGCACTACACGGCGAATTACTGGCGCTTGCACGAATGCGACTTCGACGAGTGCTCGCGTCTCGGGCCGATCGCCGGTACGGGGTTTGCCGACTGGCCGATCGACTATGCCGAGCTGGAGCCTTACTACACGAAGGTGGAGTGGGAAGTCGGCGTGAGCGGGTTGGCGGGCGCGAGTCCGTTCGATCCGTGGCGATCCAAGCCATACCCGATGTCGCCGTTGCCGGTGAAATCGTCGGGCGTGCTGCTCGAGCGCGGTGCGCGCAAGCTCGGCCTGCATCCATTTCCCGCGCCGCTCGCGATCAACTCGCAGCCATACCGCGGCCGGCCTGCGTGCATTCACTGTGGCTTCTGTCATGGCCACGGCTGCGAAGTCGGTGCGAAGGCGTCGACGCTGACGACGATGATTCCGGAGGCCGAAGCGACCGGGCGCTGCGAAGTCCGCTCAGAAAGCTACGTGGTGCAGGTCGTCACCGACAAGAACGGACGCGCGAGCGGCGTGCGTTACTTCGATAGCGACCAGCGCGAGCGATTGCAGAAGGCGAGGGCGGTCGTGGTGTCAGCGAATGGCGCGGAGACGCCGCGTCTGCTGCTGATGTCGGCGAACAGCATGTTCCCTCAGGGGCTCGCGAACTCCAGCGGTCTGGTCGGCAAGTACCTGATGTGGAATTTCACGACACGCACGCATGCGACGTTCGAGCATGAGCTCAACGAGTTCAAGAGCGTGCAGTGCTCGCGCATCGTGCACGATTTCTACGACAGCGACCCGAAGCGCGGCTTCTATGGCGGCGGTGGCATCGACTCGCGCATCGGACCGCAACCGATCATCTGGGCGGACCGGATCGCCGACGACGAGCAGCTCTGGGGCAGTGCGTACAAGCAGCGCCTCGCAGATTTTCCGCGCACGATGCAGTGCGCGGCGCACGGCACCTCGCTGGCGTTGGAGACCAACAGCGTCGAGCTGGATCCGGAGTTGAAGGACGCGTGGGGGATGCCCGCGATGCGCGTTACCTACAAGGATCACCCGGACGATCTCGCGCTCATGCGGTTCATGCAGGCCCGCGCTGCGGAGATCATGGATGCGGCGGGCGCGATCAAGGTGTCGAATTCGCCGATCAAGCCGCAGACCAGCTCGGTGCACATGCTGGGCACGTGCCGCATGGGTAACGATCCGGCGAAGTCGGTGGTCGATCGCTATCACCGCTCGCACGACATCCCGAATCTGTTCGTGTGCGACGGCAGCAGCATGGTGACCTCGGGGCGCGGTCAGCCGACGCTGACGATCCAGGCGCTGGCTTTCCGCGCCGCTGAGTACATCGCGGGCTTTGCGCGAAGGAACGAGATATAAGAAAGATCTCTCGCCAAGTCGCCAGGGCGCAAGAAGAATTTCGAAACTGTCAGATTCCGGAATTCGGACCTTGGCGTCTTTGCGTCTTGGCGAGAGTCATTTTCGGGATACGGTCAATGCCGGGCACGGCTGCCTGATCGTGCTCGGCTGGACTTAGAGCGCGAACCGCCGCGGCTCGCTGCGGCCCGCTTACGCGGCTGCGCCGGTTCCTGGTCCTCGATGCCGAGCTGATCCATCAGCGCGAACTTGCGGTCCGCGAGCCGGCTGCCGATCTCCTTCAGGTCGAGATCGGTTTTCTTCAGCTGCGGGAACAGCTCGCCTTCCTCTTCCTTGACGTGATGCTTGATGTACTCGCCGAGCACCGTCACGGTCGCTTTGAAGTGCTCGTCGTCGCTCGACATCGCTTCGATCTTCGCGATCAGTTCCTTCGCCGAACCGTGCTCGACCTCGGCTTCGTTCACCAGGTCCTCGCTCTCTTCCTCGCCGCCGAAGGCTTCCTTCGCCTCCGGATACAGAATCTCTTCCTCGATCTGCGCATGCACTGTCAGCAATTGACAGACGCGCTGCGCGATCGCGGACTGCTCTTCGTCGTCCGCTTTCTCGAACTCTTCGAACAGCTGGGACACCGTGCGGTGGTCCTGCTTCAACAGCGCGATCGCGTCGCGCGGCGCATCGGTGCTGCGGCCAGAAGTATTAGTCGATCGCGCCATGGTGCACTCCTTTGAATTCGTCTCGTGTTCGAAACGGCGCAGTGAGTGCAAGGTTCCTCAGACGGTGCCGGGGCAAAAAAACGGGCTATAACTCAGCAGCACAGCATCACTAGATGTTGCAGTGCTGAGTTATGAGCTGCTTTCTTCCCCCGGCACCGTCCGCTAGCGGGTGCGGAGCCAGGCGCGCAGGACTTCGGCGACGCTCCACGCTTGCGCGATGCAGCCGCCGGGAGTGTAGGGATCTTCGGCGTCGAAGATTTCGCTGATGCTGCCGATGCCGGCTTCGTAGAGATGTTCGGGGAATGCGCGCAGCAGTTGGCGTGCGCCCAGGCGGTCGGGGTGCACGCGCAGATACGCGTCGATGTACGGGCCGATCAGCCACGGCCAGACAGTGCCTTGGTGGTAGGCCGCATCGCGCGAGCGCAGGTCGCCACGATAGTGCGCCTTGTAGTCGGGATGTTCGGCGCTGAGTGTGCGTAGTCCGTATGCGGTCAGCAGTCGATTGCGAACCGTGTCGATCACCGGCTCCCAGTAGCGCTCGTACAGAATCGGATGAGGCAGCGAGATTGCGAACACCTGATTCGGGCGGATGCTCGCATCGTCGCCGTTCGGCCCGTCGATGACGTCGTACAGGCAGCCGCTGCGCGCGTTCCAGAAACGCTCGTTGAACGTCTCGCGCGCGCGATTGGCGTGTGCCGCATACGACCGATGCTCGACACCGAGTTCCTCGCCCCACGCAGCCATCAACTTGAGCGCGTTGTACCAGAGCGCCTGGATCTCGACCGGCTTGCCTCGACGCGGCGTCACGACCCAGTCGTCGACCTTCGCATCCATCCACGTGAGCTGATACCCCTCGGCCGCCGCCGCGATCAGCCCGTCCGCCGGGTCGACGCGAATAGTGAAGCGCGTGCCGGCGAGGTGATGCTCGACGATCGACGCGAGCACCGGAAACAGTTGTGGCAGGATCGAGCGGTCGCCGGTGACTTCCACGTACCGCGCGATCGCGTGGAAGTACCACAACGTCGCATCGACCGTGTGATACAGCGCCTCGCGCTCGCCCTCCGGAAACAGGTTCGGCAACAGCCCATCGCGCACGTAATGGGAAAACGTACGCAGGATCGCGCCTGCTTCGCGATAGCGACCGGTCGCGAGCGTCAGGCCGTCGAGGCTGATCATCGTGTCGCGGCCCCAGTCGCCGAACCAGTGATAGCCCGCGTAGATGCTGCGCAGCTCGCTGCCTTCCGCCTGCGCCATGATGGTTTCTTCGACGCGGCTGCCGGGCAGCACGACGAACTGATCCGCTGCCATCGTCAGCTGTTCGGCGAACGCATCGCCTTCGAACTGCGGGGCGAGCGCGAGCAGCCCATCGAGGCGCCGCCGCTCGGCATCGAACACTTCGGTCGCGTCGAAATCCAGCCGGTCCCAGGTATGTGTGGATGCTACGAACACCACCGGCCGATCTGCCGCCAGCTCCGCAGCGAAGTATCCCGGACTGAACGCGCTGTCGAAGGCCGGATCGCCGCGGTCGCGCTCGAC
>Ga0068862_100001777_pt1 | contig 19494 bp, 19 predicted proteins | sample KBSSwiS52_FD_66598 | JGI IMG/M metagenome (GOLD analysis project Ga0068862, IMG submission 66598) | Switchgrass rhizosphere microbial communities from Kellogg Biological Station, Michigan, USA - KBS Switchgrass S5-2 | ecosystem: Host-associated > Plants > Roots > Rhizosphere > Soil ... | reverse complement strand
CGCCGCGCCGGCCGAAGTCCGCGCCCTGATCGCGGCCGAGCGGCTGCAGGGCCTGGGCCTCGGCTACATCGACGCGGCCCTGCTCGCCGCCGCGCGCCTAACCCCCGACGCCCGCCTCTGGACCCGCGACCGCCGCCTCGCCGCCGCCGCCGCCCGCCTGGGCGTCGGCTGACCCGGGAGCGCCTTCCTTCTCCCGACGGGGCGAAGGACAGCCTTGCCGAATGGCCAAGCTGTGATATTCTTGTTTTGTTCCCGTTTGGCTCGCTGGAGGTGTTGACCGGTCAACACCCTGGTCAACACCCGATAAGGCCATCCGATGGACGACAACATATTGAAATAACCGGATTTCTCCGTCCGTATCAGCCCAATCGAAGGTGTTGACCGCCGCTATGATTGTTCGCTCGACCCGGCGTCAACACCCTGACGCGTCCCTACCCCAGCGGCGGCTCGCCCGCGCGCAGGTGGTAGACGGCGGCCATGATGGCGGCGGTCATGACGATGGTCGGCGTCACCGCCACCCCCAGCAGGGCGTCGGCGGCCAGGGCGCCCGGGCTCCGGTCGTGCAGCTTCAAGAGGCCGCCCAGGAACAGGGTGAGGATCAGGTAGTAGGGGATCCAGACCAGGGCCAGGGTGGCGACCAGCCAGCCCCAGAAGCCGCCGGCCATGCGCTTCCAGGCGCTGGCCAGCGTCAGGCCTGGGTGGCCGATCAGCTTGGCCAGCGGCCACAGCCCGAGGCGGAAGTTGGCCCACAGCATCAGGGCGCCGGTGACCACCAGCGGCAGGCCGATCTGCAGGAAGCCGGTCGGGTTCTCCTTCTGGGTGGTCATCGCCTGGGCGGCGAGCCAGGCCCAGCCGACCTGCAGCGAGGTCGTGGCCAGGTTGAACAGGAAATAGACCATCAGGCCGGCGTCGACGCTCCACACCCGCTGGGCGCCCAGCATGATGCGGATGCCCGCGGCGATCAGCACCGCCCCCGCCGCGCCGCCGGCCAGCTCCGGCCCGGTGAGCGGCAGGGCGCCCGCGGCCGGCTCGGGCGCGGACAGGGTGATCGCCTGGGTCGCGGCGTTGACCGCCGCCAGCGCCGCCCACACCGGCAAGGCCTGCGGCAGGCTGCGCGAGACCAGGCCCAGGGCGGTGCGCCCGATGACCCCTGCGGGCAGCGGCCCGGTTCGATAATCCGCTTTCGACGTGTTGCTCATCTCGGCCGCCGGTTTGAGGGATCGGCGCGCATCCGCAAAGTGAATTCGCCGCAAAGCGCCGCCGTTCGCCCTTTCGGATTCCCGCCCGGGACGAATTTGCACGGCGCCACATGTCCCATTGCGGGAAAAACGTTCCGGTTGGCCGGGAATGAGACAGACGAGGTGGTTCGTGGCGGGCCAGGGGTTGGCGCCGCGGAACCGCCTTCCTACCTGAAAAGACGCCGCCGGGCTGGCCAGGGCTCGCAGCGGCCGGTGGCGAGCGACGCCGCATCCGTGGGCGCCGGGAAGTATTCGGTGATGCGAATACCGGCATCCGCGCAGCCTTGCGACGCCGCTGAGCCTTCCGATCCAAGTATCTGGACGCGTTTACGTTCTATAAACCAACCCAAGGTCGCAATGGTCCTGTGTGAATTTTGCATCCGTTGGCCCGGATCGTGAAGCAGCCAGGGAACTCTGTGCCGGTTCGAGAGTATGAGTAACCGGAACGAACGTCGCCGTAGGAGGCCCATGGGGGGCCTCAGGTGAACGTTCGCAAGATGTAAGCTGGGGATAGCCCATGTCGCCTTCGCTCGCCATCGTCGCCAACAACACTGCCGCCAAGCCCGCCGAGTCCCGCGCTGAAACCGTGTCGGAACGCGTGCGCCGCCTGCAGACCGAAGCCCGCACGCTCGCCAAGGAACATATCCTGGCGTTGCAGACCGCGCTGGCCGACGTCGAGGTCATGGCCGCCGAGATCGCGGAGGGCGGCGACGCCTACCCGCCCGGTGTGCGGGACATCGCCCGCCGCCTGGTGGAAGACTGCGAAGCCCGCGTGCGCACCCTCGAAGCGATCACGATGCGTGGCTAGGAGGCGGCCCGCATCCGCTCAACCCGGCCCTGGCCGGGCGGAGCGGGGTCGGCCGCCTGCGGTGCGGTCCTACCGCACCAGTCCCGCATAGGCGGGGCTCCGTCGCAGCCACGCCGCCGCGTAGCCGCAGATCGGCACGATCTTCAGGCCCCTGGCCTGGACGTCTTCGGCCAGGGCGGCCATCAGCCGCCCCGCCGCGCCGCTTCCGCGCAACGCCGGCGGGCTCTCCACATGATCGAGGTAGAGCGTGTCCCCGTGCAGGCGATAGTTCGCCCACGAGGTCATGCCCTTTTCGTCCATCTCGTATCGGCCGCGCGCGGCGTCGTTTCGCAACTGGCTCATGGCGTATCCTTTGGGCTGGCTCAACGCGCTCGCCCGGCGGTTTGATCCCGGCTAGGCTTGGGCGGTCAACCTGAAAGGGCCGTGATCGATGTCCCGCCGCGTCGCTTTCCTCGCCGCCGCCGCCGCCCTGGCGGCCCTCTCCGCCTGCAACAAGAAGCCCGAACAGGCGGCGCAGGCGCCCTCCGCGGCCGCGCCCGCCGCTCAGGCCCCGGCCTCCGCCACGGTTCCCGCCGTGACGCCGCCCAAGCGCAAGGCGGGCCAGTGGGAACAGACCATCCAGATGGCCGGCATGACCCAGAAGAGCGCCTTCTGCACCGACCCCACCGTCGAGGATACGGTCGGCTGGTGGAGCCAGCAGGCCAGCAAGTCCATGTGCGCCAAGCAGGCGATCAATCGCCGCCTCGACGGCGCCTGGACCTTCGAGTCGGAATGCAACATGGGCTCGGGTGGCACGACGGTCTCGAAGGGCGTGGCCTCCGGCGACTTCAACTCGGCCTACAAGGTCGAGGTCGACACCGTGACCACCGGCGCGGCGGCCCCTCAGATGAACGGCGCGCGCAAGATGACGATGACGGCGACCTGGACCGGCCCCTGCCCCACTGGCGTCCGGCCCGGCGACATGCAGCTCGCCGGGGGCATGAAGATCAACGTGCTGGATCTGGCGAAGGCGCGGAAATAGCCCCGGCGATGAACCCGCCGCCCAGCACACGGTCCGGCTCTTCGGGCGCGTAGAGCACGCAGGCCTGGCCGGGGGCGACGCCCTCCTCGGCCGCGTCCAGCACCACCGTCACTTGGTCGTCCGCCAACGCCAGCCGGCCGGGGACCGGCTCGCGGGTCGAGCGCACGCGGGCCAGCACCGGTCGTCCGGCCGCCGCGGCGGCCTCCTCCGAGGCCTCGTCGCCCAGCCAGTTGGTCTCCTTCAGCGCGATGGTCCGCACGCCCAGCGCCTCGCGCGGGCCGACGATCACCGCGCGGGCCGCCGCGTCGATGCGCACCACGAACAGCGGCTCGCCGGTCGCCACGTTCAGCCCGCGCCGCTGGCCGATGGTGTAGCGGGTCACGCCCTCGTGGCGGCCCAGCACGCGCCCGTCCAGGTGGACGATGTCCCCGGGCACGGCGCCCTGCGGCCGCAGGCGGTCGATCACCGTGGTGTAGCGGCCCTCGGGCACGAAGCAGATGTCCTGGCTGTCGGGCTTGTCGGCGACCGCCAGCCCCAGCTCCGCCGCCAGCCGGCGCACCTGCGGCTTCGGCAGGCCGCCCAGCGGAAAGCGCAGCCCCTCGAGCTGCGCGCGCGTGGTGGCGAACAGGAAGTAGCTCTGGTCGCGCGCAGGGTCCGCCGCGCGCAGCAGCCGCGGACCGGCCGGCCCCTCGGCGCGTCGCACGTAGTGGCCGGTGGCCATGGCCGGCGCGCCCAGGTCGCGGGCCACGTCCAGGAGGTCGCGGAACTTGACCGTCTGGTTGCAGCGGATGCAGGGGACCGGCGTCTCGCCGCGCAGGTAGGCGTCGGCGAAGTCCTCGATGACCTGCTCGCGGAACCGGCTTTCGTAGTCCAGCACGTAGTGCGGCACGCCCAGCGCCGCGGCCGCCTGGCGCGCGTCGTGGATGTCCTGGCCGGCGCAGCAGGCGCCCTTCTTCTGCACCGCCGCCCCGTGATCGTAGAGCTGCAGCGTCACGCCCACCACGTCGTAGCCGGCTCGCGCCAGCAAGGCGGCGGTCACGGTGGAGTCCACGCCGCCGGACATGGCCGCAACCACTCGCGCGCCCACGGGCAAGCCCACCGCATCGCGTGCGGCGTCCAGGGCGGCGTCGTGGACGGGGATCGGGGCGTTCATCGCGCGCTATGTAGCCGCTCGGCCGGGGTTTTGCGAGCCGCCGCGCCGCATCGCACAACCCCTGGTACTCTCAAAACCGTGATGCCACTTCCACAGCGTGAAGCGTAGACTCTTTCAAGTCGGGATTCGGGCGGGGAGATTCGCCTCGCCTGGAAAGGCGTCGGGATGACGGCATACAGGCTCTATGTTCTGGACGAGCGTGACCTCGTCGCGGATGCGATCGAGAACGAATTCACGTCCGATGGCGAAGCTCTGGCGCGCGCCGAGGCGGTCCTATGCGACGAATACGCCGTCGAGGTCTGGGCCGGCCAGCGGCTGGTCGGACGCCTGGGCGCCGACTTCGAGGTCGACCGCTCCTAGCTCTTCAGCAGGTTGAGCAGCGAGCTTTGCTGCAGCGACATGAACACCTGCGCGGCCGCCTGCACGGCGACCTGCGCGGCTTGCAGGTTGCTCGCCGCCTCGGCCATGTCCACGTCGGTGATGCCGCCGATCATCTCCTTCAGGCTCGACTGGCGGGAGGTCAGGTCGTCCTTGACCGTGTCGACCCGCTTGGCCACCAGGCCGTTGCGCCCCGCGATGTTGACGATTGTCTGGTGGGCCTGATCCCAGCTCGCCAACTGGCCCTCCAGGAAGGTGCGCTGGGCGTCCGTCAGGTCGCCGGTGAACGGCCCGCTGCCCGTCTGCTCTTCGTTCTGGAACGCCTTGAAGGCCGTCATCAACCCCGTGCCGATCGCGTCGGCGAGCACGCCCGTCGACACGGTGGTGGAGTCGTCGACCTTGTTCTGGGTGACGAACTGGTCGTTCTTGAAGAAGTCCGCGATGACCGTGGCCGGAGCGGTCAGGTCGCTCAGGGTGGTGGCGGTCACCGGCTTGGTGTCGATCTGGCCGCCGGCGAACAGGTACTTGCCGCCATAGCGCGCGTTCAGCCCTTCCACGGCGTTGCGAAGCTGGGCTTCCATGTCCTCGACCAGGGTGTTGACGTGGCCGCTGGCCAGGGCTTCGGCGATGGCCTCGCGCGCGCCGGCCACGGCGTCGGCGACCTGGCTGAGCGCGATGTCCTGGGTGGCGAGCTTGTCGGCGATGGTGGAGTTCTGTTCCAGGAAACCCTGGCCGCGCACCTGGATCGAGCGCATGGCCGTCAGCATCTCGGCGTTGCGCGCATAGCTCTTCAGGTCGTCGCCCTTCTTCTGCGACGCAACCTGCGAGCCCGCGTCGACCTGCCGCTGCTGGGCGGCCATCAGATTGGCGAGGATGGCGGAATAGTTGCTGGCGGTGGAGACGCGGTTCATGGCTTCTGCCTTCTCAGATCATCGAGGCCAGGACGTCGAACAGGTCCTTGGCCGCCTGGATCATCCGTGCGGAGGCCGTGTAGGCCTGCTGGTAGGTGGTCAGGCGCACCAGTTCCTCGTCGAGGTTGACGCCCTCCACGGACTGGCGACGGTTGATCGCCTCGGCCTGGACAGAGTCGGCGCTGGTCTTGCGGGTCTCGGCCGCCTGGGCCGCACGGCCGACGGAGCCGCCGAATTCCGCCGCATAGCGCGCGACGGTCATGGTCACGGGGCCCAGCGAGCCAGCCCCGGCGAAGGCGGTCGCCACGTCGCCTGCGGAGGACATCGCCAGCGCGCCGCGGCCGTCGCCGGCCCGCAACGAGGGCTGACCGGCCGTGACGCCAAGGTCGAGCTGCGCCAGCGCCAGCTTGGTGGGCATGGCGACGATCGCCGGATCGACGCCGTAGCCGCCGGCCCGTGAGGACCGCTCGTTGACACCCAGCCCGAACAGGGCCGAGATCGACGGACCGCCCGCGCCGCGTTCGGTGTCGTCCGTGACGACGGACACGGTGGCGTTGGTCGGCGCCAAGCCGCTGAAGGTGAGCGCGCCCCGGGAGTCCAGCGAGAACTGGCCGTAAAGGCCGACGCCGGTGGTGGTGCTGTTCAGCGACGCCAGCAGGTCGCTCATATTCGGCGCGGCCGGGATCGCCACCGCCACGTCGGTGATCGGCTTTCCGTCCGGTTGCGCCAGCCGCAGCGTGATCGTGTCGCCGGGCGTGAATCCGTGCGGGTCTCCCGCGACCAGGCCGGTGTCGTAGTTGTAGTTGTCCGACTTGATCAGGTCGTTCAGGCCGAAGAAGTGCGAGAACCCTTTGCCGGCCTTGGTGGAGGTCCCTTCGTCGATCGCCACCCCGTTGCCGCCGGCGGCCCCGATCGTCAGCACGCCGTTGGCGAAGCTGGCCGTTCCGAACCCGCCCAGGGCGGCGTTCAGGCTGGCCGGGATGTTCGAGGCCGCCCCGAAAGACGCGGCCGCGCCGCCGTCGATGCTCACCGTGGCGGCGCCGAAGTCGATGGCGACCCGGCGTTGGAGCACGCCGGAGGAATCGACGATGGCCACGGTCGCCTGGCCGCTGAAATTGTTGAAGGCGGTCGCGACGTCCTGGCCGGTGTCCTTGCCGGTGAGACTGGTCGGCGCCGGGAACGATGCGGAATCGTTGTGGGCCGCGTTGATCCGCTCGGCGGCCCGGGTGACGAACTCGCCGAGCTGATCCGACAGCTTGGGCAGCTCGGTGTCGCGCAGGTCCAGGAGCCCGCGGATCTCGCCGGCGATCACCTGGATTGGCACGGCGCGGCCCAGACCGTCGGCCGGCGTTGCGGAGATGTAGCCTTTGGTGGAGTCGGTGCGATTGTAGGTGAGGGTGGCGGCCCCTTCGCCGGCCAGCATGACGCCTTCGGTGGAGCGTACAGTGACGCCGCCGTCGGCGCGGTTCGTCAGCCGCACGTTCATCAGCTTGGACAGCTCGTCCACCAGGCCGCTCTGGATGTTCTGCGAGCCGGACGCATCGGCGCCGACCAGGGTCGCGCGACTGATGTCGACGTTCAGCCGATCGATCTGCTTCAACAGGTCGTTCGCGTGGCTGATGTCGGCGGCCACCTGGGTGTCGAGGCTGCGCCCCAGATCGATGATCTGGCCGTTGATGCGGCTGGCCTCGTCGAAGAAGTCCTCGACGTTGAAGATCGCCTGCGTGCGCGCGAGGCTGGAGGACGGGTCGTCCGCCGCCGCGGCGAACCCCGACCAGATCTTGTCGAGGCGGCTGAAGAAGAAGGTGTCGCTCGAGGGGTCGCCGAACAGGCTCTGAGCGTTGTCGAGGTACTGCGACACCACCCCCCAGCGGCCGGACTCGGAGGAGGCGGTGAGGTTGGTGAGCTGCAGGTACTCGTCGGTGACGCGCTTGACGCCGTTGATCACGACGCCGGCGCCCATGCCAGTGACCACCAACGGCTGCTGGTCGACCACCTTGCGAACGTATCCTGGCGTGTTGACGTTGGCGATGTTGTCCGAAACCGTCCGCAGCCCGGTCTGAGCGGCTTGCAGCCCGGTGGCGGCCGAGGACAGGGCGATCGAGAGGGTCATCAGGCCGCTCCAACCCGGCAAGGCGCGACCGTCCACCCGGCGGTTTCTGCCGGGGTGTTGGTGAACGCGCGCACGAGGCGCCGGAAAAACATCTTCATTTTCAACGCGGTCCCCTGAAGGAGCCGAAAAGGTCCATTTCATGGGCGCAAGAGCGGCGCCAGTCGCGGCGGCCGATCGCGACGACGCACGGCGCCGACCGGCAGGGACGACCCATCACAGCGCCCGGACCCGGCAATTTCCGCCGCCGCCGGCGCGCTGCGCCTCCGACCCGAATTCCTAGTTTTGCTTTTTTATCAGTAGCTTGAGGGAGTTCCGGAGTTGTGGCGCAAAGGTTGCTCGGAGACCTGACGAACGGTACCGGCGCAGCAGGCGCCTCCAATCCCAAAATTTTCAGAGCGCATCCCGCATGTCCGCGCCCCTGCCTGCTGTTTCGAGCCCCGCTGCGCCCGGCGCCGCCGCTGCGGCGTCCGTCGGCGCGTCCGGCGCGGTTGATGGATTCGAAGCCCTGCTAGCCGCCCTATTCGGGCCGGCGCAGACCGCCGGCGCAGGCGCCTCCACCGCCGGGAGCGTCGCAACCTCGATCTTCGGAAAGCCGCTCGCCGCCTGCACCCTCACCGGAAGCGACACGCCCCCCGCCGACGCCGGCGCAACCGACGATGCGGTTGGCCAAGGGACGACGGATCCTCAGGGCTTGGCGGCGCTGGCCGGCGTGCTGATTGCGCCCGTCCTGCAGCCCGCGCCGACCGATGCGGCGCAGGACGTTCCGGACCAGGGCTCCTCGCCCGCCCTGCCCGTTCCGCCGGACGCCGACACCCTGCTCGCCAGCCCGCCCGCTGACGCCGCGCTCAAGGGCGCGCAAACCTCGCCCCTCTCCACGGCGGCCCTGAACCTGCCGGCGGCGGGGGAGCCGACCGCCCCCGCGCCGCCGCGGCTCGGAAAGAACCTGGCCGAGCTCGCGAAACCGCCGCACGTTCCCGTTCCCGCGACGACACCGGAGACGCCCGCCGAATCCGCCGCCCAACCTGCGACCAAGCCGGCCGCCGACGTCCCGGACGCGCCGCTCGCTGCAGCTGCGGCCGCGGTCACATCCGATAAGCCGCAGCCCGGCGCGCGCACCGATCGGACCGACCAGGGCCGGCGCGCGCACGGCGATCCGGCCTCCGCCCCCCTTCCCGACCAGGCGAAACCGCCGGTCGCCGCGACGACCTCGCCGGGCGCGTCCAGTGCAACCCCGAACGGCGTGCCGTTCCGGCTGGCCGCACAGGCCGGCCCGGGCGCGCCCGCCGACGTCGACTCCGCCGACCCGACGGTGCGACCATCGCACGACGACGGGGTCCCGCCTTCTCCGCCGGCCGACGCCGCCGCCGCGCCGCTCGCCTCGGCGCACGCCACGGGGACGGCCGCGACGCCCGTGCGCGGCGGGCCCGAAACCGTCGCCATCCTCGCGGCCCAGATCCTCAAGAAGCTCGACGGCCGCTCGACCCGCTTCGACCTGGAACTGGACCCGGCCGGCCTCGGCCGCGTCGACGTGCGCCTGGAAGTGAACGCGCACGGGCGGCTCACCGCGGCTATGGCCTTCGATAATCCCCAGGCCGCCGCGGAGCTGCGCGGCCGGGCGAACGAACTCACGCGCGCGCTGGAGCAAGCCGGCTTCGACGTCGCCGGCGGCCTCTCCTTCGACGTGGCCGGCGACCCGGGCCGATCCGGCCGCGACGGCGCCTCCAACGACCAGGGCGAAACCCCGACCTGGCGGGGCCGCGCCTTCCAGGCTGCGCTCGACAGCGCCGCAGACGCCGACCAGGCGGTGGGCGGCGCGCTGCGCATGCGCCGCCAACTGGTCGCCGGCGTCGACATCAAGATCTGAAGGATCCCCCATGGCGATCGATCCCACAGCCGCCGCCGCGTCCACCGCCGCCTCCACGGCCGCGACGAGCGCAACCACGTCGGCCACCGGCGTCGGCAAGGCCCGGCTGGCCGAGAACTTCGATACCTTCCTCACCCTGCTGACCACGCAGCTCAAGAACCAGGATCCGCTGTCCCCGATGGACGCGAACCAGTTCACCGCCCAGATCGTGCAGATGACCGGCGTGGAGCAGCAGCTCCTGACCAACGACCTTTTGCAGAAGCTGGTGACCAACACCTCCGGCGGCGTGGCGACGGCGGTGGGCCTGATCGGCAAGGAAGTCCGGGTCGTGAGCACCGATGCGGCGCTTTCCGGCGGCAAGGCGGACTGGATCTACAAACTCGACTCGGCGGCGGCCAACGCCACGGTCGAGGTGCTGGATTCCACCGGCCGGGTGGTCCACGCCGAAGCCCTCAGCGACCTGGCCGCCGGCGAGCACAAGTACAGCTGGAACGGCAAGGACGCCCTGGGCCACAGCCTGCCCGAGGGGACCTACACCCTGCGCCTGGCGGCCAAGAGCGCCACCGGCGAGGCCATCGGCGGCTCGACCTACATCGACGGCCTGGTCACCGCCGTCGAACAAGTCGACGGCCAGACCATGCTGACCATCAACGGCGCCAAGGTTCCCTGGGATCACGTCAACACCGTACGCCTGCCCCCTGAGCCGGCGACCACCACGACAACCAACACGACGGCCGGCGAAACGCCCGCCGACGCGGCCGCCTAGACCCGGCTCCGCTTCCGCAGAATGCGCCAACCTCACAACAACAGAAAAGGCAGCAACCCATGAGCATCAACAGTGCAATGCTCGCCGGCGTTTCGGGACTGGTGGCGAACTCTTCCGCCCTTGCGGCGATCTCCGACAACATCGCCAACGTCAACACCGTCGCCTACAAGCGCAACCAGGTGAATTTCGCCAACGTCGTGACCGCGCAAGCCGCGGCCGGGCGCTACAGCGCCGGCGGCGTGCAGGGCGTGGCTCGGCAGTACGTCAGCCAGCAGGGCCTGGTGCAGACGGCGACGTCCTCCACCGACCTGGCGATCGCCGGCGAAGGCTTCTTCGTGGTCTCCGACAAGGGCCAGAACCTGGCCGCGGGCGACGCGCGCAAGTTCACCCGCGCCGGCTCGTTCAGCGTAGACGCCGACGGCTACCTGAAGAACAACGCGGGCCTCTACCTCCTGGGCTGGGACATCCCCTCCAACGGCACGCCGGACATCAATCCCTCCGACCTGGGCTCGCTCACGCCGATCAACGTCAAGGGCCTGGGTGCGGCGGTCTCCAAGACCTCCGAGGTGATCGTCAGCGCCAACCTGGACAAGACCCAGACCGCCTCGACGGGCGCCGCGACCTACGCCTCGGGCACCGTCCAGAGCATGGCCGACTACGCCGACGACCCGACCACCGGGACCAAGCCCGACTTCACGCTCGAGATGAACGTGATCGACTCCACCGGCGGCTCGCACAAGGTCGTCATGGCCTTCCTGAAGCCGGCCGACGCCCCCGGCCCGCCCATCGTGCCGGCGCCGGCCAACACCTGGAACGCCGAAATCTACGCGGTCCCGGCCAGCGACGTGGACGACATCGGCCGTCCGGGGCAACTGGCCACAGGCCTGGTGGTGTTCAATCCCGACGGCTCGCTCGACCTGACCAACTCCACCCTCACGGGCCTGAGCGGCACCGAGCCCAAGCTCACCCTCGACCTGGGCGCCTCGCCGCCCGCCACCACCACGGCGCCGAACTGGGCGCAGGCGCAAGGCATCGAGGGGCAATCCATCTCCATCGACCTGGAGAAGCTCACCCAATACGCCTCCACCTCCACCGTGAACTCCGTGAACAGCGACGGCGCCAGCGTCGGCAATGTGGTCGGCGTGCGGGTCGACGAGGAGGGCGTCGTCTCGGCCCTCTACGACAACAGCGAGGTCCGCAAGATCGCGCAACTGGGCCTGGCCATCTTTCCGAACGCGGACGGCCTGGAGCAGATCAGCGGCAACGCCTACCGCCCGACGGTGGGGTCCGGCGAGCTGGTGCTGAAGGTTCCAGGCGTCGGCGGGGCCGGGCGTATCTCGCCTTCGTCGCTGGAAGCTTCGACGGTCGACCTCTCTTCGGAATTCACCGGCCTGATCACGACCCAGAAGGCCTATTCAGCCTCATCGAAGATCATAACAACCGCAGATCAGATGCTGGATGAGCTGATCAATATCATCAGATAGCATCGCTATTAATCAAGATTAATGACTTCATTAAGCTTTGACTGTTCCAAAATCATACGCAGGGGAGTGCATGGTTAGTCAATTTTTTACTATTGCGATTCAGCGGCTGTTAGGAGCTGCCGCGTATGGTCATTCCGAAGAGTGATGGTCGGAAAGGCGTAAAGCCATGCTGCAACAGACTCAGCAGACGCGCAGGAACAGCCGCGGCGAGCCCTATGTGATAGGGCCCACCGGCGCGGCGTTGACGCTTGCGGATCTGCCGCCCCCCAACACCGGGCGGTGGGTGATCCGCCGCAAGGCCGAGGTCGTGGCCGCCGTCCGCGGCGGACTGCTGACCTTGGACGAAGCCCTGGAGCGCTACTGCCTGACGGCGGAAGAGTTCCTGGCGTGGCAGCAATCGATCGACCGCCACGGCATGGCCGGGCTTCGGACGACGCGCCTGCAACAATACCGCTGAGCCTTCTTTCCCCCGAAAGAGGCTCGCTTCGGAGCGGCCGCGCCTTCCCCTGAGGCGCGGCCGCTTTGCATTTCGGCTCGGAGCATGGTCGGTTCGAATTGAACCGAGCATGCTCAGTATCTCTTTGAAAATAGAGCGTGACGGGCGCCGAAACCGCACACACTTTCGGCTGTCACGCTCTAGGTGAGGTCGCCCACGCGGGTCACCGTCACGCAGATCCGCTCCCGCGCCCCGGAATGGCGCTCCACCAGCAGGCGCGCCACCTGGGCGTCGTCGTGGAAGGCGTAGCCCTTGATGGCGTCGAGGATCGCCTTGGCCAGGTTGTCGAGGTCGAGCCAGGGCGGATCGCCCACATATTCCATGCGGATCTCCACGGCGAACTCCCCCCAGGCGGGCCGCGCCCCGCGCCAGGCCTTGCGGAAGAACTCGTAGATCAGGGGCTTGTAGTAGCGGGCCTGGGAGGTGAGCCCCTCCACCTCCACCACCAGGGCGCCGGCCGCCTCGCGGGCGCGCACCTTGCCGTGCTGGGTCCAGCCGTCGTCCATGCCGGCGGGCTAGAGCCGCTCGACCTTCACCGCCGTGCCGTAGGCCAGGACCTCGGTGATGCCCTCCATGATTTCGTTGGCGTCGTAGCGCATGGCCACCACCGCATCGGCGCCCATCTCGCGGGCGTGCTGGACCAGGAGGTCGTAGGCTTCCTGCCGCGCCGTCTCGGCGAGGCGCGTGTAGATCGTGATGTTGCCGCCGAAGATCGACTGGATCGCCCCGCCGATGTTGCCGACCACGCTGCGCGAGCGGACGGTCACTCCGCGGACCATGCCCAGGTGCTCCGTGACCCGGTAGCCCGGAAGGTCGTTGGTGGTGGCGACGAGCATGGCGGACCCCCGGCGGCTGCGGCCCTCTGTATAGCGATCCGCCAAACCTCGCGCCACGCCGTTGCGGCTGAGGCTCGCGGCGGCTAGACCGGCGCAATTCGAGCTGGAGACCCCGATGACTGCGACCCGCACCGAGACCGACACCTTCGGCCCCATCGAGGTCGCCGCCGACCGCTACTGGGGCGCCCAGACGCAGCGCTCGCTCGGCAACTTCAAGATCGGCTGGGAGAAGCAGCCCCAGCCGGTGATCAAGGCCCTGGGCGTGGTCAAGCGCGCCGCGGCCGAGACCAACATGGCGCTGGGCCGGCTCGACAAGACCATCGGCGAGGCGATCGTGAAGGCCGCCCAGGAGGTGATCGACGGCAAGCTCGACGACCACTTCCCGCTGGTGGTCTGGCAGACCGGGTCCGGCACCCAGTCGAACATGAACGCCAACGAGGTGATCTCGAACCGGGCCATCGAGATGATGGGCGGGGTGATGGGCTCGAAGTCGCCCGTCCACCCCAACGACCACGTCAACATGAGCCAGTCGTCCAACGACACCTATCCGACGGCCATGCACATCGCCGCCGCCGAGCAGGTGGCCCGCCACGTGATGCCGGCGCTTGAGCACCTGCACCAGGCGCTGAAGGATAAGACCGAGGCCTTCGCCCACATCATCAAGATCGGACGCACGCACACCCAGGACGCCACGCCGCTGACTCTGGGCCAGGAGTTCTCCGGCTACTCGCAGCAGATCGCCAACAACGTGCGGCGCATCAAGGAGAGCCTCTACGGCCTCTATGAGCTGGCCCAGGGCGGCACGGCGGTGGGCACCGGGCTGAACGCCCCCGTGGGCTTCGCCGAGATGGTGGCCGAGCGCATCGCCGCCATCACCCACCTGCCCTTCGTCACCGCGCCCAACAAGTTCGAGGCGCTCGCGGCCCACGACGCCATGGTCTACAGCCACGGGGCGCTGAACACGACGGCGGCGGCGCTGTTCAAGATCGCCAACGACATCCGCTTCCTGGGCTCGGGACCGCGCTCGGGCCTGGGCGAACTGTCCTTGCCGGAGAACGAGCCCGGCTCGTCGATCATGCCGGGCAAGGTCAATCCAACCCAGTGCGAGGCCCTGACGATGGTCTGCGTCCACGTCATGGGCAACCAGGCGGCCATGACCTTCGCCGGCGCCTCGGGCCACTTCGAACTGAACGTGTTCAATCCCGTCATGGCCTACAACTTCCTGCAGTCCTGCCGGCTGATCTCCGATGCGGCGGTCTCGTTCACCGACAACTGCGTGGCCGGCATCGAGGCGCGCGAGGACAACATCAAGGCGGCCATGGAGCGCTCGCTGATGCTGGTCACGGCGCTGGCCCCCAAGATCGGCTACGACAACGCCGCCAAGATCGCCAAGACGGCCCACAAGAACGGCACGACCCTGCGCGACGAGGCGGTGGGCGGCGGCTATGTGACGAACGAGGAGTTCGACGCCCTGGTGCGGCCGGAGAACATGATCTCGCCGGGGTGAGGAATTTTTCGGCGCGGTCCGTGCGTGCGGCGGCTTTGGAATTATCGCCCACGAACCACACGAACCACACCAGCGGGCCGTGCTGAGAGCGGCCAGCCGGATGACGTTTGTCGTCTGTGATGTCTGTGTGGTCTGTGGACCCAAGATTTTTTGTCCACAGACCACACAGACCACACGGACGGGAGAATTGTCCGTGAGGGTGCGGGTTTGAATGACCGGCCTATGGCCGGTCGAAAAATCAGTCCGCCCAAGACCTCCGCGCCTCGGCCCGTTCGTGGGGTTCGTGTGGTTCGTGGGCAAATTCTTGCGGCCGCCCATCACTGCATGCGCAATGCCGGTTAACACCTTCCCGGGCGATCTGATCGTCGCGGACGAGATCATTTTTCATCATATATTCCTATGGTTATGGCGTTCGAAGACGTCGATGGAAGCGAGACTGAGGTGTTGACCGGGGTGTTGACCGGTCAACACCCTAATCCCAGTCGCCGGCGGCCTGGCTCTTGGCGGCGAGTTCGGGGTTCTTCTGGCCCCAGTAGCTGTCCGGGCCGTCCTGGCGGATGGCGTCCATGACGTGGGGCGGCGGGACCGGGGCCTTGTCGGCGAAGGTTCGCGGGCTGAGGCGTGCGGCCTGCCAGCGCAGGGTCTGGATGCGCAAGCGGGCCAGCGACACGGTGGCGGGCGTGGCGTCGCGGGCGATCCTCCAGGCCAGGTCGAGCTTGAGCTGGGCCTGCTGCTCGCGGGCGACCTCCAGCATGTAGGCGAAGCCCGGGCTGCGGCGCGCCCAGGCGGCCACGGTCACGTGGCTGGGCATATCGGGATCGCGGCAGATGTCGACCAGGGCCTCGCCGTGGGCGAGGCGCCGGCAAATGGCCTCGGCTGTCGCGTCGGCATAGGCGCCCGGCCGGTCAGGCGCCAGGCGGCCGCGCTCGGCCAAGCGCGCCAGATGCTTGCGCAGCTTGCGGGAGCGGTCGTCCGCCGCCCGGGCAGTCCCCTGGGCGCGGGCGCAGGCCAGGGCCTCGGCGAACTCGGGATGGCGCCCAGCCCATTTCAGGATCGCGGTCTTGGAGGGCATGGCCGGGTCGCGGCAGACGGCGTTGAGCGAGTCTCCCGACGCCAGCCGCAGGCAGATCTCCGCGCCGATCTCGCCGGTGAAGCGGCTTTCGTTGGGGAGATAGCCTTCGCCGGTGCGGACGTCCGGCTGGGCGGCGGGGGCGTGAATGTCCGGTCCGAAATCCGGCGTCATCGAGGGGGTGTCCTGAGGCTGAGCCCGGCCTGTGCTGCGGGCGTCTCAGGGTAGCGCGGATGGGGCGGGAAAACAAGAACAAAACGAGAACTTATGGTGAGTTTCAGTCACCTGCTCTGTCGGTTCCGATCGCCTGATCCGGCCTAGCTGTGGCCCTGTCCATTCGCCAGGGCGATCACAAATAGGTGGCTGCTGCTGCGGGCGGTGACCGTTCCGCCTTGGGCGACAGCCATGAGCTGCCTTTGGCTGAGCGCCATCTCATGCGTGTGGAACAACGCCTTCGTTGTTGTGATCTTTACACCTTGACGTGGTGGAGCTCTCAGAAACACGTAGGGAATCAGAAGGTCATGCACGTGGGACAACAGGCCGGGCGTCGAGCGAACAATCAGATTGTCTGCAAGTTCTTCGCCCTTACTTGGCAAATCCGTAGCTCCCTGGGCATTTCGAGGCAGAACATATACGGCAAGAGCTGCGGCGCTGACGTTCTTGACGAATTTTCGACGATCCAAAGCCATGCCTCCGTCGAGGGCCTCGCCGAGGTAGGGCGGTCAATTCGCCTCTTCCCTCTTGACCGGGACATTTCTATCAGCTGAGCCGACCGCCGCCTTGATACATCAATCCAATTCGATATATCAAGGCGCTTATTGGCCGTGCGGCCGTGGGCAGCGCAGTGGGGGAGACCTCAAGAGCGCGCCTGGGATCGGGGACACGTACTGAAGTACATGTCCCCGGCGTGGGTAGGGACATGTACCTCGGTACGTGTCCCCGATGGTTTCTCGGCGAGCGATCAACCCCCTTCGACGGTGCTCCGACAGGCGGCCCAAGGGCGGACCGGGAGGCGCTGTCGCCGCCGAAGGGGCTCAATGGCCATGCGGCGCGGCGGCCGGCACCGTGAACGTCACCGCCTGTCCGGTGATGACGCGGTGGTTGGGGTCGGCGAGCTCGATCAGGACTTTGTGGGACCCGGGCGGCAAGCCGACCACGACGACCGTGCGGTCATCGCTCGCGTCCGCCCAGTGCCAGGGCAGATCATCGACGGTGATGTGCAGATGCCCGGCGCGCGGAGACACGTCGAGCGCCCCCGGACCGAACACCGGCAGAATGCGGAAGTTCTCGGTCCGATACGGGATGAGCACGGAGCCGTGGGCCAGCCGGTCGGGGATCGGGGGCTCGACGAACAGCCTGGGCGCGGGCTCGTTCAAGAGCGGAAGAAAGGGCGTGGGCGCGCCGACGTCCTGGGCGGAGGCGCTGACGGCGAGCATGGCGCCGGCGGCGAGGCCGGCGAGCGTTCTGGTGGCCAAGAACATGGCGGTCTCGATCCTTCGCAGGTGGAGGGGGCGGATGCTCACGCTCCGCGGCAAGGCGGCGGATCGGGAGCTGGGCCCCCGATCCGCTCAGGCGACGATCAGGCGCGCAGGGACCGCAATCCGGCGCGGATCTCCTGCGTCAGTAGTTCAGGCTGTTCCCAGGCGGCGAAGTGCCCGCCCTTCTGGAGCCTGTTGTAGTGGATCAGCTTGGGATAGGCCTGCTCCGCCCAACTGCGCGGGGCTTCGTAGAGCTCTTCGGGGAAGACGCTCACGGCGGTAGGGACCTTGACGCCTTTGACGGCGAAGAAAGACCCTTTGAATTCCCAATAGAGCCGGCCCGAGGAGATCCCGGTGTCCGTCAGCCAGGTGAGCGTGATGTTGTCGAGGATGTCGTCGCGCGTGATATCGCCGAACGGCCGCCCGTCGACGAACAGCTCCGAGATGTGCGCCAAGCTGCGCGCGTCGTGGTCGAGCAGGTAGGCCGCCAGGCCGATGGGCGAATCCGCCAACCCGGCCAAAGTCTGCGGGCGCAGCCCCAACTGGTAGCCGTAGGCGATGCCCTTCGAATAGACGAAGGACAACTGCTCGCATGTGCGCCGCTCATCGTCTGAAAGACCCGCCGGCGGCGGCGCCCCGATCCGCAGCGCCCCATCGACCTCGGGGGGAATGACGCCCGCCATGTTGACGTGGATGCCGAGCAGTTCCGGCGGCGCCTGCACGCCCAGATAATCGGTGACGATCGCGCCCCAGTCGCCGCCTTGCGCGACGAACTTCCTGTAGCCCAGGCGCCGCATCAGCGTGGTCCAGGCTGAGGCGATGCGCTCCGGACCCCAGCCGACGGTGGTCGGCTTGGCCGAGAACCCATAGCCGGGCATCGACGGGATCACGACGTGGAAGGCGTCCGACGCCGCGCCGCCATAGGCCGTGGGATCGGTCAGCGGATCGATGATCTTCAACTGCTCGATCACCGACCCGGGCCAGCCGTGGGTCACGATGAGCGGCAGGGCGTCTTCGTGCTTCGAGCGGACGTGGGTAAAATGGATGTCGAGCCCATCGATCTCGGTGATGAACTGCGGGTAGCTGTTGAGGCGCGCCTCGACCTTTCGCCAGTCGTAGCTGTCCCGCCAGTAGTTGAGGACCTGCTCGACGGTCTTGAGCGGCACGCCCTGGGTCTCATCCGAGACCGTCTCCTTGTCGGGCAGACGTGTCGCGGCGAGCCGACGCCGCAGGTCCGCGATCGCCTGGTCAGGAACATTCACCTGGAACGGCCGGATCGACGCGTCCTGCGCCGGCTGCGCCCGGGCGGCTTCGCCGAATGCGGCGGGCTCGGGGGCCGGCGCGTTCGCGGGCGTGGTCAGGGGGGGCGGCGAAACGCGCTCGGCGCCGCCTGGGGTGGTCGGCATTTGCGGTTCGGACATGGTCGTTCTCCCATCCTGCGTAGGCCGCCTGCGGTGCGCAGGGGTCTGGCGTGGCGAATTGTGGGGACGGCCTACGGAGCCGGGAGATATCCAACGGCTTGGACGGGATTGATTGAACGAGGCGGCGCTTTTGGAACGATTGTGTCGTTGAATTTCAACTCGCCGACGAGCATGCCTAAGCCCTACCCAGGATTGGCCCATGGCTCCCGGCCAGATAGACCACCATGTCGGCGCAGGAGGGCTTGCGCCCTGGCAGGTCGAACTCGCCCTGCGGCTGATGCAGCGTGACATCTGCGCAGACGTTCCCGCCGACGAACTCGCGAGCCTGTGCGGCCTGTCCCGCAGCTACTTCACGAAGGCGTTCAAGGTCAGCATGGGCGCGCCGCCCCACCGGTGGCTGGTGCGCCAGCGCATTGGCCGCGCCATGGACCTGTTGGAGGCGACGGACGAAAGCATCAGCGTGATCGCCCTGACGTGCGGCTTCTCCGACCAGAGCCACCTCACCCGCATGTTCCACGCCGCGGTCGGGGCCAGTCCAGCGGCCTGGCGCCGCCAGCGCCGGGCCCGGTGGGGGACATGTACGTCAGGAGGTGTCCCGGGACCATACCTGCACGGCGGTGATCATGGGTCCTCGGGACAAGCCCGAGGATGACGACGGAGAGGAGGATCGGGGAGGAAGATCGGGGACACGTACCGAGGTAAATGTCCCCGTTCGCCCGGTCAGCCGTCCTGGACAGCATACTCCGCCAGGCGGCTCCAGGGGCGGACCGGGTCGGTGCGTCCGTCCCAATCCTGGTGGGCCCTCAGCAGGGCCTCGTGGGAGGGGCGCCAGACGGCGTAGTCCATGATCTCCATGAAGGCGCCGAGGGACGCTCGCGTGTCCACGAAGGTGATGAGGCGCTCCGGTCCGGCCGCCGTCAGCGACGCGACCTCCTCGAAGCCCAACTGCTT